>ENA-UEOM01000807-UEOM01000807.1-human-gut-metagenome-genome-assembly--contig:-NODE-807-length-12876-cov-105.241816_pt1 | contig 12876 bp, 11 predicted proteins | sample MGYA00242993_ERZ507994 | MGnify/ENA primary metagenome ERZ507994 (study PRJEB26167, sample SAMN06115536) | human gut metagenome | host: Homo sapiens | place: China:Neimenggu | collected 2014-11-07... | reverse complement strand
TTGATTGATTCTGACTATTTGGAAATGAGTGATGTCAATATGAATGATCCAAAACTCTTCCTTTATCAGTCCGGTTATCTTACAATCAAAAAGGTAGTAGGTAGCAGCTATATGTTAGGTTATCCTAACCGAGAAGTCCGAAATGCGATGTTTGGTATGATTCTTCCGATAATGTTGCATAAGGAGTCTTCGCAAGTAAGCAATACTATTCAAGAATTAAAGATATCGATGCTAGCTGCTAATATTGATAGGAGTATGCTTTGTCTTAAGCAGTTGGTTGCTGGCACTCCTTATAGTACCCAAAAGAAGGAAAACTTTGTTTTTGAGGAGCATTTCCGTTTTATTCTGAAAAATATTTTCTATCTCTGTGGCTTTAAGGTCTCAGAGGAACAGCAGATGTCTGCAGGTAGAATAGATTTGGTGGTTGAAACTTCAGAAAATATCTACATTTTAGAACTTAAGATGTCTGATAATGGTGGTGTAGTTTCTGCCTCACATCAAATCGTTTCTCATTATTATGCTGATGCCTATGCTGCATCTTCCAAGCCTGTTATCTCTTTAGCCCTCGAGTTTGACAGGCAAAGTAGAGGGCTGATAGATTGGAAGAAACTGTGAAGAATATAGTGAAGCAAAATTCTTATAGGTAGAAATAATGAATTATTTTTGAACTAAGAATCAGGTAATTTCTATCTATCTTTTTTGTTGTTGGCAGTTGTATAAATAGATCTTTGGAATTTTGTGCATGTTTTTTAGTTAGGGGATTTTGAAGCTGCACGTTTCTGTGTCAACATTCTATATAATATAACAAAATATAATTGTAACATAGCCTCAAAATCCCCTATTATATATAGATTGTGGTTTGAGTGTTGTCTTATCTTATTTTTTATTCAATGCTACACTTATTATTTTCTCAATGAGTAATTGGGCAACACTTAGAATATCTTTAAAATGAACCACTTTTGGAATCTCTACCCCGAAAGATCTCTTCACTTTTTCTTGCAACTCATCACTATATACCAAACATCCATCCTTGACATCTGCTATACCATCGCAATAAATAGACAAGGCGTTTGCCTTATTCATTTCAGCAAGACTCCAAATAGATGTATCGATATATGCGCAAGTAGCTTCAGAAGTACCATCTATAATATATGGATAACCTCCGATATGCCCTTCAACACCTGGGGTGTGGAACTTTACCTTCTTCTTTTCGCGCAATGCCACCAAAATAGAATTGATGATATCAAAATTGCTAGAGGCATTCATCATGTTTCTCTTTTGGTCTACAGGCATAGAAATAACACAATGCTTAAGTAGGTCTGTTTGGTCTACATCCAACTTCTCACCATGGCATCGTACATCAATCAACAACTCCTGTCCTTCTGATTGTCCCTCCTTGCTAATTACAACATCATGGAAATGACTAACAGCCATTGTTATATCAATATCATTGAGATTGTCAATGCCATACTTTTCAGATACATAGAATTTCATTCTTGGAATCAAATGATTTAAGTTTCCACTACCAAAATCAAAATATGGTAATCCTGCTGACTTAAGCCATGGAATAACTGCATCTGAATATGATGTATTTATTGAGATTGCATGGCAATCAGCTTTACCATAAGCCATCATAATATTTTTAGCATAGGTAATTGACAATGGCGTCCAGATTCCGTATGCACGAAAATTGTGCCATGAGATACTGCCATATTTTAATCCCGAATATACGCGACTGCTATTTACTATAAAATCTGGATTATAAATCTTCAAGCAATTTGTTATTGCCTCTACGTTGTTTAAATCACAATTACCATATACAGTAATCTTACTTCTGAGCTGGTGACGGATGGTAGCAGCAGTACGAATGATATTAACATCCATCTGCATCTTTTCTTTGTTTCTACCTACAACTATAATTTCTAATTGTGGATCCGACAAACTTACCAAATAGTCGAGTAGATAACATCCTACACTACCAAGACCTATTATCATGATCTTGACTGTTTCCTTATTCTCTAATTTTGACTTTAACAGTCCTAATTTCTCATTAATTGTTTTCATTTTCTATAATCTTTAGAACGTTTCGATAATCAAAGACCGTATTACAATTGAACCAAACGTCAATTGGTAACGCATCTACATCCCCTTCAAAAGCATCAAAATACTTTTGAACAATTACAAGATTTGTTCCCTGTTGTTCTTTGTCATTCAAGTCCTGTACTATACCTTTTAGTAGGCTCGCATTACTAAACTTCCAAATCTGGCCAGAATTGTAAATAGCTTTAAAAGGCTCATCTATTTGAAGATACTTATGATAGGTATCATAAATATACTTTGGATGATCGTGTACATCTATATAGAGAGCTACTGCCTTATTCGACAATATAGCCTCATGATTAGTTGTCAAAACACTCGTTGGAGAATTAACTACAGACGACATACTCTGCTTGTCAAAGAACAAATCACCTTCTGCAAAGACAACTTCATCAATATCATCCTTTACAGCTTTTATGCCAACATAAAGGCTATATCCCGAACCATAATCCTTGAAATGAGGATTATAGACTAGGGTAACTCGATTAGCAAGACTTGCAAGGTTTTCTTCTGCAAAGGATTGTAAATCTCCATACAGATAACCACCAACTATAACATATTGGTCAAAATCACCAGAGTTTTTGATGATTTGGCATAATAGACTATTTTCAGGCTTACCCTCAAAATACAAACATTTGAGGGTTTCCTTATCTAAATCCTTATTGAAACGAGATGCAGTTCCTGCAACTGTGATAATTAAAGCTTTTTTCATTCCTTATATGCATTAGCACACATTGTAAGTCCCTCATCTAATGTAACAGTAGGCTTCCAATTTGTACGAGTTCTAATCTTATCTGTATTCAAAATTCTTCTTTCTGGGTCAGAAGCGCGATAACCTTCAAATTCAATTACAGGATTATCTATTCCTAGTTTCTTTCCTATAAGTTTTACCAGTTCAACAATCGTTACTTCTTCATCTGTTGCAACATTATAAACGGTCCCATCAAGAGCTTCATCATGATTTGCTAATTCTAATACGGCTTTGCAACTGTCAATGTTATGCAGAAATGAACGACGATTTTTCTTTGAGTTTTCTAACAGAACTACTTTGCCATCTTTTAATAAATTATTAAAGATATGAGGAATGATATGTTCTGCGAAACGCTCATGATTGCTATAAACATTTGCAAATCGCAATGAGCAACCCTTAATCAATCCCTTATCCACAGCATCTTTCATAAAAAACTCTGTTAGCAACTTTCCAACGGCATAGCTTGTACGCTGGCTATGCTCTGCTGTCGACATGAGAAGATAGTCAGATTCTTTAACGCCACCATTCTCATTCCATGATTGCATAGAATATACTTCAGATGTAGAGCAGTTTACAAAAGAATAAGCCTTGCAACGTATAGCCTGCTCTAGGAACTTTTTCATAGAGACTACATTTGTTTCATAGGTATGTTCTACCTCATAAAAGTGTTTTGTATGAACTACTGCTGCACAATTAATATAGATAACTCTATCGAAATGCTGCTTGTTAGCTTTTACAAAACATTCTATATCTTTCATCTCTAAGTCATCGTTCAAATCATATTGTCTGAACAAAAAATTAGGATGATTGATAACATCTTTAACTGAATCCAAAGAACTCGCAAAGAAATTGTCGAAGCCCAACACTGTATGACCAGCCTTTAACAACTGTCGGGTAACCTCGTTACCTGTCATACCCGTAACTCCACTAATTACATATAAATTATTCATAATCTTACCAATAAAATGGTTCTAAATTCTTTTTTTTCTTAATTATTAAATTGTGAGATTCCCCAAATACTATAACATTTGATGGAACAACCTCATCCTATATTATTGTATTTGCGACCACCATAACATTAGCTCCTATAATAATCCTTCTGTTCATATTCTTCCTCTTTAGATATAGAAAAAATGTATTTATCTGTCTGAGTAACATCTTTAAGATGTCTTCTTGAGGTATTTCAAAAATCATACTCCTAATTTTAATCGATCTCTATAGAAAATATCAACTCTATCATCATATAGTTTCTGCTCTTTTTCTACGTCATACCAAACACAACGTCGCTCATAAGCACAAGAATTTGTTTCAAGAATTCCATATTGAGCTAATGGATTATGATTTCTTGGTTGACCTACAGAACCAGGATTAATAAATATTGTTCGCTTTTTGTTTCGCAAACAAGGATTATCATCCTTATAAAAGTGCTCCACATAATGGGGTATATGAGAATGACCGCTGATTACAAAATCATAGTTTTTATAAACATCCGATTGCATCTCATTCAAATCAAGCTTCCCCCAATAAGGGTCAGTTCTATTACCATGAACAAACAAGGTAGGATGATACTCAACTAAGTTCTCACTGTAACCTTTTGTATTCATTTTGGATAACAAAAAAGAGCGTGATTCTTCTGTAAGAAGTTCATTTGTGTATTTCAAAACGCTCCTTCCTCTATCGGTTGAGAACCTTTCAAGACTACCACCAAATATAGAATATTCATGGTTGCCCCAAAGATTTACCGTAATAGGATAAGGTAAGTTGCGCACAATATCTATTGTCTCATTGGGACGAGGTCCATAATTAACCAAATCACCAAGTAAAGCAATAGAATCAAAACTTCCTATATGATTTATATCTTCCAAAACAGCTTGTAAAGCCGTAACATTGGCATGAATATCTGACAAAAGAACTATACGCATATCAATTACTTGCTAAGGAAGTCCATTAAAGCCTCTTTATTCTGTATTGGTGTTGTCGTTGGACGACCAAGGTCTTTACGATTACCTTTCTTTACACAAACTTGAAGAAGTATTGGACCTTCCACATTTTTGATATCCTCAAGAATCTTAGTAAGAGACTCTGCCGTATCTACAGAATAAGTAGCTGCATAGCCAACAGACTTAGCAACTCCACACAAGTCTATCTTCAAACCGACTGTAGGTTGACCACCAACTGAGTCATGAGCTCCATTATTAAAAACTACATGAACATAATTCTTGCACTTCATGCTGGCAGTAATAGCCATATTACCCATATGCATAATGCTTGCACCATCACCATCAAAGCAATAAACTCGACGATTAGGCTTTTGAAGAGCAATACCAAGTGCTATCTGAGAAGCATGTCCCATTGAACCAACAGTTAGGAAATCGCGCTCATGACCTTGATTCCATGCAGTACGTGCCTCAAATAGTTCACGAGAAATCATGCCTGTTGTTGATACAATACAAGCATTAGGCTCTATACTTGCAGCAACTTTCCGGATTGCTTCTTCACGAGACATTGTGAGATTATTTATTTCTACATTTTGAAGTTTATATGTGTCAAATGTTTCTTTTTCTATGACAAGAGCATAACACTCATTAGTATTCTTCATATAATCTGCAGCTATCTTAATTTGTTTAGCTGCACCTTCTTCATCTTTAGGAAGAATAGCATAGTTGATGCCCATAGTATTAAGCAAGCCAGTAGTTACCTTGCCTTGCTTAACATGTTGTGGCTCATCATGTACACCAGGACGACCACGCCAACCTATAACAAGAAGCACAGGGATATTATATACTTCCTTATCTGTTAATGAAGCTAGAGGATTAATAATGTTACCCTCGCCAGAGTTCTGCATATATACAACAGGTATTTTGCCGGTTGCAAGATGATACCCCGCAGCTATACCCATTGCACCACCCTCGTTGGCTGCGATAATGTTATGATCGGCAGGAAGATTATCTGTGATATAAGCACAGATATTTTTAAGCAAGGAATCAGGAACGCCTGCATAGAAATCTATGCCATTATCCTTCAATGTTTTTACAAAAAACTCAGGTCTAACCATAATTATTATTTTTTCTTTGTTCCAGGAATAAGATTAAGAATTTGCTTGATTGGCATACAATACTGCTCTGATGCCTCTAGCGAACGACTTGTGCGGAGTATTGTTTCTGCACATTTCACCATAGCAGGATAAGCAGAACGCAACATGTGGTTAGCATAAATAACTACATTAATGCCCCATTGAGCCAACTCTTCTTCTGTAAATTGATTATAAGTCGTAGGAACAACAACAATTGGAGTATGTGTATCCCTTTCACGGAATCGTAAACAGAACTCCTTGATATCTTCTCCTGACTTTTCCTTAGAATGAATCATGATACCATCTGTTCCTGCTTCTACATAAGCATGACAACGCTCAAGTGCATCTTCAATACTCTTACCAGCAATAAGCGACTCACAACGAGATACTATCATGAAGTCACGAGTAATCTGTGCTTCCTTACCAGCACGAATCTTAGCTTGGAATCCTTCTATTGTATCTTGTGTCTGTACTGCATCTGTTCCAAAAAGGGAATTCTGCTTCAAACCAACTTTATCTTCAATGATTACACAAGAAATACCCAAACGTTCGAGTGTACGTACCGTAAAACCGAAATGTTCAACCTTACCTCCTGTATCACCATCAAAAATAACAGGCTTTGTTGTTACTTCCAATGTGTCGTTCAAATCGTGAAGACGTGTCGTCAAATCGACAGCTTCGATATCAGGCTTACCCTTAGAAGTTGAGTCTGTAAGCGAAGAAGCCCACATACCATCAAATTCACGCTCTTGACCATTTACTTCAACCTTAGTATGTTCCGCAATAAGACCTGTCAAGCCATTGTGTGATTCAAGGATACGCACAATAGGTTTTGCAGCTATAAGACGACGGAGAGAAGAAAGGCGCATTTGTGGTGTAACACCAAGTGCATCAATTTCCTGCTTGATACCTGAGGCAGAAATATTCTGTGTATATGGAATTTCAATAACCTCGCCACCAAGTTTCTCCATTGTTTTATATACCTCATCACGAAGGTACTTCTCTGGACCACTCTGCCAATCGTCACCATGAATAATATATTCTGGTTTATACTTTAGGAGATTAGGAATATAGCTCCACTCATCCTGAGGTACAACCTTCGAGACGTTCTTGATGTTTTCTACAACATTTTTTCTTTGCTCCCAAGTAAGATAAGGGAGACGGCGATGATTAGCAATCGCTTTGTCTGTAAATAGACCTACCATCACTTCACCATATTCTGCGGCTTTATTGATGATATTAATGTAACCCGGATGCATGATGTCAGCAATCATGCCTAAATAAACTTTTTTTGACATGTATCTATATTTTGCCACTTCTTATTAATAATGCAATGTTCGAATGTTTCTTTATACGCAATCAAAACTCGCAAAAGAACTTTTGATTTTTGTGTTATCAGAAACTTAACTCGTTTTTATATTATATAAACTGAAAAGATGCGTGAATATTGTATAAAGCATATAAAAGTTAGGGCATTTTAAAGGAAAAAAGTATTTTATGCCTCCCTTAGTCTTACGAAACTTAGCCCAGGGACAGAGTTTGAGACATAGACTTATGGTGCTACTGTCAAAGGCATTAACCATGTTATCAAGTTCAAGCCTGAAATGATCTTTAGCGTAAAGGGGACGTACTTTTTTCAATAGTACCTCTGCGAAATCTTTATAGATATGCCAGTCCCTATTCTCGTTAGCTTTAGCTAATGTATTGCGAGGCACAGCATAACTAATACCGCAATGGTAAAGTTTTGTTGAGAGTGCCATAAGACAGTTTTCTATGTCTCGAAGACTGTCACGACTTGTCAATTGAGCATAACTCATGACCAAGAATTGATCCCTACAGGAAAAGTTCCTTGCTCTATAGTTACCCTTATAACGGTCAACACAAGCTTTGAAGTCTCGTTCTGGTATAAGTGACATAATCTGAGAAAATATAGTCTTGCCTTTGTTCATTGCACACATAAATTAATTATGAGTGCAAAGGTACAAAATCAAATCGAAAACACAATTTCTAGAACATAAAATATTGGATATTAATAACTTATATAATAATTGCCCTGACTAAGCGGGACACTAGTGATTACACGATATAAAAACAGTCTTTTGATATATTAGCATGAAGGAGATGGTAATCTAGATGAGATTTATTCACTTTTGATTATCCGCAAATATCTAAAAATATCATTTTAAGCAATATAATTTAAAAATATTAGTTATATATATTGTAAACAGTTGAAAAATAAATTAATACATTGAACAATGATCTCGATAATAACAGCAACATATAATAGTGCAAAGACACTCAATGATACGATACAATCAGTATTGTTTCAAACCAATAAAGATTACGAATATCTTATTGTTGATGGTGGTTCTACTGATGAAACTATTGATATAGTGAAAAGTTATGAACCGATATTTTCTGGCAGGTTGAAGTGGATATCTGAAAAAGATGAAGGTATATATGATGCTATGAATAAAGGTATAAAAATGGCTTCTGGAGATATAATTGGTATTTTAAATTCTGACGATTATTATACAAGTGAAGATATCCTCCAAACAATTGACGAAGCTTTTAAATGTCAGAATATTGATGCAATATATGGAGATATCCATTTCGTTAAGGATGGTAATCCTCACAAGTGTGTGAGATATTATTCTTCTAAGCGATTTTCGCCTTTTTGGCTTCGTTTTGGCTTCATGCCTGCTCATCCCTCTTTCTATTGTAGGCGTGAAATCTTTGAAAGAGCAGGTGGCTATCGTCTGGATTATAAAATAGGTTCAGACTATGAGATGATGGTTCGTTTGTTTAGAAAATATAAGATAACAAGTCGCTATATAAATAAGGATTTTGTGACGATGCGTACAGGCGGTGCTAGTAATAATAATGTACGTAGCCGTTTAACTTTAATCAAAGAAGATGTTAAAGCTTGTCGTGATAATGATATTTATACTAATGAATTGTTAATATGCTTGAAATTTTTGTACAAGATATTTGAATTTAAATTTTGAGAGTGAAATCTATATTATCTTATTCAATATTGATAGCGTTGTTTGGTTACACAGCTAGGCTTGTTCCCTGTACAGCGCTATCGTCTTTAGATGCGAGTTTGTTCAGCGAATAATACTAATAAAAGTTATTTTACTAAAGATAGTTGTATACTTTTGCCAAACAATTACTTACATAAGTTTGTTCTTTCTTTTCTTGTATTTTTTCCGTTATTCGATAGGGTATTAAAACTTTCACATACTGTATTATTTTTGATTTTAACCTTGCTATACAGGAAAGTTTAAAATCGAATATAGGTACAGGTTGCATCCAATTCTTGCCATAATTAAATTCTAAATATTTCTTAATATCTTTCGGTGCCTCGAAGTAGGCTCCTTGAAAGGGGATGGTGTCTGTCTCTGTTAAAAAAGCTTTTGGGCATATGTCCATGCAGCATTTTACGAGTCTATTGTCAGCCTCATATTCATGAAAGAAATAGATATCTATATATTCTTTTTTTCTCATTATGGAAAGAAATCCTCTTCGCTCATATCTTACAACTTCAAAACCTTCATTTCTCAAGCTGAAAAGAATTGATAAGAATTGTGGCATATCTTCTTTTGCCATCATCAAGTCAATATCTTCATCATGAGATATAAAGTCTTTTTCTCTTACGGCTCCAAGTAAACTGCCATATGCTAAAAGAAAACTAAGGTTATGCTCTTCCATGATTTTTTTGAATAGCAGCAAATTCTCTTTGGCTACAACCTTGTTTATTGGTTTTAAACCACTGTAGATAGGTACAAACTTGTAATAGTATGAACCAATTGGAGTTTTAATTTTTAATTTCATATTATTTGTTTTTTAATAACGATTTTATTTTCATTTTTAAAGAGAATGGCAACAATCTCTTTAGTCTTTCGTAAAAACTGTCATTTAACTTGTGATGAAATGCTTTCTCGAAAGGCAGGTATGGAACAACATACTTAGGATGTTTTAGTGGAAATTCCAATTCGTGATGAGAGATATAATATGAAGGAGTTTCACCATGATTTGTATGTGTTGCATCTTCACCAAAGCCAATATTTGTTGTCAAACTGTATTTAGGATATATGCCTAGCATGTTGTGCGCAGCTAAGGTGAAATACCATTGCCAGTCCCATGCACTTACATCATTCAGGTCAATTGCTTTTAGGCGATACTTCCAATAGTCATATTCTCTCGATTTATATGCCATGTTTCTAATGATGGAATCTTCAAAAGGTCCACCTCTCCATTTCATGTCAAGATCCATCAGCTGCCAGGTTCTTCGCCATGTGGCCCAACCATTTGTTGATTTATATCTGCTGAATCCGTAAGAGTCTGGTATCTCTATCTCAGGAAGATAGTTGGCTGCATCAATCATTCCTATTCGTAAATCATCTTTGTATCTTTGTAGCATTTCTTCTGCAAAAGGGAAGAATGAGGATCTCAGCATGCAGTCGTCTTCTATGATGATGCCCCATTCTTCATTCTCAAATAGCCAATTGATAGCGTTATAGACGCCTTTGCTGCATCCTTGATTTTCTTCTAGAAAGCGAGTCTTTACCTTACAGTCCCAGTCGATAGCATCCAATACCGCTTTTCTAGTTGTGTCAACCTTTTCTTTTTCGCCAGAAATATACTCTCTGGCTCCATCACCTGCGATGTAGAGTATTGTTGGCTTAATAGCTTTTATTGACTCTAAAGTCCTTAACGTAACGTCTTTGCGCTTAAATATTATAAGCAGAATTGGTATATTATACATTATTTCTTAGTTTTGTTTATAATCTTCATTATTAAAACGATTAGAGAGCAAATATATTGTATAGAATAACTTTTGTTCTAATCATTTTAATATAGCTTTGTAGTTTGGGGTCACTTCTTGGGGAGTAATTACTAACCCTGAGTTCTTTGTTTTGTTTAAATATATAATCTTATTAATAAAATTATCAGCATTATTGAAGAAAGGATCATAGTTATAAAAATCCCCACAATAAATAAGAGATTCATTCCTTAGTGCTAGTAATTTTTTGTTATTGGAAATGCATTCAAAACTAACGCCACTTACTTGATAATGAAATGACGACGGATAAGCTAATAAGATTATTTCTGAGAGTGAAAATAAATATTGATATTCCATATTGTTTAAGTATTTGTTTATGAATATGATATTACTCATTTTTTTATCTTTTAAAGGATTATTCCTAAGAACTAGTAATGTTTCATTTTCTTTAAGAGAATTGTTGACATTTTCATTATATATCATATTGACAAAGTTTACATCTGTTTTTGATGATGGATGAAATATAATATGCTTATATTTTTTCATAAAAGCATATTCAGAATGAACTTTCATATTTACAAATGGAGCTACGCAACCATGTGAGATAATTCTAATGCAAGTTATACCATTTTTTAAAAAAGGTTTTGCCATTTGATTGTTAAAAACGATGAAGGTGCAAGATAAAGCTAACTTGTGCAAAAATATCTTTTTTATTGCATTAGTGAAATTTTTGCTGTTGCCATGACATATAAGGAACATATCCTTTGTTAAAGGACATAATGCCATTGATATTTCATCAAGATTTGAGATAATGCAATAATTGTAACTCTTAAAAGATATTTTAAATTTTATGAAAAGGAGTGTGGCTATGTATATCAATCTGTTAATGATCCCATTTTTAGAAGAATAGCCCATCCATGTCGGTAAAACTAATGCGTATATCTCTTTTGAATAGGGAAGTTTGTTTGCAATATCTTTATGCATAATTATTTTTACATCGTATCCTTGCGAGACTAACGCATTGATATGGATCTTATCGAAATTGATATGTCCATATTGCTTTATGTAATTTATATATATTACTTTTTTCATATTACTTTTTGTCATTTTGATGTTGTCTGAAATAAATAAATCTTTCATTATGTGATTGTTCTTCCAAGAGAACGTTATAATATTGCGACATGGACCCAGAACATCCACTGTAGATTTTCAATATGCAATATATGCAGAGAATTATGAAATAAATGACTTTGTTACTCTTATAGTAAAAACATTTGAGTAAATCTAACCAAACAATCCAATATGCGAACGCAAACAAGTTTGAACAACGGATACTAATTGTTCGGAATTCTCCAAGAAAAAGGTTTAAAATTATATATAGAAACATACTGTTTATCAATATATAGTTTTTTCTTAGAGCTTTTAATTTATCCATATAGCAATATAGCATTATTCCTGTAAACAGTTTTTCTAAATATCCAATCCCTAATGGTGAACCTTCACTTTCAAAACTCATATATGCATTAATGTATTGAGCTGTTGTTGGTGATATTAAATTTGTACTAAATATAGTTATTGTTTTGATAATAGGTATACGAAAAACACGTATGATATTGGCTATAATAAATACTATAAGAAAGAACCTTTTGTTTAGCTTCTTATTTAATATGAAATATGCAGGTATGTATATAAGTGCAGATGTGTGAAAACTGGCAGCTAATGCACATATTATGAAATAGCGGACAGGTTGTTTTTTCTCAATAAATGGAATTGCATTAAGGAATATGAAAATAGAAAGAGAATTTCTCATCAAATCAATGCTTAATTCCAAACCTGCCATACAAATAAATATCACCAATACGGCTGGTATGTTGTTTGTATATCTTTTGATGAATCTTGTTAGTAATGTTGTATTTATAATAGTGCATGTTAATTGAAAGAACAAATATGATGGCATAACTGTTTTACATGTAGCAACAAGTAACAAGAATCCAGGTTCTATTTTAAAGCGAGAAGTATTTTCTTTAAAGAAAGAATGAAGATCCGGTATGTTTGAGAATACATTAAAATATGCAGTCCAGTCATAAGCCACAAATCCTCTAAAACCAAAGAAAAAAACATAAATCAACAATGCTATAATGTTAATTGCTATTTGTCTTTCCTTTG
>ENA-UEOM01000802-UEOM01000802.1-human-gut-metagenome-genome-assembly--contig:-NODE-802-length-12918-cov-6.782260_pt1 | contig 12918 bp, 6 predicted proteins | sample MGYA00242993_ERZ507994 | MGnify/ENA primary metagenome ERZ507994 (study PRJEB26167, sample SAMN06115536) | human gut metagenome | host: Homo sapiens | place: China:Neimenggu | collected 2014-11-07... | reverse complement strand
ACAGAGGCCGACATAAAGGGCATGCTTGAGCACATCGGCATAAAGTCTATCGACGAACTGTACGCCGAAGTGCCCGAACAGGTGCGCCTGAAAAAAGACTACGACCTGCCTGAAGCCAAGAGCGAGCTCGAGATAAGGCAGTTCTTCGCCGGCCTGGCTGCCAAGAACAAGCAGCTGACGTGCTTCGCCGGAGCAGGAGCATACGACCATTACACGCCAGCGGCAGTACCTCAGATTGTCAGCCGCTCCGAATACCTCACGTCATACACCCCATACCAGGCAGAGATATCGCAGGGAACGCTGCACTATATCTTCGAGTACCAGTCCATGATGGCCGAACTCACGGGCATGGACATATCCAATGCGTCGATGTACGACGGCAGCACCGCCACGGCGGAAGCCGTGCTCATGGCAGTGGCCTCGGCAAAGAAAGCGCGCAAGGTGCTCGTGTCTGAGACCGTAGACCCCAAAATCCTGGCTGTAATACGCACATACGCCCACTTCCACGGCGTAGACATAGAGATGGTGAAAGCCACCGACGGAGCCACCGACAAGGCCGACCTCGACAGCAAACTGGCCGACGGCGGAGTGGCCGGCGTACTTGTCCAGCAGCCCAACTACTTCGGTGTGGTGGAAGACTACACCGGATTCGCCGATGCAACACACGCGGCCAAGGCACTGTTCATCATGAACAGCGTGGCCGCCGACCTGGCCGTGCTGCGCACACCGGGCGAATGGGGGGCCGACATCGCCGTTGGCGACGGACAGAGCCTGGGCCTGCCAATGTCGTTCGGAGGACCTTACGTGGGCTACATGTGCTGCCGCGAGAAACTCATGCGCAAGATGCCGGGACGCATTGTCGGCATGACGAAAGACTCGCGCGGCCAACGCGCATTCGTGCTCACGCTGCAAGCGCGAGAGCAACACATACGCCGCGAGAAGGCAACGTCGAACATCTGCTCCAACGAAAGCCTCATGGCACTCTTCGTCACCATCTATATGTCACTGATGGGCAAGCAGGGGCTGAAAGAGGCCGCAGAGCTGTCATACGCCGGGGCCCACTACCTTATGGACAGGCTCGTGGCCACAGGCCGCTTCAAACCGGCCTTCGACCGCCCGTTCTTCAATGAGTTCTGCGTGCGCTATGCCGGCGACGTTGACGAACTACAGAAGAGATTCATCGACAATGGCATCCTTGGCGGAGTGAAGGTTGCACCCGACACCATCATGTTTGCCGTCACCGAGAAACGTACTAAGGAAGAAATTGACAAACTCATCGAAACCATCTGACTTATGAACAACAGACTTTATGGCAACCTGATATTCGAGCTCTCACACGAAGGGCGACGGGGCTATTCGCTGCCGCACAACAAGTTTGGCAACTACGAGGTGCCCGCCGACATCCGCCGCAGCCACGACGCCGAGCTGCCCGAATGCGACGAGCTCACGGTTGTGCGCCATTATACCAACCATAGCGAAAACAACTTCGGAGTGGACAACGGGTTCTATCCGCTCGGCAGCTGCACAATGAAATACAACCCGTGCATCAACGAAGAGGTGGCGGCCATGCCCGGCTTCGCCAACCTGCACCCGCTGCAGCCGGCGGAGACATGCCGGGGAGCCCTCGAGGTGTACGACGGACTGCAACGGGCACTGTCTGAGATTTCCGGACTGGCCAAATTCACGCTCAACCCGTTTGCCGGCGCACACGGAGAGCTCACCGGGCTGATGATAATACGAAGCTATCACGAGCGCAGGGGCGACACCAAGCGCACCAAGGTGATTGTGCCCGACTCGGCACACGGCACCAACCCCGCCTCGGCGGCTGTCTGCGGACTCGACGTGGTTGAGGTGAAGAGCACGCCCGAGGGCATCGTAGACGTTGAAGACCTGCGCTCGCTGCTCGACGACACGGTGGCCGGCATGATGATGACCAACCCGAACACGCTCGGCCTCTTTGAGAAGGAGATACCCGAGATAGCCAAGCTCGTGCACAGCTGCGGCGCCCTGATGTATTACGACGGCGCCAACCTCAACCCGATGCTGGGCGTTTGCCGCCCCGGCGACATGGGTTTCGACGTGATGCACATCAACCTGCACAAGACGTTCTCGACGCCCCACGGAGGCGGCGGGCCCGGTGCAGGCCCCGTCGGGGTGCGCGCCGGACTGGAGGAGCTGCTACCCGGCGAGTCTGAAATATCCGTAGGGCCATACCACGGCAACTATGCCGTGCTGCTGAGGGCATACGCCTATATCCTGACCCTGGGCAAGGAGCACCTCAAAGAGGTGGGCCCGCTGGCCACACTCAACGCCAACTACATCAAGGAGTCGCTCAAAGACGTCTACGAACTGCCCATCGCCACGACATGCATGCACGAGTTTGTGTTCGACGGACTAAAGGACAAGTCGACCGGAGTGACCACCATGGACGTGGCAAAACGGCTGCTCGACTATGGCTACCATGCCCCGACGATATACTTCCCGCTGCTTTTCCACGAGTCGCTAATGATAGAACCCACCGAGAACGAGAGCAAAGACACCATCGACGGGTTCATAGAAGTGATGCGGCGGATTGCCCGCGAGGCCGCCACCGAGCCCGAGACGGTGAAGGGCGCGCCCCACTACACACCCATAGGGCGTGTTGACGACGTGCTGGCGGCCAAGCACCCGGTGGTAACCTACAGGCAGATGGCTGCCGAAGGAGAAAGCAAATAAACATCAATGGCATCATAGGCATAGCCTGTTGCCTATGGTGCCTACGATGACTGATACCCCCATCAAAACCCAGGACACACATGAACACAGACCTGATAATAATCGGAAGCGGCCCGGGAGGATACCGGGCGGCAGAGCACGCGGCACGCAACGGGCTGCAGGTGGCAATCATCGAGCGGGCCGAAGTGGGCGGCACGTGCCTCAACAGGGGGTGCATACCCACCAAGGCATACGCCCGCAACGCCGAGATAATGGACATCATGGCCGACGCCGAGGCCTTCGGGCTTGGCTGCCTCAACTACAGTTTCGACTTCGCAAAGGCCGCCGAGCGCAAGGACGGCGTGGTAGGCACGCTCCGCAGCGGCGTTGAGACGCTACTGTCGGCACCGGGCATAACGCTCGTAAGGGGCGAGGCTGTCTTCAAGGACGCCCACACCCTGACGGCAGGCGGCGAGGACTACACAGCGCCCAACATCATCATAGCCACCGGTTCGGTGCCAAAGATGCTGCCGATAGAGGGCATCGACGACGCCTCGATGGTATGGACGTCCGACCGTATGCTGGCCGCCACCGAGTTGCCGCGCCGTGTCTGCATAGTGGGCGCCGGCGTTATAGGCATGGAGTTTGCCTGCATACTCAACAGTTTCGGTTGCGAGGTCACCGTGGTTGAGTTTCTCAAAGAGTGCCTGCCGGCCCTCGACAGCGATGTGGCCAAGCGACTGCGCAAGGCCATAGAGAAGCGCGGCGTGGCCTTCTTCATGCAGTCGGCCGTGCAGGCCGTGGGCGACGGCACCGTGACATTCGACCGCAAGGGCAAGCAAACCACCGTCGAGACCGACTGCGTGCTTATGGCCGTGGGCCGCACGCCGGCCACAGCAGGGCTCAACCTCGAGGCCGCCGGGGTGGCATACGGCCCGAAGGGCATAATCACCGACGACAACCTGCTCACCAACGTGCCCGGCATTTACGCCATAGGCGACGTCAACGGCCGGCAGATGCTGGCCCACGCCGCCACCATGCAGGGCCTGAAGGTGGTCGACAGCATACTGGGCCGCACCGAAGGGATACGGCTCGACGTGATGCCGGCTGCCATTTTCACCCATCCCGAGGCTGCCTGCGTGGGCCTGAGCGAAGACGCCTGCAAGGCGCTGGGCACGGCCTGCCGCACGGCAAAGGCCAACTACCGCTCCAACGGCAAGGCCCTGGCCATGGGCGAGGCCGAAGGCATGGTGAAGATGCTGGCCGACGAGAGCGGCAAAATCATTGGATGCCACGCCTACGGGGCACATTCGGCCGACCTGGTGCAGGAGGTGAGCGCCCTGATGTGCCGCGACACGACAGCCGCCGAGCTGGCCGCCATGACCCACATACACCCCACCCTGAGCGAGATGGTGCAGGAGTGCGCCGAGCAGCTGGCCCGCGCCTGACACAGACAGGGGCCGGGGCCGTTTGCCGGCTGCTGCTGGCGGCGGCACAAAAAGGCAGAAACAACAAGGGGAGGCTTGCCTGTGTGGCAAGCCTCCCCTTGTTGTTTGCAATGCTGTACGCGGCTTACAACCCTACTGCACCACAGGCGACCAGAAGTCGACCAGGCGCAAGTCGAATATCAGGGTGCTGTAAGCCGGCACCCCCGTCTGCGACTGTGATCCGTAACCCAGCTGGTAAGGTATGTACACCATCCAGTGGTCGCCCCGCCTCATGTGCTGGAGGGCAGTGGCAAAACCATCCACCAGCATGTTTCCGCCGGAGTTTCCGATGGCCATCTGCAACGGCTTGCTAACGTCATCGTAGTAGTTTCCATAGTACGACTGGTCGAACACATAGCCGTAGGGATAGGACACCGACGGCAGCAGGCGGCCAAGGTAATGCACCGTCACGGTGTCGGTGTAAAGCGGCGTCGCCGAAGCGGGGTCGCCCTCTTCAATCACTTTGACGATGATATAGTCTGAGTTGCCCCCCTCTATGCTGTCAGACTTCGACCAGCTCTTTATCCGTTTCCAGTCGGTGCGTGCCGGATTGAGCTCCAGCAGGTTCAGCACCGAGTCGGTAAGGCTGTTGAAGAAAGCGTCGTTGCGCGCCTGCCAGTTGGGAAACTCCTCCACGGTGTCGTCTTCTTCGCTGCACGAGACCAGGCCAAACACGGCGAAGAGTGCCACGGCAAGGAAGTAAAAGCCTCGTCTCTTCATCACTGCAGTTGTTTGAGCAGACTGGCAATGCTCACCTTGTCTTCGATGATGCCATTGAGGTCTGCTATGTTTACTCTCTCCTGCGCCATGGTGTCGCGGTGGCGCAGCGTCACGGTGTTGTCCTTGAGTGAGTCGTAGTCCACGGTAACACAGTATGGCGTGCCTATTGCGTCCTGCCTGCGGTAACGCTTGCCGATGGTGTCTTTCTCGTCATACTGGCAGTTGAAGTGGAACTTCAGCGCGTCGATTATCTCGCGGGCCTTCTCGGGCAGCCCGTCTTTCTTCACCAACGGCAGCACGGCCAGCTTCACCGGGGCCAGCGCGGCGGGCAGGTGGAGCACGGTGCGGGTCTCGCCGTTGTCAAGCTTCTCTTCCTCGTAAGAGTGGCACATCACGCTGAGGAACATGCGGTCTACGCCGATTGACGTCTCAATAACGTATGGGGTGTAGCTCTCGTTGGTCTGCGGGTCGAAGTATTTTATTTGCTTTCCGCAATACTTCTCGTGCTGCGACAGGTCGAAGTTGGTGCGGCTGTGTATTCCCTCTACCTCCTTGAACCCGAACGGCATGCGGAACTCGATGTCGGTGGCGGCGTTGGCATAGTGGGCCAGCTTCTCGTGGTCGTGGAAACGGTAGTTCTCTGCGCCGAAGCCCAGTGCCTGGTGCCACTTCATGCGCGTCTGCTTCCAGTTGGCAAACCAGTCGAGCTCGGTGCCCGGCTTTACGAAGAACTGCATCTCCATCTGCTCAAACTCACGCATGCGGAATATGAACTGGCGCGCAACAATCTCGTTGCGGAAGGCCTTGCCAATCTGCGCGATGCCGAAAGGCACCTTCATGCGGCCCGTCTTCTGCACGTTGAGATAGTTGACAAAGATGCCCTGTGCCGTCTCGGGGCGCAGGTAAACCTTCATGGCACCGTCGGCCGAGGCACCCATCTCGGTCGAGAACATGAGGTTAAACTGGCGCACGTCGGTCCAGTTCTTTGTTCCCGAAATAGGGTCTACAATCTCCTCGTCGATTATTATCTGCTTGAGCTCGGCCAGGTCGGGGCCCTGCATGGCGCGCGTGTAGCGCTCGTGCAGCGCGTCGCGCTTCTGCTGGTACTCCATCACGCGGGCGTTGGTCTGGCGGAACTGGCTCTCGTCGAAGGCGTCGCCGAAGCGCTTGCGTGCCTTGGCCACCTCCTTGTCTATCTTCTCGTCATACTTTGCAATCTGGTCTTCGATGAGGTTGTCGGCGCGGTAGCGCTTCTTCGAGTCGCGGTTGTCGATGAGCGGGTCGTTGAAAGCGTCCACGTGGCCGCTGGCCTTCCATATTGTGGGGTGCATGAATATGGCCGAGTCGATGCCCACGATGTTCTCGTGTAGCAGCACCATGCTCTTCCACCAGTATTCCTTGATGTTGTTCTTCAGCTCAACGCCGTTCTGGCCGTAGTCGTATACGGCAGCCAGTCCGTCGTAGATGTCGCTGCTGGGGAACACGAAACCGTACTCCTTGCAGTGCGACACGATTTTCTTGAAAACGTCTTCCTGTGCCATTTGTATAGTTAAATCTTAAATTAAGTTCTGTCATGCCACGCCTGTGCGCCACGCAAAAAGTGCGCTTCGCACCGCATTCAGTCTGCAAAGATAAACTAATTCGGGCGAAACGCAAAACTTTTTCACACACATTATATATAAGTAGCTGTTCAATATTAACCGTTGCAATCGACCTTGCAGGTGTCCACTGTATCTTTGCCACCGTCTGGTGTGCCCTTTCGGGCCGCATGCCAAAGTCTCATCGGTAGCGTAGCCCGCCACGCTCTCCCTTCTGACTTTGGCATGCTTCTCCGAAATAGCGCACAATTTGATGGCATTTTATTTTGAACACCGCCTTAAGAGGCGGCAACTGCCAACCCACAACGCAACGCGGCCTGCGTGCCGACGGCCCGCCTCCCATGCCCCGGCCACCGCCATGAGGGCTGCGCGCCGGGGCATGCGGTCACGGCTTTGCCACCTTGCGCACAGTGCCGCCGCAGCTCACTATGAACGTGCCGCGGCCTGGTATGTCGTCGGCAGAGAACCCCTCGGCCGGGGCGCTCATCACCAGCCGTCCCGACATGTCGTAGACCCTCGCCTCGCCGTCGGGCGCCATGCCGCCGGCAACGGCGCTGCCCGCCGACGTGCAGATGCCCTCATACCGTGTGAACGTGGTGCCTTCCTTGGTCACTACATACTCGTCTGTCGAGTTCGGGGCATAGTCCACCCTCACCCACTCGCCGTGCAGGTCGTCGTAGAACGCGGCATATATGTGGTAATCGCCGTCGGGCATGGAGGCCGGCAGGTCAAATTGGCCGTTGCGAAGTTGGAACCCGGCCAAAGGCCTGATGCCGGACACGTCGGTAGAAAACAGCTCGCCAAACCACCCGTTGCCTTCGGCCACCAGGCTCAGCCGGCCGTAAAGCGGGCGGCACGAGCAGTTGACCACTTGGGCGATGCCACCATACAGGAAACCATATATGCCGTTGATGCCTATGGTGATGCGCCTGTTGCTGAACAGGTAGCGCCGGGGCACGTCAACGCCGGCCGGCGCAATGCCCAGCAGCATGTATTGGTCGTAGTTGTAGCCCTCGTCCTCGTCGGGCTTGAGGTAATCCAGGCGGTACATGCCGTCGGCCATCCCGCCCCAGCCCCAGTTGACATGGAAGAGCCCGTCGTCGCCATAGCCGTCGATCACGAAGGCATGCCTGTCGGCCGTGATGAAGTCGCCGCCGTTGAGCTTTCGCCCGTCGTAAATCACCGGCCTGCCGGCATCAATCTCCCCGATCAGCATCTCCATCCAGTCTTCCTCGTGTTCGGAGCGTTCCAGGTAGGCCATGTCGGGGTTGTATCCCAGATACGTCAGCATGGCATAGCCCCCGTCGGTGACGTTGGCCGACGTGCCTTCGCCCCCGAAACCGGCCTCGGCCCCAACGCCGCAGTGGTATACAAGCTCGGCCACTGCCGCGGCCTGTGCCTCCGAGAAGGCCCCAGGCGCATAGCTGTCGAGCATATCGTCCCACGCATAGACGGTGCTGCCGAAGTCGGCCGACAGCCATTTCTCCGAGCCATCGGGCATAGTGCCCAACAGGTACTCGTGGGTGCCGGTGCCCCTGACGGGCCAACGGTGGTAACGCATCACCTGAGCCATGGCCACCGGCACGCATCCCGCCACGCAATGCCCGCCCGACGCCAGCGCGGGGCAAAGGCCGTTGAACGGCTCTCCCTGGGCCCACTTGCTCGTGAGCAGTGGCCCCACCTTGGGAGCCACACGCCCGCCCTGCACCAGCCCATCGGCATCAACGTCGCCGACCACGCCACGCTCCAAGGCCGCATCGGTGGCCTCAAGCCACCACCGCAACCCGCAGGGCATGGCGCCGGAAAAGCCCTCGCGCGAATAGCCGAGCACGGCCGCCGAGCCGTCGTCGTTGGCCACTACGGCAAAGCCGCCCCCGCCGCGCACTCCCATCACAGTGAGGTTGCGCGCCGCATACAACGGCTCTATACACCCGGCGGCAGCCGAGCGCGCTGGCTGCGCGTCAAGACCCAGCACAGCCGCCGCGGCGGCGCGCTTCTGTTCAATGGTGCGCTCTGCTGCATCGGCCCCGGCCACAGCAGCAAGCACAATAATGGCAGTAAACAGTCTGTTCATAATTTTAATCTTATATTAGAGTTAAACACTTGCAACCGCTTGCGGTTTGCCTCACTCATCATTTTCCCGGCCTGTGTCAGGCCGCCCAATTGTATGTCATGATGGCAAAGATACTAATTTTATTGCATACCTGCAAGCAAACCGCAACATATTTTACAATGGCGGCAACGCCATGCAATGCCTGCTGCCCACAGCCGCCCGCCACCCCTATTTTGCAAGCAAACGGGGCCGATGCAGCCACGGACGCCGGGCACAGGCCCAACCGCAGCCAAAAGCCTCGCAGCCAGCCACTTGCAGAAGCCTTAGGCATCGGCCCGCAACACCTGCCGTTTGGCAAGCCGAAACGGGCCGTACGGCAATGCAAGAACGGCCGTATTGCCGGCCAATACAACAAATCAGTGAGCCAAGCCACAGCAGGGCCGCCACTATGCAAGCATTGCCCAGCCCGGTGCCACTGCCGCCGCGCAGTGGCACCGGGCCAGCCATACCCACAAAAAGCGACATGGCCGAAAACGCCCGCCGCAACAAGACCGGGCCGGCAACGGCCCTTCAACCGACAAACTTCCATGCAAGACACAACTGCCATGGCCGGCACACCCTGCCAATGCCACGGAACAGGTATGGCAAAAAACCACTGCATTGTGGCAAACAGCCCTTGGTTGCATGGCAGAAAAGGCTGCACAATGGCAAAAAACGGTTTGCAAGAGTTTAGATTTTCAGTCGGTCGAAAGTGGCAAACCCCATTGATTTTCAATCATTTGCATATTTTGAGACTTTGATTTTGCATTGAGCGGCTTGGCGTGTAGCATTAGTTCACCTAATTTTACAGCCGAATTTAAATCAATAGCTAAAAGTTTCATCATGCATACGTTAATAGTTATATTAGTTATTAGTGGTTGTCTTTATGCACCTGTACATGCAAAAGACACTTTGGTTAGTTCACCCGGCGGGTCCGTGACGGCATCCGTCGGCGTGGCTGCCGACAAACCACACGGCGCTCCGTCGCGATGCCTGCAGTAGCCCGCCGGCCCCGCCATGCTTCACGCCGGCCATCTTCAAGCTGTCGGGCATGGCTAACGGGTGCCAATAGGCTGTGACACCGTAGATGAAGCAGGCCGCACGGCCCCTACGGCCGACTTGGTTTACGGCAGTGCCGCCGGATGAACCATGGCAGATGGCAACGCACATCTGGCATACCACGACACGTCTATGCAAGACGGCCCCTGCCAATACGGCAGCCTGCCGGCATAGCCATACACCACCGCATGACGGCCTTAAGCGGCAGCGCACCAACTTGGCTTAATGAGAAACAATTGTTTAAATAACTCTAAAATAACATTAAAACCCCAAGAAAATGAAAAAAGCATTTGAATGTTCTTGCATTTCTGCAAGAGGCAAGGCCAAGCGTCCGCAAGCCAGACGAGGCCTGCGCCTTAAGGTTGCCATGCTTCTGGCAGCTGTGTTTATTGCCTTGGATGTCTCAGCACAGTCCACCATCAGTGGGCATGTGAAGGACGACGCCGGTGAGGATATCATCGGTGCCAGTGTCATGGTCAAGGGAACTCAGAACGGCACGGTGACCGACCTGGCCGGAAAATTCCAACTGAAGTGCAACGCCGGTGCCACGCTGGTAATCTCTTACGTTGGCTACAACCCGCAGGAGGTGAAGGCCGCCGACAAGATGGAGGTGACGCTCAAGGAAGATGTGGCCCAGCTGAACGAGGTAGTAGTGGTGGGCTACGGCTCGCTGGCCAAGAAAGAGATATCAAGCTCCGTAGTGCAGGTTTCCAAAGACCAGTTCAACCAGGGTGCCGCCAGCGACCCCATGGCCCTCATAGCTGGCAAGGTGACGGGCCTGAACGTGGCCTCTACGGCCGACGCCAACCCTAACGCGCTGACCAACATACAGGTGCGTGGCGCCGGATCGCTGACAGCCGGCAACGGCCCGCTGATTGTAATCGACGGCATTGCGGGCGGCGACCTGCGCAACATTTCCATCCAAGACGTTGAATCAATCACCGTGCTGAAGGATGCCGGCTCGGCAGCCATATACGGAACACGCGGCGCCAACGGCGTTATTCTGGTGACAACGAAGAAGGGCTCGGGCACCCCGGGGGTGACCAACGTGACCTACGACAGCTACATCGCCCTGAACATTGCCAAGCCAAAGCCCGACATACTTACGACGGAGGAGTTCCGCCGCTCGCGCCGAGGCCAGGATTACGGCGCCGACACCGACTGGTGGGACGAGATAACGCGCCCGGTAAGCTACAGCCTCAACCAGTATCTGTCTATCGACAGCTCTACGAAGAACGGATATTTCGGCCTCTCCGTGAACTACAAGAAAGCCAACGGACTCGACATCGTGAGCGGAAGGCAAGAATATGGCGCACGCTTCGTGGGCGAGCAGCGCGTGCTTGACAACCGTGTGCAATTCAACGCATCGCTCTCGGCGCGCAAGGTGCACGAGGACTGGGGCAACGACGGGCTGTTCGACACGGCCCTCACGATGAACCCGACCATACCCGTGAAAAACCCCGACGGGTCGTACTACCAGCCGAACTCACCGACGGACATACACAACCCGGTGAACGACCTGCGCGAAAATGTTTCAGAGGGCGACCGCATCTATGTGCTGGGCAATGGCGACGTGAAGCTGAACATACTGCAACTGGCACAACACAGCCTTAGCACATCGCTGAGTTACGCACTGCAGTACAACGACCTGAAGAGCAACTTCTACACCCCGTCGACATCGAGCGAAAGCTTCTGGAAAGGCTATGCCGGCCGCGCAAACGTGAACTACCAGAAGTGGTGGACCAACCGACTGGAGTGGTTGGTGAACTATACGCTGACGATGGACAAGCACCAGCTGAAGGCCGTGCTCGGCTATTCGTGGGAACGGTCAAAGTGGGAGCAAAGCGGCAACGAGAACATGGGGTTCGTATATGACTCCATGGGATGGTACGGCATAGGCAACGGCACCTATCTGAGCGAGGGAAAGGCCAACCTTTGGGGCGGTTCGTCGGAATCGACACTCATCGGTTTCTTCGGGCGCCTTAACTACAACTACAACGACATGCTGTATGCATCGGCATCTATGCGCCGCGAAGGCAGCACCAAGTTCGGCGTGAACAAGAAGTGGGGCAGCTTCCCGTCTGCATCGCTGGCCTGGGAAATAGCCAACACACCGTTTGCCGAGGGCATCAAGCCCACCTTCCAGAGCCTCAAGCCACGCATAAGCTATGGCGTCACAGGCCGCTCGGACTTCGATGCCTACCGCTCTCTGTCGACCTACAGCGGATACGGGGTCTACCTGATTGACAATGAGTGGATAAAAGGCTACGCCCCATCTCTGAACGCCAACCCCGACCTGGCGTGGGAGAAATCGACCGCCTTCAACGTAGGCGTCGACTTCGTGGCCTTCGACAGCAGGCTGCGCGGTAGCGTTGAGTATTTCGACCGCCGTTCGCAAGACCTCCTGTACAACTACACCGCCCCGCAACCACCATTTATCTACAACACCATATTGGTGAACGTGGGCACAACGAAGAACACCGGCATTGAGGCAAGCCTTGAATACGACGTGCTCTCGAAGACAGCCTTCAAGTGGACAACGGGCGTAAACTGGAGCATGGGCGAAACCAAGCTGACCAAGCTGTCGAGTGATGTATACCAGATGGCCTACCTTGACCTATACCAAAAACCCGGCCCCGGCTCGAGCGAATATTTCTTCCGAATAAAAGAAGGTGGCAAGATTGGGCAGTTTTATGGCTACGAGCACGCCGGCGTCGACAAGAACGGCATGCTGATGGTATACGACAACGAAGGCAAGGCGCAGCCGGCCGCCCAGGCCGACCCGTCGTGGAAGCGCAACATTGGCAACGGGGCGCCCAAGCACTTCCTTTCATGGAGCAACTCGTTCAAGTACAAGAACTGGGACCTGTCGATGCTGTTCCGCTCTGCCCTCGGCTTCCAGATATTCAATATGCGCAAGTATGGCATGGGACTTCAGGGTGCAGGCACCGACAACGTACTACGCACGGCATACACCGAATACAGCGACATCAAGTCGAGCGGCAGCGTTGTGTCAAGCTACTTCCTCGAGAACGGCAGCTACTTCAAGCTCGACAACGTTACTCTCGGCTACAACTTCACGCCGAAGAACCGACAGCTAATAGAGAGCCTGCGTGTCTACCTTACTGCCAAAAACCTGTTCACAATCACTGGCTATGATGGCAACGACCCATCCATCGTGACCTCTACGGGCATCACTCCCGGCATTGATACCAACTCGGCCTACCCGCAGGCCACACAGGTAAGCCTGGGCGTGACCCTGCGATTC
>ENA-UEOM01000797-UEOM01000797.1-human-gut-metagenome-genome-assembly--contig:-NODE-797-length-13006-cov-6.204966_pt1 | contig 13006 bp, 8 predicted proteins | sample MGYA00242993_ERZ507994 | MGnify/ENA primary metagenome ERZ507994 (study PRJEB26167, sample SAMN06115536) | human gut metagenome | host: Homo sapiens | place: China:Neimenggu | collected 2014-11-07... | reverse complement strand
TGATGCGGAAAATCTTCAAAAAGTATTTTGAGCTGGATTAAATGCGCGCCCGGTGCAAGGCTGCACCGGGCGCATACTTTTTATCTTCTCAATGCCGCGATCAGTTCCAGAAGGCCGTAGACAATGGGCTGGTGGAGCAGGTAGATGAACAGGGACTGGCGGCCGCACCAGCAGAAGAACCGCGCGATCGCGCTTTCCCGGAACGTGCCGGGCAGGCGCGTTTTTTTGTCCGCGTAGACCGTCCTGCCGAGAACTGTGCCGAGCATATACCAGCCGAGGTGCGGCAGGAGCGGAAAATAATCGCTGGACGCGAAGCCCTCATAGGCAAAGCCGAACGGGAAAAGGAATTTTGCCTCCACGACCGTGCCGGAAATGAGATAGCCGGTCACAACGAGCACAACGCCCATAGCGGCAAGCGCCTGCGTGGGCAGCTTTTTATAGGCGGGATAGAGCATCATGCAGATGCCCAGCAGATGCAGTACGCCGAACCAGACGATCACATCGCGCGAAGCCATGCCGAGGCGGTACATCCCGAAGGTCACAAGCGAAATGAGCATTCCGCAGGCAAAGACGATACAGCCGCGGCGGAAGCTGCGCGAACCGAGCGTAGCACAGCAGCCGGACAGGACGACGAAGATCACGCCGCCATACTGCTGGATGAATACGTACCACGCGGGCAGGTGCAGATCAAGGCCAATAAAATAGATCAGATCAAAAATCAGATGGATGAGGATCACGCAGAGGATGCAAAGGCCGCGCAGCGCGTCCAGCTCCCAGATGCGCGATTTGGAATTTGCCATGAAGATTCCTCCGATAGCACAGTGAAGAAAAACGACATAGTGATAATATCAGAGCGAAGGGTGACCGAGAACTACACGGCCAGCCCCGACCTGGAATGCATCGGCATGTTCATGTCGATGAACTTTTACTACGAGACCATACGCAACGTGAGCGACATATCGGCAATGCTCATCTTCTCGCGCACAAACCCCGTGGTGAGCGTCAGCGAGAATAACGCCAAGATGTTCACCAACTACTTCAGGATACTGCAGAGCAAGACTGCCGACACATCCAACCCCTTCCGCCGCAAAGTGGTGCAGGCGCTCGTGCTGGCCATGTTCTACGACCTCAACGCCATCATCCACCACATGGAGACCAGGGGCATCAGCAAGCGACCAAGGGCCGACATCATCTTCACCGAGTTCATCAGGCTCGTCGAGGGCAACTTCAAGAGCGAGAGGCGCGTGTCGTGGTACGCCGAGCAAATGTGCATAACGCCGAAGTACCTGGCCGAGACGGTGAAGCAGGTGAGCCGCCGCACGCCCAACGAATGGATAGACAACTACGTGACGCTCGAGCTCAGGCTGAGGCTCAAAAACTCGTCGAAGAGCATCAAGGAGATTGCCACCGACATGCACTTCCCCAACCAGTCGTTCCTGGGCAAGTACTTCAAGGAGCACGTCGGACTCTCGCCCTCGTCGTACAGGAAGGAGCAATCGCGCCACAGGAGAAACTGAACGGCAGGCAAGGCCGGCGCGGAAAAATCACGACACCACACCGCACGCGCCGCCAAGGCGGCGGCGAAGCAACGCAAAACGGGGCATCCGACACAACCAAACAGCACGTTTGGCCATGCCGGACGTCCCGTTTTGCATCATGAAACGGCCGCCGGAGCCAACCCTCTGGGCCACAGCGGCTTGGCGCGGCCGGGGCTTCGGCGCGGCAAGATGGAACAAATGCTTACAAAAAGCAGCCCGACGGACCGGGCCACCGGGCCGCCGGGAAACGCCGGGGGCAGCCCCCACACAGGGCCGGGCAACGCCGGGAGCGCGCCGCCCCCGATGCACAACACTCACATTTCACAGGCAATTACAAGCCTGCAAGTGGCATTCTGCAACACAACCAGAAATATTCGGGGGCATCGACGGCGCAATATTGAAACATAAATCGGACAAATATTCCTAAACAGGTGCCCCTCCCAACTTTTTTGGTCAAATGCTTGCTGAGAGTGAGTGAATTTATTAACTTTGCAATCAGATACACGCCCAGGCCACACAACGGCCGGCGCGATTAAGAGTAATCAATATGGACAGCACAACAAACAAGCAAAACGAGTATGTGCGGCAGGTGGCAGAGCAGAAATACGAGTACGGCTTCACCACCGACGTACACACCGAAATAATAGAAAAAGGCCTGAACGAGGACGTTGTCCGACTAATATCGCAGAAAAAAGGCGAACCGCAGTGGATGCTCGACTTCCGCCTGAAAGCCTTCAAGCGATGGCAGGGCATGACCCAGCCGGCGTGGGCGCACGTCCACCTGCCGGAGATAGACTACCAGGCCATATCCTACTACGCCGACCCCATGGCCGGCAGGAAGAGTGACAAGAAGGAAATAGACCCGGAACTGATGAAGACCTTCGACAAGCTGGGCATACCGCTCGAAGAGCGACTGGCGCTGAGCGGGGTGGCCGTCGACGCCATCATGGACTCGGTGTCGGTGAAGACGACGTTCAAAGAGGAGCTGGCCAAAAAGGGAATCATATTCTGCTCCATCGGCGACGCCATCAAGATGCACCCCGAACTGGTAAGGGAATACCTCGGGACGGTGGTCCCCAGCTCCGACAACTTCTTCGCAGCGCTCAACAGCGCCGTGTTCAGCGACGGGTCGTTCGTCTACATCCCCAAGGGCGTGAGGTGCCCCATGGAGCTCAGCTCCTACTTCCGCATCAACGCACGCAACACGGGCCAGTTTGAGCGCACGCTGATAGTGGCCGACGACGACTCGTATGTGTCATACCTGGAGGGCTGCACCGCCCCCATGCGCGACGAGAACCAGCTGCACGCCGCCATCGTCGAGATTGTGGTGAAAGACAGGGCCGAGGTGAAATACTCGACCGTGCAGAACTGGTATCCCGGCGACGAGCAGGGCCGGGGCGGAGTGCTCAACCTGGTGACCAAGCGCGGCGACTTGCGCGGAGAAGGCAGCAAGCTGTCGTGGACACAGGTGGAAACGGGCTCCGCCGTGACGTGGAAGTACCCCTCGTGCATACTCCGCGGCGACAACTCGGTGGCCGAATTCTATTCGGTGGCGGTCACAAACAACTACCAGGAAGCCGACACCGGCACCAAGATGATACACCTCGGGCGCAACACCAAGAGCACCATAATAAGCAAAGGCATATCTGCCGGCCAGAGCCAGAACTCTTACCGCGGACTGGTCAGGGTGGCACCGGCGGCCGAGGGAGCGCGCAACTACTCGTCGTGCGACTCGCTGCTGCTGGGCAGCGACTGCGGAGCCCACACCTTCCCCTACATGGACATACACAACGACACGGCAGTAATAGAGCACGAAGCCACGACAAGCAAGATAAGCGAAGACCAGCTGTTCTACTGCAACCAGCGGGGCATACCTACGGAACAGGCCGTGGGGCTCATCGTGAACGGCTATGCCAAGGAGGTGCTCAACAAGCTGCCCATGGAGTTTGCGGTTGAAGCGCAGAAGCTCCTGAGCGTATCGCTCGAGGGAACGGTGGGCTGACGGCATGCCACAGCACGACGGAGCCTGCACGCCAAGCACAATAACAGAATCAAAGAACACCAATCACAACAAGCATATATGTTAGAAGTAAAAGACCTGCACGCCAAGATTGGCGACAAAGAGATACTGAGAGGCATCAACCTCACCATAAAAGACGGCGAGACCCACGCCATCATGGGCCCCAACGGTTCGGGAAAATCAACACTGAGCGCTGTGCTTGTGGGCAACCCGCTCTACGAGGTGACAAGCGGCTCGGCCACGTTCAACGGCAAAGACCTGCTGGAGATGAACCCCGAAGACAGGGCGCACGAGGGCCTGTTCCTGTCGTTCCAGTACCCCGTGGAGATTCCCGGGGTGTCGATGACCAACTTCATGCGCACGGCAATCAACGAAAAGCGCAAGTATGAAGGCAAGGAGCCGCTGAGCGCAGCCGACTTCCTGAAGCTCTCAAGAGAGAAGAGGAAGATAGTGGAGCTTGACAGCAAGCTCGCCAACCGCTCGGTGAACGAGGGCTTCAGCGGCGGCGAGAAGAAGCGCAACGAGATATTCCAGATGGCCATGCTGGAGCCGAAGCTGTCGATTCTCGACGAGACCGACTCCGGGCTCGACGTCGACGCGCTGCGCATAGTGGCCGAAGGCGTCAACAAGCTCAAGACGCCCGACACCAGCTGCATCGTCATCACGCACTACCAAAGGCTGCTCGACATACTGAAGCCCGACGTGGTGCACGTGCTCTACAAAGGAAGGATAGTGAAGACAGGAGGGCCCGAGCTGGCACACGAGATTGAAGAGCGGGGCTTCGACTGGATTAAAGCGGAAGCAGGGGAGGACTGACATGGCTGGCAACGACAAACCAAAGACAACAGGCAGCGACGCAGCAAGGCAGTACATGGACATCTACGCGCAATGCCGCGACATGATACACAGCCACAGCTGCGACGTGATGAACGCCGTGCGGGACGCCGCCTACGACGACTTCTGCCGGCAAGGGCTGCCCACAAGGAAGGTGGAGCGGTACAAGTACACCGACATGGCGCCGCTCTTCGCCCCCGACTACGGCCTCAACCTTAACAGGCTGGAGATACCGGTCAACCCTTACGAGGCCTTCAGGTGCGACGTGCCCAACCTGAGCACATCGCTTTACTTCGTGGTCAACGACGCTTTCTATACCAAACTGCAACCCAAAGGCCACCTGCCCGAAGGCGTAATAATTGGCTCTTTGGCCGAAGAAGCCGCCAAAAAGCCCCATCTCATCGGGAAATACTACTCGCGCATCGCCAAGACCGACGGCGATGCGATAACCGCCCTCAACACAATGATGGCGCAAGACGGACTGCTTGTGTATGTGCCCAAGGGCACAAAGGTTGACCGCACGGTGCAGGTGATAAACATACTGCGCTCCGACGTCGACCTGATGGCCAACCGCCGCGTGCTCATCATAGTGGAACCGGAAGCCGAGATAAAGCTGCTGTTCTGCGACCACGCCGTCGACGACCGCAAGTTCCTCACCACACAGGTCATCGAGGCGTACGTGGGAGACAACGCCGGGCTCGACCTTTACTGCCTGGAGGAAACCCACGCCAAGAACACAAGGGTGAGCAACCTCTACATAGAGCAGCAAGCCAACAGCCGGGTGAACCACAACATCATCACGCTGCACAACGGGGTGACACGCAACAAGACCGACCTGGCATTCTGCGGCGAGGGCGCCGAGTGCAACCTTTGCGGCTGCGTGATTGCCGACAAGCAGCAACACGTTGACAACAACACGCTCATAGACCACCGCGTGCCGCACTGCACAAGCAACGAACTGTACAAGTATGTGCTCGACGGACACGCCACCGGCGCTTTTGCCGGGAGGGTGCTGGTGCGCCACGGGGCACAGAAGACTGTCTCGCAGGAAACCAACCAGAACCTGTGCGCAACCAAGGAGGCACGCATGTACACCCAGCCCATGCTGGAGATATATGCCGACGACGTGAAATGCGCACACGGATCTACCGTCGGGCAGCTCAACGACGCCGCCATGTTCTACATGCAGCAGCGCGGGATACCGGTCAAGGAAGCCAAGCTTCTGCTTGAGTTTGCCTTCATCAACGAGGTGATCGACCAGATGCAACTGGCACCGCTGCGCGACCGGCTGCACTACCTGGTGGAGAAAAGGTTCAGGGGAGAGCTCAACAAATGCGAAGGATGCAACCTGTGCAAATAAACAACACCGACACCCAACAGCCAACATGAGCAAGATGAATTACGACGTTAACGCCATAAGAAAGGACTTCCCGATACTGTCGAGGACGGTTTACGACAAGCCGCTCGTATACCTCGACAACGCCGCCACTACGCAAAAGCCATTGTGCGTGCTCGACGCCATGCGCGACGAATACCTCAATGCCAATGCCAACGTGCACCGGGGAGTGCATTATCTGTCACAGCAGGCAACCGACTTGCATGAAGCTGCGCGCGAAACCGTGCGCAGCTTTATCAATGCCGGAAGCACAACCGAAATCATATTCACGCGCGGCACCACCGAGAGCATCAACCTCGTGGCCTCGTCTTTCGCCGAGGCGTTCATGCAACTGGGCGACGAGGTGATTGTCTCCGTAATGGAACACCACTCCAACATAGTGCCATGGCAGCTGCAGGCAGCCAAGCGCGGCATCACGATAAAGGTGATTCCGATGGACGACCGCGGCAACCTCGTCACCGATGGAATCGACGATTTGTTCACCGAAAGGACTAAAATTGTGAGCATAGCCCACGTGAGCAACGTGCTCGGAACGGTCAACCCGGTGGAAGAAATCATACGCATCGCCCACTCGCACAACGTGCCCGTGATGGTTGACGGGGCGCAGAGCGCCCCTCACTTCAAGGTCGACGTGCGCTCGATGGACTGCGACTTCTTCGTGTTCAGCGGCCACAAGATGTACGGGCCCACCGGCATCGGCGTGCTCTACGGCAAGGAGGAGTGGCTCGACCGGCTGCCGCCATACCAGGGCGGCGGCGAGATGATAGAGAGCGTGAGCTTCGAGAAGACGGTGTTTGAGCACCTGCCGTTCAAGTTTGAGGCCGGCACGCCCGACTACATCGCCACACACGGACTGGCAAAGGCCATTGAATACATCGGGCGGATTGGCCTCGACAACATCGCGGCCCACGAGCACGAGCTCACCACTTACTGCATGGAGCAACTCGGCGGCATCGATGGAATCAGGCTTTTCGGCCAATCCGACCATAAGGACGCCGTCGTTTCGTTCCTCGTGGGCGACATCCACCACCTCGACATGGGCACCCTGCTCGACCGGCTGGGCATTGCCGTGCGCACGGGCCACCACTGCGCACAGCCCCTGATGGACCGTCTGGGCATACTCGGAACGGTGCGTGCGTCGTTCGCCCTGTACAACACGAAAGACGAAGTGGACGCCCTCGTCGACGGAGTGCGCCGCGTTAGCCGCATGTTCTGACCGCCGGCGGCAGCCCGCATGTGCCGCCCCGCCCAACACGACGCCTGCCTACGACAGGCCACAAGCCCCCGGCAGTATACCATGGCGGGCATTGGCGCAAGCTGGTTGGGAGCAAACAGGCAAACCGACACTGCGCCCGTGAATGGCTGCAAAACAGCAAAGAAAGTGCAGAAAAAGCCCCATTCCATCGGCAAAGGGCCAACAACGGCGGCAAGGCGCAGCCAAATGTGCCGCACGACGGAAGGCAAACGAATGCCAGGAAAAAGCCCGGCAACGGGAAAAACACATGCCCCGGCCTGCAAACCAACACAAGGCTTGCAGGTCGGGGCATAACTTTATTCTGTCTGCCTGGCAATTTCAGCGTTGCCAACCACACCATTCCAATGGGCCGAATGCCGCAACCGGCCAACGAAAGACACCGTGGCCGAGACCGCCGATGCCGCTCATTCCTCCACCTTCAGCCCCAGACGGCGACATCCGCCCAGCGCCGCCACGAGCCACGCAAGGCAGGCCGCGCGTAGCGCCAGGGGGCAGTCGACAGGAAAAACCGTCAGGAAAAACGCCGCTTGGGCGTTCAACAGCTTCAACGTCTGCCTGATGCCAAGCTCCACACCGAGCACACCAGAGTAATACTTTGCCAAAGGCGAGAGCACTCTCCGTGCCGCCTTTGCCACCATGACGGATGCCGTGGCTGTGCCGTCTGCCACCCTCACACCGGTTGTCAATGTCATTTCCTCTTTCATTTCCATATATATTATTGTCTTGTTTGTTTAATTGTACGATGCAAAGTAACCTATCTTTTGCGCACAATATGTTCATTCTGCAAGTTTGTTAGTTAACAATTACTAAGCATTAACAACCGTTCACAATCACGGCCAAACAAGAACCACCATCAGCCAATGGCCACGCAGCCATCTCCGCCGACAGCCCCGGAAGCCGTGCCGAGGGCCGGCAGCCGCCGAGAGACGGCATGCCGGCAGCACAGAAAAGGCCCCCGCCGGCACCAACCGGCGGGGGCCATGACCCTGCTGAAGCCTCAACAGGCTTCAACCAACACTACTTTACAACCACCTTACGGCACTTTCCGGCCGACTTAACTATGTATATGCCACTGCGAAGGCTGCCCTCCGCCACCCTGTCGCCCGACAGAGTGTAGTATGCAGCGGCTTCGGTCGCATCGGCCTCTGCAGCCGTTATGCCGTCGGCAACGGCGTTTTCAAAGTCGGCATACCTTATTCCACCGGCATTGGCAACCTCACATGCCGTGGCATCCTCGTCGTCATAATTGTATATGAAGGCCACAGCCTGCAGGTTGTCGCGCACCCACTGGGAGCTCAACACAAACTCGCAAGAGTAGACATAGTCGTCGCCAGTCCACTCTATGGCGTCGCCCCACGTGCTGTTGCAGGCCCTCACCACATGGTTGTGGGTGAAACTGCCCGACGCCCCGGCCTGGCTCCTCGCGCTTATTCCGTCTTCGAGCAGGTAGACCGTGATGCGCGGATTGTCGCAAATGGCGTCGATTGACTTCGCCCCGCTCACCGTCACCCTGACCTTGCTGTTGTCTGCCTCGTCGACAGCGGCCTCAACCTCCATCGAAACGTAAGCCGGCTCGGCCAGCCGAGCGTTCCAGTAAGCCTCCATCTCGCCCTGCGACGTGGGGCACATCACCGGCGTGCTACCGCTGAAGTTGTAGCGGTCTATCATCATGGCAGGCGCATAGGTGCTTCCCCCGGCGTTGTAGAACCACAGATAGTCGGTTGCAAACGAGGCCGTAAGCCAGTCGGTGTAATACCCCGAATGGTGGCAGGCAACGAAAACACGGCCGTCGTACTGGCCCGACTCGAGGGCACCATTGATGTAGGCGGCCACGCGCGGACAGTTGGGGCACTGCTCCGTGGTGAATTCCTCGACGATGATGTTGCGCGTGAAATCGTGCGTCACCACCTCAAACGACCCGGAAAGCATGTTGTCAGACGGGTCTTCGTCGGCCCCCTCGGCAATGTTGCCTATCGTCACGGTGGCTTCGCTCACTCCGTCGCCCTCGTCCGTTATGCCCGGCTCAATCGTAACGCTGAAGTCCATCGTCTCGTTGTATGCCAGGTTAGCGTCTACATGTGCCGCGCAAGGGCCTGTCCCGCCCTCGGCATCGACAATGACGTCAAAGCCGCTGACGGTCACCGTGGCCAGGTTCTTGACGCTTCCCGACACCGTGAGAGTGCCTTTCTGTATTGCGTAACGCTTTTGCAGGCTCACATCTGTGAGCGCAAGGTTTACCGAAGGCAGCCTGTCGCCATACACAAGCCCCTCAACACACAGCGTCCCCTCGCTGCCCCTGTCGGCCCACTCTTCGCCCGGCATCTTGACATATAGGCCGCCCGGAGTAGGCGCCGACAGCGTGGAGAGCCCGAACGAAGCCCCCTTCTGATGGAACGAGTAGCCAATGTAAAGGCCGCCGGAGCCATCCTCGGGTATGTCGTAAGGCGTCTCGAGCCCCACCACGTTCCATCCTTTCGCAATCTTAACCTCAGAGTCGGTGGTGATACGGCCCTCGGCGATGTTGTCGCCGTCGAGTTCGCTGCGCACCCACACCGTCAGCGTGTCCACATTGAGCTTAGATGCCAGTCCCGCCCTTATGGAGTCTATGCTGTTGCCGCCGTATGTCGCAATGGTGCCGGCGGGAATATAGATTGCTGCGCTTATCCAAACGTCTTTCTCAGACGAGGCAATGTTGCCGCTCGTGCTCACTTCCCCGTTGCAATACCCCACGTTGATGCCCGACACATCTGCATATCCCTGCAGCCCGAGCGAGAGCATTGCCATGATAGATAAAATGGTCTTCTTCATCATTTCCTCAATATTTTGTTAGTCCTTACGGTACCGTCGTCATAATAAACCTTCACTATGTTCAGTCCGCGTGCCAGCGTCGCGACGCGCACTCCGGCCGCGTTGTAAATCTCCTGGGCCACAGGCTTGGCCGTGGGAGACGCCGCAGGCTTGATGCCCGAGGCCCATCCGTCGCGTGTGAACACGAATATGTCGTCGAGCTTGAGCACATACTGGCCCATGCAGTCGTGGTGGCGGAAGCAGATGTTGACCGTCTGCCCGGCGTAGTCGCCCAGGTCTACCACGTTCTCGCGCCACACGCTGGCATCGAGGGTGTCGAGCGTCTGGGTGAGCAACGGCGTGAGCGAGCCAAGGCTGCCGGCATCGGCCACCTGCTCGGGCGTTGCCACGTAGACGCTGTATGTCTCGCTCGGCCTGTGCGAACTGTGCGACCCGGCATACCAACGCATCACCGCGCCGTCGGCAGGGATGGTTATGGCAGGCGAGAACAGCCAGTTGTCGGGCTCAATGTCGCCGTTGTAGAAACTGTATGACGCCGAGCCTATGCAGTCATTGCCTCCGTGGCACCACTCGGGATAGTAGCCAGCGAAGAGGTTGTAGCCCAGGTTCCAGCACTCCCCGTCGAGGTCGGCATCGTAATAGCTCCATCCGTAGGCCTGGTCTTCAATGTCGCCGATGAGCAGCAAGCCGTCAGAGCTGCGCGCCACTCCCTTGCAGTCTACCACGAAGTCGCCGGCGTTGGTCTTTATTGTCAGCTGTCCCTCGAAGTCGCCAGGCTCCGACGGGTAGAACCACAGCTCCACTTCGAGCTCCTTGTCGAACGCCGCGGCAGACGTTGGCGTTATTCCGTAGAACGGGGCGTTGCCCTCTATCGAGTTGACCACGAGGTCAAGGCTGCCCGTGTTGTGCAGCCTCACCCTGGCCACGGTGTACCGCTGGTTGCCCACATAGGTGGAGTCGAACACCACCTCGGTGTCGAGCAGCTCGGCCGAGTGCTCCTCGAAGTCGATGACGTGCAGCCTGAGGTTGCTCAGCTCGAGGCGGTCTTTGCCGTGGAACACCGTGTCGCCACACTGGTAGAACGAGAACTTGATGTAATGGTCGCCGGGGATGCAGGTCAGGAACGACCTCCACGTATCACTGCTGCCGAACACTGCCTCCGAGCCGGCGTCGGTATCGCCGAAGGCGTTGGTAGTGCCGCTGTTCATCGGGTGGGATATCTCAAACATGGAGTAGTCGCCGGAGTAGCTTGTGCCCGGCGTGCCATACGAGTGTCCGTCCCACGAGAGGTAGCCGACCTTGCCCGAGGGCACCGAGAAGTTTACCTGCAGCCACGCCGTGTTGGCCGTGTAGTCGGGCTGCTGCGAGCTTGCGTTGTAGGCCATGTCGCCCTCTACAATGAACGGGCTCTGCGAGTTGGTCGTGAACGTCATGCTCTCTGCGCCCTCGGCCACTATCTTGCTGAAGTCGGGCATATCCCTCACAAGCGCCTTCAGCGTCACCTCGAAGTTGCCGGCGCTGGTCTCCAGCGTGGCCTTTCCCTCGTAGGTGCCGGCCTTGTCGGCCCTGAACGCCACCTGCACTGCCAGCTGCTTAAGTATCTCGGCAGAGCCCGAGGGCCTCAGCACCGTAAAGGCCTCGTTGTCACACCCCACGGCATTGACCGTGAGCGGGGCGAGCCCCTTGTTGAGGAGCGTTATCTCGGCCTGTCCCTCAACGGTGTTTCCCTCAACGATGAAGTTGCCGAAGTCTACCGTCGGCGTCACCAGCTCGGCCGCGTTGGCGTCGGCCGGACTGCTCTCCAGGCACAGGTCGTAGACATACAGGTGGTTGTCGTCGATGCCGGAGTAATAGTAGCTGTCATACTGGAACTTCACATTGTGCTCGCCCGGGGCCAGTTCCACCTCGCCGTCGATGGTCGCCTCGGCGTCGGTATAGCTGGCATAGGCCGTGTTCATGTCGTCGACGAACATCCCGCCGGCGTTTGAGTACCAGTAGCCGGTGTTGAAGCTCTTGCCTTTCCACGAGAAGCGGCCCACCTGCCCGTCGGGCACAGTGAACTTGACGTTGAGCCACGACGAGGCGTTGCCGTCGCCGTGGGTCATCGACTGCGCCACGGCGGTGCCGTCGTCGAGGGTCTGCATGGCGAAAGGATAGTCCACTCCGGTGGAAAACTCGAATTCGCCGCCCTTCACGATACCGCTGTAGTCGGGAAATGGCTCAACCACCCCACCGAGCTGCATCAGTATGGGCTCGGCGCTGCCGGCCGCGTTCTCATACTCAATCATGGCTATGCCCTCATACTCGCCGGGCTCGGCGGCCGAGAACCTGAACGTGACGCTCGCCGTGTCTTGGCCGCCAACGGAGCCCATGCCGTCGGCCGACGTGAACGACTCGCCGTCAGACTCTACCGTCGTGACGAAGTCGGCGGCGTCGGCCCCCATGTTTATCAGCGTCACGCTGCGGTCGATAGGCGTGTTGGGGAATGTAGTGCCGAAGTCGAAGCTGCTGTTGAAGGCCACCAGCTGCGAGCCGGCCTTGGGCAGCACGGCCCTGAAACTGCGGTAAGTGACATACTGCCCGTACGACTGCGAACCGTTGGCCGTGTATTGCGCCACGCCGAAGCTCTGGTCGGTGGTGATGGCCTCGAAGTCGCCTTCAACGTTGAACACCAGCTCCGTCTGGGGGCTTAGCGTGCCCTCTTCGTCAACGGTGCCGCAAATGAGCGTGCCCACATAGGCCCCGCCAAGTATGCCCACAACCGTTGCGTTGGCAAAGTTGGTAGACGCGGGTATGGTGATTGTCTTCTGCTGCGGGTCGTAAACGCCCTCTACGGGATACTCCGTGTTGACGTAATACGTGTTGTCGGGATCGTAGAGGTTGAACAGGTTCTTAAACGTTACCTTCGTCCCGTCGACGGCAATGCCTATGTCGTATATCTTGATGTCGCCGCCATCGTAGGTGAACGAATAGTTTTTCATGTATGTCTGGGCTGCGGTGAAATAAGCCACGGTGTCCACCGACTGGCCGTCGGCGCGCTTCAGGCCCGTAGGCTTGGGCCTTGCCACAGGATGACTCGACAGCACCTGCCTGTGCTTCGCTGCCTGTTCCATTAGTAGTTTGCCGTCATACTGGCGTTGCAAATTCAGTGGGTT
>ENA-UEOM01000783-UEOM01000783.1-human-gut-metagenome-genome-assembly--contig:-NODE-783-length-13176-cov-5.726544_pt1 | contig 13176 bp, 10 predicted proteins | sample MGYA00242993_ERZ507994 | MGnify/ENA primary metagenome ERZ507994 (study PRJEB26167, sample SAMN06115536) | human gut metagenome | host: Homo sapiens | place: China:Neimenggu | collected 2014-11-07... | reverse complement strand
ATCAGAAAGCAACATGAGACTGTCAAAAAGTCTTTTTTGACAAGCTGACACGCGCATTTTTTGTGAAAGGATGTGAGGGGGCATGGTGGTAACGGTACGGTCCCTGGGCCTCAGCGGCATCAGCGGCTATGAGGTGTCGGTGGAGTGCTTTCTGTCCGGCGGACTGCCGGGGTTCGACGTGGTGGGCCTGCCGGACGCGGCGGTGAAGGAGTCGCGGGAGCGCGTTCGGGCGGCGGTGAAGAACTGCGGGGCCAAGTTCCCCGTCAGCCGCATCACGGTCAATCTGGCTCCGGCGCGGGTGCGGAAGGAGGGCACGGTGTACGACCTGCCCATCCTGCTGGGCATTCTGGCCGCGGCGGAGGAGATATCTCCCCTGCCCCAGGGCGCGGCGTTTTTGGGCGAGCTGAGCCTCTCCGGCGCGCTGCGGCCGGTGACGGGCGTGCTGCCCATGGCGCTGACGGCGGCGCGGCTGGGCATCGATACGCTGTATGTGCCCGCGGCCAACGCCGCCGAGGCCACCCTGGCCGACGGGCTGACCGTGTACGGTGTGACGGACGTGGGACAGCTCATCGCCCACCTGAAGGGCGAGCAGGTCATGACGCCGGCGCCCCGGTGGACGCCGGGACATCAGGACCGGCCTCTGCCGGATTTTGCCGACGTGATGGGGCAGGAGAATGTGAAGCGGGCGCTGGAGATCGCCGCCGCCGGCGGCCACAATGTGCTGCTGGTGGGCTCGCCCGGCGCGGGCAAGTCCATGCTGGCCCGGCGGCTGCCGTCCATCCTGCCGGACATGACCCGGGCGGAAGCCCTGCAGACCACGGAGATCTATTCCGTGGCGGGCATGACCGACCCGCGGCACCCGCTGGTGGATACGCGGCCCTTCCGCAGCCCCCACCACACGGCGTCCACCGTGTCGCTCTCCGGCGGTGGGGGGATACCCCGGCCGGGAGAGATATCCCTGGCCCACAACGGCGTGCTGTTTCTGGACGAGCTGCCGGAGTTCAGCAAGGCGGCGCTGGAGACACTGCGCCAGCCGCTGGAGGACGGCTTTGTGACCATCACCCGGGCCTCCGGCTCCCTGACGCTGCCCAGCCGCTTCATGCTGGTGTGCGCCATGAACCCCTGCCGCTGCGGCTGGTACGGCCACCCCTCCGGACGCTGCACCTGTTCACCCCAGAAGGTGGAGCAGTATATGCAGCGCATCTCCGGCCCGCTGCTGGATCGGATCGATATGCACATCGATGTGCCGTCAGTGGAGTATGAGGCCATGCGCCGCAAGGAGCAGCCGGAGCCGTCATCGGCCATCCGGGAACGGGTCAACGCCGCCCGCGAGGTGCAGAAAAAGCGCTTTGCGGGGACCGAGGTGTCCTGCAACGCCTACATGACCCCCGCCATGATCGGAACATACTGTGCGCTGGACGCCGCCGGCGAAAAGCTCATGCAGGGTGCCTTTGAGCGCCTGGGCCTGACGGCCCGCAGCCACGACCGCATACTGCGTATGGCCCGCACCATCGCCGACCTGGAGGGCAGCGAGCACATCGAGGCGGCACATCTTGCCGAGGCCATACAGTACCGCAGCAGCAGTACACTAAAATGACGGCGGGATATTTTCCGCCCTGCCATCGTCAAGCCTCCTCGGCGTATACCTGATACGCCGTCGTCAGCTTGCCATCGGCAGGACGAAAAATCTCGCCGCCGTGGCGGGATACATTTCCGCCCTGCCATCGTCAGACCCGGTACGCCGCCGATAAACGTCCGTAGGGGACGGCGTCCCGCAGTGGAGCGCAGCGGAACAGATGCCCTTGGGGTACGCCGTCCCGTTGTAGGGGCGGACGAAGCTGCCCGCCCGCCGTCCCCATATCTGTACACCAACAACAAGGAGAGAACCATATGCACGAGATCATCCTGTGCAAGCTGGGCGAGGTGGTCCTGAAGGGACTGAACCGCCGCAGCTTTGAAATGAAGCTCATGAGCAACATCCGCCGCCGCACCCAGCGGTTCGGCAAGTGGAAGATATATTCCCGCCAGTCCACTATCTATGTGGAGCCGGCGGAGGAGACCTGCGACATCGCCGGGGCTTACGCTGCCTGCAAGCAGGTGTTCGGCATCATCGCCATTACCCGGGCGCTGCCCTGCGAAAAGAGCAAGGAGGCCATTTTCGACACGGCAAAGACCTATCTGGGCGGTGCGCTGACCGCGGCCAAGAGCTTCAAGGTGGAGAGCAAGCGGGCGGACAAGTCCTTCCCCATGGGCAGCATCCAGCTGAGCCAGTGGGTGGGCGGCGCGCTCCACGACGCCTTCCCCCACCTGACGGTGGACGTTCACCACCCGGAGCTGACGGTGTACATCGAGGTACGGGAGGACGCGGCCTACGTCCACGGACCCGCCGAGGCCGCCGCGGGCGGTCTGCCGCTGGGTATGGGCGGCCACGCGGTGAGCCTGCTGTCCGGCGGTATCGACAGCCCGGTGGCCAGCTATATGATCGCCAAGCGGGGCGTACAGCTGGAGATGATCCATTTCGCCTCTCCGCCCTATACCGGCGAGCTGGCTCGGGAGAAGGTGCTGAAGCTGGCGGAGGAGCTGACCCCCTGGTGCGGCCGGCTGGCGGTGTTCATCATCCCCTTTACCGAAATTCAGGAGGAGATACGCCGCAAGTGCCCGGAGGATCACTTTACCCTGATCATGCGGCGGTTTATGATGCGCCTGGCCAATATGCTGGCGCTGGAGCTGCGGTGCCGCGCCCTGGTCACCGGAGAAAATCTGGGTCAGGTGGCCAGCCAGACCATGCAGGCGCTGGCCGTCAGCGAGGACGTGACCACCATGCCGGTGCTGCGGCCCCTGATCGGCATGGACAAGGAGGAGATCGTGAAGATCGCCCGCCATATCGGCACCTTCGACACGTCCATCCTGCCCTATGAGGACTGCTGCACCGTGTTCACGCCCCGGCACCCCAAGACGAAGCCCAGCGTGGAGGAGACGCGGGAGTACGAGGCCGCGCTGGATGTGGAGGGCCTGTGCCAGCGGGCCATGGCCGGACGCGAGATGATCCGGATCAAACCAACGCTATAAGGAGGCGCGTCTATGCCCCGTACCGCGGAGATCATCGCCGTGGGCAGCGAGCTGCTGACCGGCGGCGTGACCAATACGAATGCCGCGTTCCTCTCCCGGCTGCTGACTGCCGCCGGCGTGGAGGTGCTGTACCACACCACTGTGGACGACGACGCGGCGCGGCTGGAAAAGGCCGTGACCATCGCAAGGGGACGGGCGGAGCTGCTGGTGTTCACCGGCGGCCTCGGCCCCACCTACGACGATATGACGAAAACGGCGGTGTGCGCCGCGCTGGACACGCCGCTGGTGCTCCACCCGGAGGTGGTGGAGGATATGCGGCAGTATTTCGACCGGGTATTCCGCCGGGAGATGCCGGAATGCGATATGCAGCAGGCCTATCTGCCGGAGGGGTGCACCGTGTTCCGCAATCCGGTGGGCACGGCGCCGGGGTGCGTGTTCACCGCCGGGAAGACCACGGCAGCGCTGCTGCCCGGCGTGCCCCATGAGTGCCGCTATATGGCCGAGCACTGCCTGCTGCCCTGGCTGGAGCAGGTCCGGGGACAGACGGTGCGGTCACACACGCTGCATATCTTCGGCCTGACGGAGCCGCAGGTGCAGGAGCTGCTGGACGACCTGCTGCGGCGGGAGGCGGACATGACGCTGGCACCCTATGCCAAGCCGGGCGAGGTGATGCTGCAGCTGTCCGCCCGCGGGGCGGACGAGAGTGCCTGTGAGGCGCGGATGGCGCCGGTGCTGGCGGAGGTAAGGGCCCGGCTGGGCGCGTATCTCTACGGCGTGGATGTGTCCGGACTGGAGGAGACGGTGCTGACGCTGTGCCGGGAACGGGGACTGACGCTGGCGGCGGCGGAGAGCTGTACCGGCGGACTGATCGCCAAGCGGCTGACGGATATCCCCGGCGCGTCCCAGGTCTTTCTGGGCGGCGTAGTCAGCTATACGAACCATGTGAAGCAGCAGGTGCTGCACGTGCCGGAGAATTTGCTGGCGCGCTGCGGCGCGGTGTCGGCGGAGGTGGCCCGGGCCATGGCCCTGGGCGTCCGGGTGCTGACAGGCGCGGACCTGGCGGTGTCCGTCACCGGACTGGCCGGTCCCGACGGGGACGACCGGGGAAACCCGGTGGGCACCGTGTTCGTGGGGCTTTCCGCGCCGGAGGGCGTGACCGTGCGGCATCTGACCCTGGGCGGCGATCGGGAGCGCATCCGGACGCTGTCTGCCCACCACGCTTTTGATATGCTGCGGCGTTATCTTACCAATCTACCGACAGAAGGAGAATAAAACCATGGCAAAGAACAGCTACAAGGCCAACGTGAACCAGTACGCCAACCAGGAGGAGGCCATCCGCAAGGCCAAGGGCAACCCCAATAAGAATATCCATTCCAAGAAGAAGAACAGCAACTACGGCGGGTATACCACCGGCGCGTACATGGCCCAGAAGGTGGCCGAGAAGGTGAACCAGCAGGAGAAGGTGAAGCTGCCCACCTGGCTGAATGTGACGCTGATCGCGGAGTTTGCCGTGGTGCTGGTGATCCTGATCCTGCGCCTGACAGCCTTCAAGGACAGCGCGGTAATGACCCACCTGTCCTCCCTGACGCTGGGCATCACCTGCGGCACGCTGTTCTATATCCGCAAGTACAAGCACACGAAGAAAACCAGCGCCATGTACAGCATCATCACCATTCTGCTGGTGGTCATGTGCCTGCTGTACACCACCTTCGGCATTCTGGGCCTGCTGGGCTTTTTGGGCTGAGCGCCCCGCGCCGTAAGGCGCAGACTTTCCGGAGGGAGAAAGGAGCCGAGCTATGGCTGAGCTGACACCCATGATGCGGCAGTATATGGAGGAGAAGGAGAAGCACCCCGACTCCCTGCTGTTTTTCCGGTTGGGTGATTTTTACGAGATGTTCGGGCCGGATGCCCGGACGGCGTCGAGGGAGCTGGACCTGGCCCTGACCACCAGGGACAAGGACAAGAGCAAGTCCGACGAGGAGCGCATCCCCATGTGCGGCGTGCCGTATCACTCCGCCGAGGGGTATATCGCGCGGCTGATCGCCAAGGGGTACAAGGTGTCCATCTGCGAGCAGATGGAGGACCCGGCTCTGGCCAAGGGGCTGGTGAAGCGGGAGATTATCCGCACCGTCACCCCCGGCACGGTGCTGGACGAGGCCTGCCTGGACGCGGGACGCAGCAACTATCTGTGCGGCGTGTATCTCAGCGAGACGGCGGCGGGACTGTGCGCGGCGGACATCTCCACCGGGCAGGCCCAGGTGACGGCGTTCACCGGGGCGCAGCGGTTGACGGGGCTGATCAACGAGCTGGGGCGCTTCGCCCCGGCGGAGGCGGTGATGAACGCCGCGGCCTATGACGACCCGGCGCTGACCGCCGCGCTGGAGGAGCGCTTTTCCTGCCGGCGGGAGAGGCTGGCGGAGGGACGGTTCGACGTGTCGGACGCGGAGAAGAAGGTGCGGCTGCAATTCGGCGAGGCGGCGCTGCGGGACCTGCCCCGGAATGAGAGCGCACCGCTGCTGGCGCTGGGCGGACTGCTGACGTATCTCTACGAGACGCAGAAGACCGACGTGAAGCAGCTGGATAAGCTGGAGTGGTACCGGACGGGACAGTTCATGGAGCTGGACCTGACGGCGCGGCGCAATCTGGAGCTGACGGAGACGCTGCGGGGCAAGGAGAAGAAGGGCAGCCTGCTGTGGGTGCTGGATAAGACCAAGACGCCCATGGGCGCGCGGAACCTGCGGATGTGGCTGCAGCAGCCGCTGCTGAACGTGGCGGCCATCGACCGGCGGCTGAATGCCGTGGCGGCGCTGACGGACAACACCGTGGGCCGCCAGGAGCTGCGGCTGGCCCTGACCGGCATGGGCGACATGGAACGGCTGATGAGCCGGATCGTCTACGGCACCGCCGGGGCCAGGGACCTGGTGAACCTGCGGGCGGCGCTGGAGCACCTGCCGGAGGTCAAGCGGTGCCTGACGCCGTTCCGGACAGGGGCACTGGGAAAGCTGGACGAGCAGCTGGAGACGCTGGAGGACATCAGCGGGCGCATCGCCGCCGTGCTGGTAGACGAGCCGCCGTTCTCCGTCCGGGAGGGCGGCATGATCCGCGAGGGCTATGACGATGAGGTGGACCGGCTGCGTGGGATACTCTCCGGCGGCAAGGGGTTTATCGCGCAGCTGGAGGCCCGGGAGAAGGAGAAGACCGGCATCCGTACCCTGAAGGTGGGGTACAACAAGGTGTTCGGGTACTATATCGAGGTGAGCAACTCCTTTAAGGACCAGGTGCCGGCGGACTACATACGCAAGCAGACGCTGGTGAACGGCGAGCGCTATATCACCCAGGAGCTGAAGGACCTGGAGCATGAGGTGCTCACCGCCCATGACCGGGACGCGGCACTGGAATACGACCTGTTCGCCGCGCTGCGGACAGAGGCGGCGGGACAGGTGACGCGGGTGCAGCTGGCGGCATCGCTGATCGCGCAGCTGGACACGCTGTGCGCCTTTGCCGAGGTGGCGGCCCAGAACCACTACTGTCGGCCGGAGGTGGACGAGTCCGGGGTCATCGAGATCACGGCGGGACGCCATCCGGTGGTGGAAAAGGTGCGGGGCGACGCATTCTTTGTGCCCAACGACACCCACATGGGCGCAAAGGAGGACCGGGTGGCCATCATCACCGGTCCCAACATGGCCGGTAAGTCCACCTATATGCGCCAGGTGGCGCTGATCGTGCTGATGGCCCAGGTGGGGTGCTTTGTCCCCGCCCAGCGGGCGCACATCGGCGTGGTGGACCGCATTTTCACCCGCATCGGCGCCAGCGACGACCTGGCGGCGGGACAGTCCACCTTCATGGTGGAGATGACCGAGGTGTCGGAGCTGCTTCGCTGCGCCACGAAGAACAGCCTGCTCATTCTGGATGAGATCGGCCGGGGTACGTCTACATTCGACGGAATGTCCATTGCCCGGGCGGTGCTGGAGCACTGCGCCGGGAAGCTGAAGGCCAAGACGCTGTTCGCCACCCATTATCATGAGCTGACCACGCTGGAGCAGGAGCTGCCCAACGTGCGGAACTACAACGTGGCCGTCCACGCCCGGGGCGAGGATATCGTCTTTCTGCGGAAGATCGTCCCCGGCGGTGCGGACCGGAGCTACGGCATCGAGGTGGCCAAGCTGGCGGGCCTGCCGGACACGGTGCTCAAGCGGGCGCGGGAGATCTTGCGGGAGCTGGAGAGCCAGCCCCGGCAGCCCCACACCCCGGCGGCGCGGGAGGACCAGGTATCCCTGGAGGGCATGGCCGAGGGCGCCGTGGCGGATATCATCCGCCGGACGCAGGTAGACGCGCTGAGCCCCCTGGAGGCGCTGAACCTGCTGTATGAACTGAAGAGCAAGCTGCAATAGAAAAGGAGTGAATACCATGCCGCAGATACAACAACTGCCTGCCCATATCGCCGATCTCATCGCTGCCGGCGAGGTGGTGGAGCGCCCCGCCAGCGTGTGCAAGGAGCTGCTGGAGAACGCTTTGGACGCCGGGGCGTCCGCCGTATCCGTGGAGCTGGAGCACGGCGGCATGACGTATCTGCGGGTGACGGACAACGGCTGCGGCATCGCGCCGGAGCAGCTGCCTACCGCGTTTCTGCGCCACGCCACCAGCAAGCTGCGCCGGGCGGAGGACCTGGCGGCTATCGGGACGCTGGGTTTCCGGGGCGAGGCGCTGGCGGCCATCGCCGCCGTGTCACGGCTGGATATTTTCTCCCGTGCGCGGGGCGCCGACAGCGGCGCGTCCCTGCATCTGGAGGGCGGCGTACCCGGTGAGGTCACGGCCGCCGGGTGCCCGGAGGGCACCACCGTGTGTGTGCGGGACCTGTTCTACAACACCCCGGCGCGAATGAAATTCATGAAAAAGGACAGTGCCGAGGGCGCGGCGGCTGCCGCTGTGGTGACACAGCTGGCGCTCAGCCATCCGGAGGTGTCCTTCAAGCTGCTGCGGGATGGGCAGGAGGTGCTGCACACCCCCGGCGACGGGCAGCTGCTGTCGGCGATCTACGCTGCCCTGGGCCGGGATTTTGCCAAAAGTCTGCTGGAGGTGGACGGCGGCAGCGGCGATGTGCGGGCCAGCGGCTTTGTGAGCAGTCCCGCCGTGGGACACGGTACCCGGGCGCGGCAGCTGTTCTTTGTCAACGGGCGGCTGGTAAAAAGCCAGCTGCTGACCGCCGCCGTGGAGGAGGCCTACCGCAACCGGCTGCTGAAGGGGAAGTTCCCCGGCTGTGTGCTGCATATCGCGCTGCCGGTGAACGAGGTGGACGTGAACGTCCACCCGGCCAAGACGGTGGTGAAATTCGCTGCCGAGAAAGCGGTGTTCGACGCGGTGCACTACACCGTAAAAGACGCGCTGGACGGCGAGGGGCGGCCAAAAGCGGCGGAAAAGCCCTTCTATCAGACCATGACGGCACAGGAATTCCTGAAACGGCCGGATGCGCCAAAGCCTTCGCAGGCGGTGACGCTGCCCGCGGGGAAGACCATCGGCTCGGCACCCGCAAGACCGGCGGCTACGGAGCCGGTCAGACCCGCGCCCGCTCCCGCCCCGGTCACGCCGGTGATGGCGGTGCACGACGTGGTGTGCCGGCCGGACAAGCCGTTCACGGCACCGGCCGCGCCGGGCGTGGTGTATCATATCACGCCGCCGGAGCAAACGGCGGAACGACCGGAGACGACGCCCTCCTCTGCCCCGGCCGCGGAGCCGGAGCAGCAGGAGATCGCCATGCCGGAGGGCCCCGCCGCGGCGGAGCAGCCCTGGCGCGTGGCGGGCGAGGTGCTGAAGACGTATATCATCTGCGAGGACGCGGAACGGAACGTGTGGCTCATTGACAAGCACGCCGCCCACGAGAGAATGCGGTTCGACGCGCTGAAGGCGCGCACGGAGCCGCCCATGCGGCAGCTGCTGCTGACGCCGGCGGCGGTGACGCTGGCGGCGGAGGAATACACCGCCGTGCTGGAAAATCTGGAGCTGCTGGCGGACTGCGGATTCTTGTGCGAGGACTTCGGCGACGGCACGGTGCTGGTGCGGGAGGTGCCCGACGATGTGCGGGCCGAGGACGCCGCCGCCACGCTGGAGGAGCTGGCGCAGAAGCTGCGCCTGCACAGTGCGGACCGGGCGGCCCTGCGGGACGAGGTGCTGCACACCGTGGCCTGCAAGAGCGCCATCAAGGCCGGCATGACCAGCGATCCGGCGGAGCTGCGGGCGCTGGCGGCGCAGGTGCAGTCCGGCGCGGTGCGCTACTGCCCCCACGGGCGGCCCGTGGCGGTGAAGCTTAGCGAATACGAGATCGAAAAAATGTTCAAACGGGCGTAAAGCCGCGTCTCTTCCGTTCTGCCATCGCCGGGTCGGCTTGCTGTACACAAAGTACAGCGGCACCGTCCCGTCATCGACAGAACGAAAAATCCACGACTTTACAGGCCATAACGGCGCTGCGGCGCTTTCCAAAACGGATCGAGGTGGGGACATGGACAACAAGGTCGTCTGCGTGGTGGGGCCCACGGCCTGCGGCAAGACGAAGATGGGTGTGGCGCTGGCCAAGCGCTTCGGCGGCGAGGTGGTGTCCGTGGACTCCATGCAGATATACCGGGGCATGACCGTCGGCACCGCCGCCCCCACGGCGGAGGAGATGGAGGGCGTGCCCCACCACATGGTGGCCGTGGCGGACCCGGCGGAGAGCTGGTCCGTGGCCCGGTACGTCCGGGAGGCGGACGCGTGTGTGCAGGACATCCTGCGGCGGGGAAAGCGGCCGGTGCTGGTGGGGGGCACGGGGCTGTATCTGGACGCGCTGGTGCGGGGGCAGGACTTTGCCGCCGGCAGCCAGGGCGGGGAGATACGCCGGGAATTGCAGGAAAGGCTGGCGAAGGATGGCGCGGAGGCGCTGCTGGAGGCGCTGCGGGCTGTGGACCCGGAGAGCGCGGCGCGGCTGCACCTGCGGGACGAAAAGCGCATCGTCCGGGCGCTGGAGGTCTATTACGAGACGGGGGAGACTATCGGGGCGCACGACAGAAAAAGCCGGGAGATACCGCCCCGGTACGACGCGGCGTACATCGGCCTGGCCTTCCGGGACCGGGAGGACATGAAGGAGCGCATCGACCGGCGGGTGGATGCGATGGTGGCACAGGGGCTTTTGCAGGAGGTGGAGACACTGCTGCAAAGCGGCCTGCCCCGGGACGCCACGGCCCTGCAGGCTATCGGGTACAAGCAGTTTCTGGCGGTGGCCGAGGGCCGCGCCACCACGGCCGAGGCCATCGAGGAGGTAAAGCTGCGGTCACGGCAGTACGCCAAGCGGCAGCTGACCTGGCTGCGGCGCAACGAGGCCATCCACTGGATATTATGGGAAAAAACGCCGGATTTTTCGGCGGGGTTACAAAATGCGACAGAATTCCTCCTGTCCGCCGGGGTATGCTGATAGCGGCGGGCGGAGGCAGATATTGTGCATATCGTCCGTACAGACATACAAGGAGTGGACGATCATGCAGAAGACAAACAACTTACAGGATATCTTTCTTACCAAGGCACGGAAGGAGAACGTGCCGGTGACGCTGTTCCTGGTGAACGGCTTTCAGCTGCGGGGCGTCATCACGGGGTTCGACTGCTTCGTGGTGGTGTTGGACAGCGAGGGGCGGCAGCAGGTGATCTACAAGCACGCCATCTCCACCATCGCGCCGGCGCGGAATGTCACGCTGTGGGAGGACGCGGAGTAAGAGAACATAGACAAAGAGGAAAGCCCATGAACAACACCCCAGACAACAACACGAACATCCCGGCGGGGAGCAACAAGCGCTCGTCGCCGCTTTTGAAGGTGCTGCCTATCGCGGTGCTGGCGGCAGTGCTGGTGTATTTCGCCGCGCAGGTATACAACTACTTTGCCGACCCGATGACCATCACGCTGGTCTATGAGGCACAGGCGGAGGACGTTATCTCCATGGAGGGCTGGCTGGTGCGGACGGAGGAGCCGCTGCCCGGCCAGACCGGCACCGTGTCCCGGGCCGTGCAGGAGGGCCAGCGGGTGGCCGCTGGCGAGACGGTGGCCACGGTGTACAGCGACGACAGCGCTTTGCAGACCGTCAGCCGGATCGAGACGCTGGAATTGCAGCTGCAGCAGCTGCAGTTCGCCCTGACGTCCTATCTGGACCCGGACGCGGCGCTGAAACTGGATACGTCCATCACCGGCGACATCCTGACCCTGCGCCAGACGCTGAGCGCCGGGGACTATGCCGCGGCGGAGAGCGACCTGGCGGCGCTGAAGGCCGCCGTGCTGAAGCGGGACCACGGGAGCTATACGTCACAGGAGGAGATACAGGCCCAGATCAAGTCGGTGGAGAGCGAGATACAGCAGCAGAAAGCCGCGCTGTCCGGCGCGAAGACCGTGACCGCCAAGGCCTCCGGCACCTATTCCGCCGTGTGCGACGGGTACGAGAGCGTGCTGACGGAGGCGTTTCTGGAGGACGTGACGCCGGGCAAGCTGAACGGCGTGAAGGCGGCGGCGGAGCAGAGCAACGTGGGCAAGCTGATCTACGGCGACACCTGGTACTATGCGGTGGTGCTGCCGGCGGAGCAGGCGGCGGCGCTGAAGGATATGGGCCGGGTAGATGTACGCCTGGCCAAGGGCTTTGACCAGAGCATCCGCATGAGCGTGGTGTCCGTGTCCCGGGAGGAGAACGGTCAGGCGGCGGTGGTGCTGTCCAGCACACGGTATCTGGCACAGACCACGCTGCTGCGTCATCAGGCGGCGGACGCGGTGCTGCACACCTATCAGGGACTGCGGGTACCGGCCGACGCGCTGCGGGTCAGCGCGGACGGCACCACCGGCGTGTACTGTGTGGACGGCGAGAACGCCTCCTTCCGGCCGATCGAGCTGGTATATCAGGGGGAGGGCTACGCGCTGGTGAAGCCCGCCGAGGGCGTGCGGGACACGCAGACCCTGCGCTCCGGCGATCAGGTCATCGCCACGTCCGGCGAGCTGTATGACGGCAAGGTCATCCGATAAACACGGCGGCACCCGCCTCCAGCGGGCGCACGCGGCTTAGATACGAAAGAGACAAGGAGGCAAAAGCGATGTCTATTCGGGAAAATTTGGAAGCGATCCGCGCCGGGATCGACGCGGCGGCACGGGAGACGGGCCGCACCGGGGCGGATATCACGCTGGTGGGCGCCAGCAAGATGAACGATGCCGCCGCCTGCCAGGAGGCCATCGCCGCCGGCATCGACGCCCTGGGCGAGAACCGGGTGCAGGAGATGACCGCCAAGCTGGCGGAGGACGCCTATCGCGGCGCGCCGCTGCACTTCATCGGCCACTTGCAGCGCAACAAGGTGAAGCAGGTGGTGGGCAAGGCCGCGCTTATCCAGTCCGCAGGCTCCGTGGAGCTGCTGGAGGAGATCGAGAAGCAGGCGGAAAAGCTGGACATCGTGCAGGACATCCTGCTGGAGGTGAACATCGGCGGCGAGGCGGCCAAAAGCGGCTTTGCGCCGCAGGAGGTGGAAAACGCGGCGGCACAGGCGAAGGAAATGAGCCATGTGCGGGTGCGGGGACTGATGACCATCCCCCCGGCGGACGCCACACGGGAAGAAAATGTGGTATATTTTCAAAAAGTACAGGCACTATATGTTGACATAAACAGAAAAATGTACGATAATGGATTAGAATATCTTTCTATGGGTATGAGCGGCGATTTTGCCGATGCCATTCGCGCGGGGGCCAACATGGTCCGCGTGGGCACCGCCATTTTCGGCGCAAGAGACTATTCCAAATAATACGCGGGAGGTATTGCACATGGGCCTGATGGACGAGCTGAAGAAGATCATTCATCCCTATGATGACGAGGACTATGACTACGAGGACGATTTCGAGGAACCGGCGAAGGAATCCCGCTCCCTGTTCGACGACCGCAAGGAGGAGCGCCGGGAAGAGCGCCGCAGCGAGGAGCGCCACAACAAGGTGGTGAACATCCACGCCACCACCCAGCTGAAGGTGGTGCTGGTGAAGCCGGAGCGGTTTGAAGAGGCTGCCTCCATCGGCGACAATTTGAATGCCAAGCGTACGGTGGTGTTGAATTTGGAGAGCACCAACCGAGATAT
>ENA-UEOM01000778-UEOM01000778.1-human-gut-metagenome-genome-assembly--contig:-NODE-778-length-13237-cov-43.416945_pt1 | contig 13237 bp, 14 predicted proteins | sample MGYA00242993_ERZ507994 | MGnify/ENA primary metagenome ERZ507994 (study PRJEB26167, sample SAMN06115536) | human gut metagenome | host: Homo sapiens | place: China:Neimenggu | collected 2014-11-07... | reverse complement strand
CCTTCGGCAATCACAATGTCAATGCCACCTTGCTCGCCAATGGTTATCAGCAGACTATCAGCGGTGATACTGAATAACTTGGCATACGGGAATCGTCGTCGGGCCAGCTCGAAGGTTCGTCGTTTGATCTGTTCCGCGAGTCCCATATGGCGGTACTCCGGATCGACGATAAGTCCCGAGGTGGCGACGAAGTCGCCGTGACCCCAGCACTCGATATAGCTGAACCCGACCAGTTTTTCACCGTCCAGCGCCACGACGGCCTTGCCACCGGTCATTTTTGCGGCGATGTATTCGGGCGACCGCTTGGCGATGCCCGTACCCCGCTGCAGGGCCGACTCGTAGATCAGATCGCAAATACGCGGTGCGTAATGTGCGTGCGACGGGTCGGCGAAAACGACGCTGATTGTGTTGTTATTCATTTATCGTTTGTGTGGGTAAAAAGTTGTTTGCGGAATTAGTTGACGCGGTAGGCGCGCTGCACGCCCTTGATGCGCATGATCTGGTGTATGAGCGTGTCCACGACGGCCGTTCCGGGCACTTCGACGGCCACTTCTCCCGCCACGCAGCCGTTCCCGGCGGGTGCGAAGTTCATCGAGCGGATGCCCAGTTTGAGATCGCGGACGATGACCTCGGTGATGTGGTTGGCCATGCCCGTGGTGTCGGCCGCCACGATGCGGATCGTGACGCGGAACGCCCCTTCGGCCGACTGCCGCCAGCGGGCGTCGATCACGCGGTAGGGGTAGTTCTCGCGCATGCGCTTGGCGTTGGGGCAGTCGCAGCGGTGGATGGTGATTCCCGCGCTGATCGTCACGAATCCGAACACGTCGTCGCCCTTGATCGGGTTGCAGCATTTGGCCAGCTTGTACTGGATTTTCGAGATGTCGTCGTCGATCACCAGCGCGTCCTGCGGAGCGGCCTTCTCCTGCGTGCCGTGCAGCGCGGCCTTCTGGCGTTCGATTTCGGCGGCCGCGGCGCGGCGCTCCTCTTCGGCTTCGCCCGAAAGGTGGCGTGAAAGGATCTCCTTGATCGACCCGAAGTCGAGCTTCTGGGTGGCGATCAGCGCGTAGACCTCCGTGCCGAGGCGCAGTTTGAAGTATTTGGCCAGGTAAGCCACCGCCTCGTCGATCGTGATGGCGAATTTCCAGTTCTTGAGTTTGCGTTCCAGCTCCTCGCGCCCCATGCGCGTGTGCTTGGCCTGCTCCTCGCGCAGGTAGGACTTGATCTTGTTGCGGGCCTTCGAGGTCACCACCAGCGACAGCCAGTCCGACTTGGGCGTCTGGTTTTTCTGGGTGGTGATCTCCACGATGTCGCCGTTGCGCAGCTGTTCGCGGATCGGCACGGCGCGGCCGTTGACCCGTCCGCCCACGCATGTCGATCCGAGCGAGGTGTGGATGTCGAAGGCGAAGTCGAGGAGCGTGGCCCCCTCGGGGAGTTTGCGCAGGTCGCCGTTGGGCGTGAAGACGAAGATTTCGCCCGACGCGGGCTTGGCGTCGAAACGCTGCGCCAGCGAGTGGGTCGTGTCCTCTATCAGTTCGCGCAGATGTCCCAGCCACATTTCGCTGGTCTGCGCCCCCTGGTTGACGCCCTTGTAACGCCAGTGCGCGGCGATGCCTCGCTCGGCCACGGCATCCATGCGTTCGGTGCGGATCTGCACCTCGACCCAGCGGCCTTCGGCCGACACGGTGGTGTGCAGCGACTCGTAGCCGTTCGACTTGGGGATCGAGATCCAGTCGCGCATGCGCTTGGGATTGGGCGTGTAGAAGTCCGTCACCACCGAATAGGCCGTCCAGCAGAGCTGTTTCTCGGCCTCCTGCGGGCAGTCGATGATGATGCGGATGGCGAAGATGTCGTAGACGCCCTCGAACGGGACGTGCTGTTTGTGCATCTTGCTCCAGATCGAGAAGATCGACTTGGTGCGGCTTTTGACATGGTATTTGATGCCGAGACGGTGCAACCGCTGCTCGATGGGCACGAGGAAGCGGGCGATGAACGCACGGCGCTCTTCGGCGCTCTCTTCGAGCTTCGTGACGATGTGCTCGTAATCCTTCGGTTCGAGGTATTTCAGGGCGATGTCCTCCAGCTCGCTCTTGATCGAGTAGAGACCCAGCTTGTGGGCGATCTGGGCGTAGAGGTTCATCGACTCCCAGCTCTTCTTGCGCCACTTTTCGCGGGGGAACATTTCGAGCGAACGCATCACTTCGAGCCGGTCGGCCAGTTTGATCAGGATGACGCGCGGGTCTTCGGAGTAGCTCACGATCAGGTCCCGGAAATTGTCGGCCTGCTCCTTGGCCACCTTGAGCTTCAGCTCCGAGATGTTGGCCAGCCCGAGGGTGATGCCCACGACCTGATCGCCGAAGCGTTTGCGGATGTCGGCGCTCAGGGCGAGGAATTCTTCGGCGGGCAGCTGCTTGTGGGCGAGGCGCACCACGTCGTGCAGGATCGCCGAGATGGTGGAGTTGCGGCCCAGGCCCACCTCCGAGATCACGATCGAAGCCACCGCGGCGGCATGCTCCAGCAGGGGCGAGCCGTCGTAGCGCACCAGTCCGGCGAGTTTCCCGTCGGCATACTCCAGCGCCTCGTCGACGAGTGCCCGGGTCTGCTCCGAGAAATTCGCGCACACGAGCGTGCGGAGTTTTTCGTACCGTGAAAAGTCCATTTTTACCTAACCAGATGACCTATGCTCGCAAAGATATGAAATTTTTTCATAAATTTGGCATGTACAATTGAACAGTTGTGTTATGGACAAGAAAAAGGCAGTTTACGTGCCGACCGTAGGCGAGGAAATCGGCAATGCCGTGTCCCACGGCGTGATGTCGCTGTTATCGCTGCTGGCCCTTCCTTTCGCCGCCGTGTGGGCCTATGCGCATGACCCCGGCGGGGTTCTGGCCTCGGTCTCGGTCTCGGTTTTCGTCATTTCGATCTTCCTGATGTTCCTCGCCTCGACGCTCTATCACTCGATGAACCCGCAGTCGAAGCACAAGGAGGTTTTCCACATCCTCGACCATATTTTCATCTACGTCGCCATCGCGGGCAGCTATACGCCCATCGCGCTGTCGGTCATCGGCGGCTGGCAGGGGGTGTTCATCACCGTCCTGCAATGGGCGATGGTGATTTTCGGGGTGTTCTACAAGTCGCTCTCCCGAAAGTCGATACCGGCCATCAGTCTGACCATCTACCTGGTCATGGGCTGGACGATCGTCTTCTTCCTGCCGCTGTTCATCAGCCACGCTTCGACGCCTCTCGTGGCGCTGATCGCGCTGGGCGGCGTGCTCTATACGCTCGGCGCGTGGTTCTACGCCCGCAAGGGCTTCCGCTACCACCACATGGTGTGGCATCTGCTGATCGACCTCGCGGTTGCGGCGCACTTCGCCGGGATCGTGTTTTACCTCTACTGATTATGGCCGCATATGACCTCCACATCCATTCCGGATACAGCAGCGACGGGGAGCTTCCCGTCGCCGCAATCGTCGGTCTGTGCGCCGCCCGCGGGCTGGACGCCTTTTCGCTGACCGACCACAACTCGGTGCGGGGCGTCGGCGAGGCCGCCCGGCTGGCCCGGGAGCGGGGCATCGGGTTCGTCCCCGGCATCGAGATCGACTGCAACTACCGGGGGACGGACCTGCATCTGCTGGGCTACGGCATCGACTGGCGTTCGGCGGATTTCGCGCGGTTGGAGGAGGAGGTTGCCGCCAAAGTCATGGCGTCGTTCGGGGCCATGGTCGACAACCTGCTGAAACTGGGCTTCCGGGTCGATGCCGGTGCGGTGCTGGCCGCCGCCGACGGGAAACCGCCGACGGGCGAACTGATCGCCGAGGTGATGCTCTCCGACGCGAACTGCCATACGCCCCCGCTGCGGCCCTATATGGAGGGCGGCGAGCGGAGCGACATGCCTTACATCAACTTCTATCTCGATTATTTCGCACAGGGCCGTCCGGCGTTCGTGCCCGTGGAGTATATGGATTACCGCGATGCGGTGGAGCTGGTCCGCGACAACGGGGGCGTGCCCGTCGTGGCGCATCCGGGGCTGAATTTCCGGGGCCGGGAGGAGACCGCCGGGCGGCTGCTCGACCGCGGGGCCGCGGGACTGGAAGTCTTCAACAACTACCACACCCCCGAACAGGCTGTCTATTTCACCTCGCTGGCCCTCTCCAAAGGCGCTTCCATGACCTGCGGAAGCGATTTCCACGGCAAGACCAAGCCCCGGATCGCCGTCGGGCGATTCCCGTCTGACAGCCGTTTCGACGGCCGCCTGTCAGACTTTGTAAACCACATACATGTGATCGGCCGGCAGGGCGTATAGCCTGCGCTCGGCCTCGGTGAAGGTCGCGGCGTAGTCGATGTCCGCGACCTGGAAACCCGCCTGGCGCAGGCGGTCGGCATAGTCGGCGCCGTAGATGCGCCGGTGGTCGTACTGTCCGAAGATGCGCGTGCGCTCGTCGGGATCGGTGATCGAGTCGTCCTCGTAGGTCTGCTCGTAGTCCCTGTCCACCGGGGAGAGGACGATGCCCCAGCCGCCGGGTTTGAGGACCCGGTGCAGTTCGCGCATCGCCCGCCGGTCGTCGGCGACGTGCTCCATGATGTGGTTGCAGATCACCACGTCCACCGAACCGTCGGCCAGCGGGATCTGCTGCACGTCGAAATGCAGGTCGGCCAGCGGGCTTTCGAGATCGGCCGTGACATACTGCCCCGGATGCGACTTGAAGTGGGGCTTGAGGTGACGCATGATACAGACCTCGGGAGCAATGTGCAGCGTGCGCGGAAAGGCCGTCAGGAGATCGGTTTCGCGCGTTAGGTAGAGCCACAGCAGGCGGTGCCGCTCCAGCGACAGACACTTGGGACACAGCGCGTTGGGCCGCGGCTGCACGTAGCCGTAGGGCATGAACTTCCGGTATTTCGCGCCGCACACGGGGCATTCGGCTCCGCGCCCCTTGTAGAAGAGCCCCGCCACGGGTACGGCCCATCCCGCGATGCGTTGCAGCACGGGGCGCGGGATGTGGTTGAGCGAGAATTTGATCAGTTGTTTTATCATTGCGCGACTATTTGTTTTTTGTGCCGACCCTCCGGAGCGTACGCCATCTCCCTCTCCGGGGGAGGGTCGGGGTGGGGTCGGATTTGTCAATGACGCCGCAGACGGCAACGGCCGCATTCAGGAGCGGCTGGCGGAGGATTTTACGCATGCAGCGGGATTACTCTAAAATCTTGTTCACGTCGGCTTCGGCCTTGCGCAGCCGCGCCTTGCACGAGGCGATCAGCTCCGTGGCGCGCTTCACCTCGGCGGCGAGGCTGTCCACGTCCATCTCTTCGTTGCGCAGGCGTGCCAGTATCTTTTCGATTTCGGCCATCGCCTCGGCGTAGGTCACTTCTTTTTTTGCCATATTTTTCCGGAATTTACGGTTGCGTCTATCTTGCCGTCGGAGACCTCGATTTCGACCTGCTCGCCCTCCGCGACGCTTCCGGCCGAGGTCACGGCACGGCCTCCGGCGCGCAGGACGGCGAATCCCAGCCGGAGGATGCGTTCGGGCGAACGTCCGGCGATCAGTTCCGCGGCGTTGCCGAGCCGCACGCCCTGCCGCGCGAGGAAGTCGCGCGCCGCGTCGGGCAGCAGCCCTGTGAAATGTTCCAGACGCAGCGTCTGCCGCGTGAGGAGTTCGCCGCTCAGCCGCCGCACTTCGCCCGAGAGGCGTTCGAGACGCACCTCCGAGGCGTGCATCGCGGCCTTCGTCATGTCGTTCAGTTGCAGGGCGGCGCAGTCGAGCCACCCGTCGGTTTCGGCCATCCGTTCGACCAGCCATCCGGCCACCGCCGTCGGGGTTTTGAGCGCCGTGTGGGCCACCATGTCGGCCACGCTGGTGTCCTTGTCGTGCCCGATGCCCGTCACCACCGGCAGCGGGAACTGCGCCACGTGGGCGCAGAGGCGATAGGCGTTGAAACAGTTGAGGTCGCTCCTCGACCCGCCGCCGCGGATCAGCACCACGGCGTCGAAATCCTCCGCACGGTCGGCCACGGCGCACAAGGCTTCGACGATGGATTCCTCGGCCGCTTCGCCCTGCATGAAGGCGTCGAACAGGGTCAGCTCGAAACGGTAGGGGCTTCGGGCCAGCTCCTTGCAGAAGTCCTGATAGCCGGCGGCGTTGGCGCTCGACACGATGGCCACGCGCTGCACGACGGCCGGCATCGGCGCCTCGCGGTTCATGTCCCAGACGCCCTCCTGCTGCAACTGCGCGATGGTCTGCTGCCGCTGCCGCTCCATGTCGCCCAGCGTGTAGGAGGGGTCGATGTCGGTGATCTGGAGCGAGAAGCCGTAAAGTTCGTGGTAGGTGACCAGCGCCTTGGCCAGTATTTTGATGCCCGCGGCGAGCCGCTGGCCCGTTTCGGCCTCGAAATAGCCCGCGATGCGGGGGTAGTTCGAACGCCACACGACGGCCCGGGCCTGCGCTGTCGGCACGCCGTTGTCGCCGCCCTTCTCCACAAGTTCCAGGTAGCAGTGGCCCGAGTAGTTGACCTTGATTTCCGAAATCTCGGCGCTCACCCAGAGGGGCAGCGCGAACTGCCCTTCGAGCGCCGACTTCACGCGGCGCTGCAACTCGCGCAGGGTAATGTGTTGTGATTCAGTCATCGGCCCAGCAGAATTCCGAGGGTGAACAAGGCTCCGAACAGCAGGATGTTGCGCGCCGTTTCACCCAGACAGACGTTCAGCGCGTCGCCGTGGTCGATGCGCACCATCTTGCGCCATGTGGAGATATGTGCGGCGAGGTAGGGAAGGGGAAGCAGGGCGGCCCACGTGCGGCCTGCGAAGAGCAGCGTGAGACACAGCGCGACGGCCGCGGTTCCCAGGGCGAGATAACCCCAGCGGCCGACGCCTGCGCCGAGGCAGACGACGATCGTGCGTTTGTTGCAGCGGGCGTCCTCCTCGCGGTCGCGGAAGTTGTTGATCATCAGCATCGTGTCGATCACGAGGCCGCAGGCCAGCGCGGCGACGAGAACCTCCGGGGTCCACGCGCCGGTCTGGATGTAATAGGTGAATCCCACGGGGACCAGTCCGAAAAAGAGGATGACCGCGGCGTCGCCCAGTCCGTGGTAGGCCAGCGGGTAAGGGCCTGCGGTGTAGAACCAGGCGAAGACGATGCAGGCGGCGCCTGCGGCGACGAGTTCCCAGCCTCCGTAGCGGAGCGCGCCGGCGTGGAGCGCCCAGACGAGCAGCGCGACGCCCGCGGCGCAGGCCGCGAGGGTGAATCCCGCAATGCCCGCCTTCATGGCCCCGAGGGTGATGTAGCCTTTGGCGAAGGCGCGGTCGGGACCCAGCCGGTCGGGCTGGTCGGCCCCCTTCAGAAAGTCCCAGAGATCGTTCACCAGGTTGGCCGTGCACTGCATCAGCAGGGCGAATGCGAGGCACAGCACGGCCGGAAGCCAATGGAATCCGCGGTCGGTCCAAGCCAGTGCGGAGCCGATCAGGACGAGGATGACGGAGTTGCCGAGGCTGTACGGCCTGACGGCCAGAATCCATGCGGAGAGGGAGTTGGTTTTCACGTTTCGGAGTTTTTCAGGGGCTTTTGCAGATGAGGTTTGCGGGTTTCGGGAGCGGAGTTGTCAGCGGATGACCAGCTCCGCCTGCCGCGGCATGCGCCGGCCTTCGGGAAGCTGGATGCTCAACACGCCTTCGCTTTCGACCGGCGCGCCGTTCTTCTGCGCCGGATGCCAGCGCGGGGCTTCCGCCACGGCTTTCAGCACGCGCCGCTTGAGGCGGCTGTCGGTCGATTCGAGCTCCTGCTGGACGACGGTCTCGCCGTCGGGCGTGATCTTGTAGCGCAGCACCACGCGCGCCGTGGGTTCGCTCTCGTCCCAACGCACCTGCCGGGCGATGTAGCTGCCGAAGGCGGAGTCCGCGGGGAAGGAGGCCGGCCGGTCGTAGCGCAGCGTAATGAGCATCACGCCGTGTGCGGCCCGCTGGCCGTAGCGGGCGATGGTCTCCTCGTCGGCGGGGAGCATCTCGACGTTCTCGATGTCCTCGGGCGGAATCGAGCGTATCTCGGACGTCTCCTTGCCGTTGACGATGTACAGGGGCTGCGGCCTGGGCGTCGCGGCACGGACGGCTGCGGCGAGAAACAGGATGTAGAGAAGCAGTGCGTATCTTTTCATACCGTAATCTTTTTTTTGCAAAACGGCCGGCAGGGCCGGGATATTGCCTGCGGACTATCCGATCTCCTCCCAGCCCGAAGCCGAAAGGTCCACGCAGCCGTTGGCCCGGAAACGGACGCCTTCGGCTGCGAGCAGCTCCCGCTGTCCGGTCCATCCGGGCGCTGTCCGGCCCTGGCTGTTGACGACCCGGTGGCAGGGCAGGCCTTTCGGAGCCATCGCCAGCGCCCGTCCCGCGCGGCGCGCATGGCCGGGCATGCCGATCAGCCGGGCCAGCTGCCCGTAGGTCGCGACCCGTCCTGCGGGAATCTCTGCGACGACGCTCCAGATCTCGGCGTCGAAATCGGCGGGAATCTTCATCGCTTGTTTCGTTTATCTGAAACGGCCGGAGCCGAATCCGGGGCGCAAGTCCGGGACCCGCCCCCCCCCTCCTGAAAGCCGTTTTTTAGACGGCCCGGGGCAACGGGTTTCGGCAGCGGCTCATCCCGCCCCTGCTGTCCCTGCTGTCCCTGCTGCCCCTGAAAAGGGCTTTTTAAGCAGCTAAAGTTCGCTCTCTTTCAGACGTTCGGCGTTCTCGGCCACGATCAGGTGGTCGATGCAATCCTGGATGTCGCCGTCCATGAAGGCCGCGAGATTGTAGATCGTATAGTTGATGCGGTGGTCGGTGATGCGCCCCTGCGGGTAGTTGTAGGTGCGGATCTTGGCCGAACGGTCGCCCGTCGAGACCATCGTTTTGCGCTTCGAGGCGATTTCGTCGAGGTATTTCGAGTATTCGAGGTTGAAGACGCGCGTGCGCAGCTCCTCGAAAGCCTTGTCGAAGTTTTTCAGCTGCGATTTCTGGTCCTGGCACTGCACGACGATGCCCGTGGGGATGTGCGTCAGGCGGATGGCCGAATAGGTCGTGTTGACCGACTGGCCGCCGGGACCGCTCGCACAGAAGATGTCCTTGCGGATGTCGTTCATCGAGATTTCGATGTCGAACTCCTCGGCTTCGGGGAGCACGGCCACCGATGCGGCCGAGGTGTGCACGCGGCCCTGCGTCTCGGTCTGGGGCACGCGCTGCACGCGGTGCACGCCCGACTCGTATTTGAGCGTCCCGTAGACGTTCTGTCCCGATACCTTCAGCACCACCTCCTTGAAACCGCCTGCGGCGCCGTCCGACGAGGAGGTGATTTCGTAGCGCCAGCCTTTCGACTCGATGTATTTGGTGTACATGCGCAGCAGGTCGCCGGCGAAGATCGCCGCCTCGTCGCCGCCCGTTCCGCCGCGGATCTCCACGATGGCGTTTTTCGAGTCCTGCGGGTCCTTGGGGATCAGCAGCAGCTTGATCTCCTCCTCCATCTGTGCGAGCTGCGGCTCCAGCTCGGCGATCATCTCGCGGGCCATTTCGCGCATCTCCTCGTCCTTGTCCGTGGCCAGCGTGTCCTTGGCTTCGGCGAGGTTGGCGATGGCCGTGCGGTAGCGTTCCGAAGTCTCGATGATCGGCTCCAGCTCCTTGTATTCCTTGGTCAGTTGGATGAACTGTTTGACGTCGGCGATCACTTCGGGGTCGGTGAGTTTCTGCCCCGTCTCCTCGTATTTGAGTTTCAAACCGTCGAGGCGGTTCAGGATGGTGTTGTCTGCCATAAAAATGTGTCGTGTCTTTGTTTTGGGGACAAAGATACGACACATTTAATTAAGAATTGAAAATTAAGAATTAAAAAATTAAGCGAAGGCCGCAGCGGCTCTCTCTCGGGACCGGCGTTCTTTCGCAAGGAAAGATGGGAAATAACCGGCAGACGGCAATGCGCGGGCCGGAGAAACCGACGGAGGGAACCCCTCGTGCGGGATTCCCTCCGGGATGTAGTCGCCGGGCGGCCGTTCCGGTTCGTGCCGGGGTGCGGCTGCCGGGGCGCGGTTCGTGCCCGGCCTGTTTATTCGTTGATCCGGCGGAGCCAGTCCAGCACGGCGTCCTGCCACTGGGCCTTGTAGCGGAACGAGTCGCGGATGCCCCAGCCGTGGCCGCCCGAGGGGTAAATGTGCATCGAGGCTTCGATGCCGTGCGCCTTCAGGGCGTTGTAGTAGAGCGTGCTGTTGACGGGCGGAACGGTCTTGTCGTCGTCCGAGAGCAGCAGGATGGCGGGCGGGGTGTCGGCCGTCACGCGGCTCTCCAGCGAGTAGGCTGCGTCCTGCTCGGGGGTGCGCTGCTCGCTCAGCAGGTTGATGAACGATCCCTGGTGGCGTTTGCCCTGCACGGCCGTGATGACCGGGTAGAAGAGGACCGAGAAGGCCGGTTTGAAACTGCCGATCGTCGAGGCCATCGCCGCGAGGTGTCCGCCGGCCGAAGAGCCGACGATGCCCACTTTGTCCGCCGTGTAGCCCGTGGCGCCCGCTTCGAGTCCCGCCATGATGCGCAGGGCCTGTACGGCGTCCTCCAGCGGCACTTCGGGATGGTGGTTGGGCATCCGGTATTTCAGCACGGCGCCCGTGATACCGTTGGCGGCGAACCATTTCGCCATTTCGTAGCCCTCGTGGTCCATGGCCAGCATGCCGTAGCCGCCGCCCGGGCAGATGACGACGGCCTGGCCGGTGGCCTTGGCCTTGTCGGCCGGGAAGATGTAGAGAGTCGCTTCGGAGGTGTTCCGTACGCGGTTGGGTTCCTTTTCCGTTTCCGGCGTCGTGATGCCGTTGCTGTGGGGCGCGGTCGTGTTTGAAAACCCTGAATTCGGTAAGATTCGCACCTTGACCGATGAAGATGGGGAGCCCTTGTTCTGCGCGAAAGATGTCTGTGACGCGCTGGGATATAAAAGAGCAAGATGCGCTGTGTACCAACTAGTTAACCAACATGATGCTGTAAAACACAGCATAAGGGTAACGACTGGTATCAAGAAGGATGGAAGTGAGGCAAAGCGCTGGTGCCAGCTTCTTTTCGTTAACGAGAGCGGATTCTATGCTTTGGTTCTCGGCTCCAAGCTTCCAACGGCGGTGAAGTTCAAAAACTGGGTTACTTCCGAGGTGCTGCCACAGATTCGCAAGACGGGCGGTTATATTCCGGTAAAGCAGGGCGAGAGTGATGAGGAGACGATTCGGCATGCTGAAGAGATTCTCAGAGCTACACTCAAGGAGAAGGAGAATCTGCTGAAAAACCAGCAAGTGCAGATTGATCAGCAGAAGAAACTCATAGGAGAACAGGATACGGAGATTCGTCGGCTGAACGGTGTGGTGGACGAACAGGTGGTTTGCATCGCCAAGAACGGTGAGAACATCATCCAGTTGGAGAATCAGGTGGATTATCTTCTGCCGAAGGCGCTCTACACCGACAATGTTCTCAACTCAGTTTCCTGCTATACCACCACGCAGATAGCGAAGGAGCTGGGTATCACGGCACAGGAGTTGAACCGCCAGCTCTGTGCCCTTCATATCCAGTACTACCAGAGCGGCCAGTATCTGCTCTATGCCGATTATGCCCACATGGGCCTGGCGAAGAGCCGCACCCGCTACTCTACCCACCCCGACCCTCACTGCGATGGGGCACAGGAGAAGCTGGGCACCGCCTATACCCACACCTACCTCGTATGGACCGAAAGAGGAAGGAAGTTCATACATCTTTTAAAGGTAAAAAAGTAAAAAGGTAAAAAAGTAAAAAGAAGCTTTAACCCCTTCCTGTCCCCGTTCCCAGCGATTCTATCGCTGGTCCCCTAAAAAAGGTAAAAAGAGCCCCTAGCTAGCTTGCCCCCGCTAGGCTCTTTTTTACCTTTTTACCCTTTTACCTTTTTACCTTTAAATCCCCCCTAGCTAGCTTGCCCCCGCTAGGCTCTTTTTACCTTTTTACTTTTTTACTTTTTTACCTTTTAAAATTTGGTAGTTAGTGAATAAAGCCGTAACTTTGCATGCTCTTAAGCAGAATAAAGGAAATAGATTAGTAATTAAAAGCAAATATGAATAATCATACGACATCAATAACGACAAACAAGAAACATCACTACCGGGAACTGCTGGCTATCGGCATTCCTATCATCATCGGACAGCTGGGTACCATCATCCTGGGATTTGCTGATACGCTGATGATTGGCCATCACAGTACACCCGAACTGGCGGCTGCCGGACTGGTGAACAATATCTTCGGTCTTGTAAGCCCTCATCACCTTTATATCGGGTATATAGACCGATACGTAAAATTCATCATCCGACAGTTCCGCCGGCTCCTGTGCCGGCTTCTCATCCGTCACACTTTCTGTACTCTCCGTTTTCTCAGAATCTTCCGGTTGGTCGGCGGCCTCATCACCCCGGTCGCCATAAAAGTTCTGAATGGCGGAAGACGCCACAGGGGCAATCAGATTGTTTCCGCCATAAATATTTATCATCATATCAGGTTTTTCATTCATATACTATTTCTTTTCTCTATTCTTTAATTATTATCAACAGATCGTTAATCAAAATCCATATTTTATCAATATATAATCAATAGCATGCACCAATAGTAAACAGATAGTAAACGGTTATGAACCGATTTCCATACGTCATTCCCTACCCGTATATTTGTGCAGATAAATCAAAATCAATTTCTTTTATGAAAGAATACATCATGTCATTTTTCAATGCACCCGTCACCAATAAAATACCCACATGTATATGCAGTGTGGCAGGGCTTCATACCTACATCAGCACCAATCCGCAACTGGAAGAACTGACGCGTAAAGTCAGAGCCGGACTCGGAGACAAGCAAGTGTTCCGAAAGAATAAACAGACCCTTTTACCGTATGTCACTCCGGCAGGTATCTTCTCTTACTGCAAAGAGCAATGCATGCAAGTTCCTTCGGGCCTCTTTGTCATAGATATTGACGAACTGGCTTCCACCGAAGAAGCGGCAATGTGGCGCGACCGCCTCTTTGCCGATGAAGTGCTGCACCCCGTACTTTCCTTTGTCAGCCCCGGAAACCAGGGAGTAAAACTGTTTATCCCTTACCGCATAAACCCTTTCCTGAGCGTGGAAGAATCCTTCGACAATGCCCTGCACACCGCATGGGAGTATCTGGAATGGAAATACGAGCTGAAAGTGGACAGGGCCAATGCCGACTTGTCCAGAGCCTGTTTTCTGTCGCACGACGGAGAAGCGAAAATCAAT
>ENA-UEOM01000773-UEOM01000773.1-human-gut-metagenome-genome-assembly--contig:-NODE-773-length-13272-cov-4.738992_pt1 | contig 13272 bp, 10 predicted proteins | sample MGYA00242993_ERZ507994 | MGnify/ENA primary metagenome ERZ507994 (study PRJEB26167, sample SAMN06115536) | human gut metagenome | host: Homo sapiens | place: China:Neimenggu | collected 2014-11-07... | reverse complement strand
GATGCGCCGTCCGAACTAAAACGATAGGAGGATTATGAAACGTTATCTGCTTCTGATCAGTATGCTGGCGGCCTTCGTGGCGGAGTCCGCCGCGCGGGAGGTCTACCGTCTCAACGACGACTGGACTTTCTATTTCCGCAGCGAAAACAGCGCTGACGACGCGCGCAATATCACCCTGCCCCATACGTGGAACCTCGATGCGCTGGCCGGCAACTCGGAGTACCAGCGCACGACGGGCAACTACATGCGCCGGCTCTACATTCCTGCCGACTGGGCGTCGAAGCGGCTCTTCCTGCGCTTCGACGGCGTGCAGACCGTGGCCGACGTCTTCGTCAACGGCTATCATGTCGGCGAGCACCGCGGCGGCTTCACGGCCTTCACGTTCGAAATCACCGGCCGCGTGAAGTTCGGCGCCGAGAACCGCCTGCTCGTGGTGGTCAGCAACACTTTCCAGAACGACGTACTGCCCACCTCGACCGAGCAGAACGTCTACGGCGGCATCTACCGCGACGTCGATCTGATCCTGACCGACAGGGTAGCCGTATCGCCTACGGTCTGGGGAACCGACGGACTCTTCGTCGAGCAGGTGTCGGTGGACGACGACGCGGTCGAGGGCCGTGCGGCGGTCTATGTCTCCGCGCCGAAGGATTGCCAGGGGATGATTACCCTCACGGTGCGCGATCCCGACGGCTATGTGGTGGTCGAGAAGACGCAAAAGAACAACCGGCCGGCCGGCGAGCCGGTGACGATTCCCTTCACCGTCGACGCGCCGCGGCTGTGGAGCCCCGCCGCGCCGAACCTCTATACGATGACGGCGCGCGTCGCGTGCGACTCGCTGTCGGACGAGGTGCCGGCGGATCGCCGCTTCGGGCCGCGGCCTGCTTGTCAACGGCGACACGGTACGTCTGCACGGCGTGGCGCTCTACCACGATCGGGCGAGCGTCGCCAACGCCTTCACGGCGGCCGACTACGACGAGGATCTGGCCTTCGTACACGACGTGGGGGCCAATGCCGTCCACTCGGTTTCGGGACCGCACGACCAGTACCTCTACGACCGGCTCGACGAGCGGGGGCTCATGGCGTGGATCGATCTGCCGCTCATGCGTTCGCCCTATCTGGGCGACGTCTTCTACTTCCCGACGGAGCGTTTCCGCGCCAACGGCCGCGAGCAGCTGCGCGAGATCGTCGCCCAGAACTTCAACCACCCCTCGGTGGTGATGTGGGGGATCTTTTCGCTCGTCTGGCAGCGCGGTGACGACGTGACGCCCTATATCCGCGAACTGCATACGGCGCTCAAACGGGTCGATCCGTCGCGTCCGACCGTCGCGCTGAGCAATCAGGACGGCGAGCTGAATACGATCACCGACCTCATTGCGCTCAAACAGAACGTGGGCTGGATGCGGGGCACGACCGACGACGTGGGATACTGGTGCGAGACGCTCCACAAGTCGTGGGGCAATCTGCTGGCGGCCCCCTGCTACGGCGTGCCGGGTTATCCCTCGCAGCAGGACGACCTGCTGGGACGCCCGACGCCCGGAACGCACTGGCTGCCCGAACGGTGGCAAACGCGGTTCCATGAGGAGTACGCCCGCAGGATCGTCTCCGATCCGGCCTTCTGGGGCGAGTGGGTCAACGCGATGTTCGATTTCGGTACGGCGCGCGGCGCCAACGACCGCTACGCCTGCGGCATGGTGACGCTCGACCGCCGGCAGAAGAAGGACATCTACTACCTCTACCGTACCTTGTGGAACCGGCGCGAGCCGACGCTCTACATCGCCGAGCGGCGGTGGCGTGTGCGTCCGTCGGCCGAGCAGCGGATCAAGGTCTATTCGTCGGGCGAAGATCCCGTGCTGCTGGTCAACGGCGACAGCGTGGCGCTCACGAAATACGCCGAGGGGCAGTTCCGTGCCGACTGCAAGCTGCTGCCGGGTGAGAACCGCATCGAAGCGCGCTGCGGCGAGCTGCGCGACAGCGTGGCGCTCAGAGTCGGCACTGCTTTAAAAGCGCGGGACTTTGAGGCCCTTCGCAAAACAAAAGGTCTGCGATCGAAAGATTAGGCGTGAAAGGCAGGCGGTCGGAGAAGACCTGAATATAGGGCGGGGACGCGAAGTCCGCGCCCTCTTTTCGTTTGGGGCGCAGGTCGAGATCGCCTTCGTCGGCCGTCAGATACGCTTCCGAGACGGCCGGCATGGGCAGGCCGAGCAGTTCGGCGATCGTCTCCATGAGGCGCAGGTTGTAGTCGAAGAGGAATTCGTAGCGGCGGGTGTAGAAAGGCTCGAAACGGGGGGCGTAGTGGTCGAAGTAGGGCGAAGCCTTGTAGGCCGAGACCAGCGCCGTCCAGTGCTGATGCTGCCAGCGCTTGGAGTAGTCGATACGCACGTCGCGCATCGGCGTGCGCGGGCGGTTGGCCCGCACGGCCTGCACCGTCAGTGCGAGTACGCCGCCGGCCGTGAGGATGTGCGTGCGGTTGCGCTCCGAGCGCTTGACGAAGTGTTCGCCGCCGTCGACCACGCACGGCCCCTGCGCCCAACGGGCGCAGTATTCGATGCTGGGCAGATAGGCTGCGGGAAGAATCGTCATCTCGGGTCGTATCGTTTCGCTGCGGCGGATCCGTCCGCCGGCTGCAAAAATACGAATCTTTCGGCAATCCGAGCTTTTTTTCTGCGATTTCGCTATTTTTGTATTCCGAAAAAACTACTCCTATGCCTCAGACTTCGCTCCCCTCGGCCGCCTATGCCGACAGCAAACCCCATTACGATATTCTGGACGGCCTGCGCGGCGTCGCTGCGCTGCTGGTCGTGGTCTTCCACCTCTGCGAAGCGCACGCCACGAGCCATTTCGACCAGCTGCTCAACCACGGCTACCTGGCCGTCGATTTCTTCTTCGCCCTTTCGGGATTCGTCATCGGCTATGCCTACGACGACCGTTGGGGGCGGATGACCGTCGGCGGTTTCTTCAAGCGGCGCCTGATCCGCTTCGCCCTGACGAGCCCCTCGGGCGACATCATCGGCGGCTGGTCGCTCACGGCCGAACAACTGGGCGTGGGCTTCACACGCATGATGTATCCCTTCTTCGGAGGATTGCTGCTCTCGCGTCTCGTGCGTCCGGGGCATGTCCGCCGCGCCTTCTGGTGGTGTTCGCTTGGACTGGTCGCTCTGCTGGCCGTGCCGCGCGTCGGCGGGACGGAGCATCTGTGGCAAAACGGGCTCTACGACGCGCTGGTCGTCGTCGTGCTCTTCCCGCTCATCGTCTGGACGGGTGCGAGCGGTACGGTGACGGGGCGTTCGGCGCGTGTCTGCGAGTTTCTGGGCGATATCTCCTATCCGATCTATATCACCCACTACCCGCTCGTCTACACCTACACGGCGTGGGTGCGCAACCATGGCCTCACGCTCGGCGAGGCATGGCCCGCTGCGGCCGGCACGGTCGTCGTGAGCGTCCTGCTGGCTTACGCCGCGCTGAAATGGTACGACGAGCCGGTGCGCCGCTGGCTCCGACGCGAATTCATGTAGGCACCGCCGTTATTCGGGTTCCTGCCAGTCGCCGTTTTCGCGGATCAGGGCGATGAGGCGGTCGAGCGCCTCCTCCTGCGGGATGTTGCGTTCGACGACGGTGCGCCCCTTGTAGAGGGTGATGCGTCCGGGGGCAGCGCCCACGTAGCCGTAGTCGGCGTCGGCCATCTCGCCGGGGCCGTTGACGATGCAGCCCATGACGCCGATTTTGAGATTTTTCAGATGCGACGTGCGCGCCTTGATCTGCGCCAGCGTCCCCTCGATGTCGTAGAGCGTGCGGCCGCACGAGGGGCAGGCGATGTATTCGGTATGCGAGAAGCGCACGCGCGCCGCTTGCAGGATCATCAGCTCCACGTCGCGCAGCTGGGCCTCCGTGAAGCGGTCGTCGAGGATGCGGATGCCGTCGGCCAGTCCGTCCAGAAAGAGCGGTCCCAGGTCGGCTGCGGCCTTTACGGCCAGCGTCGTGAGATCCGTGTCGTCGTAACGGCGGACGACCGCCGCCGGTTCATCGCCGTCGAGCGAGAGGATCGCCGCACGCAGTTCGGCCGTGGGGTTCTGCGACGTGCTCTCCAAGAGGCGGAACGCGGGGGTGATCTCGTCGCGCACGACGGGCGTCTGTACGCCGCTTCGGCGGCGGTAGACCGTGGGCGAGTAGCGTTCGGGATGCTTCACCTCGAATCGGCCGGGGCGCTCGCGGAAATGGTCGGCGAGCAGCCGGGCCACGGGTATTTCGTTTTCGGGCGCTTCGGTCAGCGAGACGCGGATCGTGTCGCCGATGCCGTCGGCGAGCAGCGCGCCGATCCCCACGGCGCTCTTGATGCGCCCTTCCAGTCCGTTGCCCGCCTCGGTGACGCCCAGGTGGATCGGGTAGGTCATCCCTTCGCGCTCCATCGCCTCGACGAGCAGCCGGTAGGCGGCTACCATCACGCGCGTGTTGCTCGACTTCATCGAGACGACCACCTGGTCGAACGCCTCGCGGCGGCAGACGTGCAGAAACTCCATGGCTGCGGCCACCATCCCTTCGGGCGTGTCGCCCCACTCGTCGAAGATGCGCTTCGAGAGCGAGCCGTGGTTGACGCCGATGCGCAGCGCGACGCCCCGCTCGCGGCAGCGGGCGACGAGCGCTTCCAGTTCGCCGCGGTCGAGGCGGTAGTTGCCCGGGTTGATGCGTACCTTGTCGACGTACTGCGCCGCCACGGCCGCCGCTTCGGGCAGGAAATGGATGTCGGCCACGAGGGCCGTCGTATTCCCGTCGGCACGCAGCCGCTCGGTGATGTCGCGCAGGTTCTCGGCTTCGCGCACCCCCTGCGCCGTGAGGCGCACGATGGGCGCGCCGGCGCGGGCGATGCGCTCGATCTGGGCGACGCAGGCCGCTGTGTCGCGCGTGTCGGTGTTGGTCATCGACTGCACCGCCACGGGATGCGTGCCGCCGATCGTGCAGGCGCCGATGCGGACTTCGTGCGTCGCGCGGCGCCGGTATTGCGGAAGGTCGATCATCTTTTTCCGGTTTTATGACACAAAGTTAGGGAATTATTCCTAACTTTGGCATACGACCCTTTAAATGCGCTGACAATGAACAAGCTATGGATGCTGCTGCTCTCCCTGCTCGGATTCGCGGGGTGCGATGAACCGCAGGAGGACATGTACGGTACCCCCTATGCCGAGTATACGGTCAAGGGGTGTGTGACCGACGCCGCGGGGACGCCGATCGCGGGCATCGAAGTGCGGAGATCGTCCTGGGGCTCCGATCCGTCGGCCGTTCGCACCGATACGCGGGGAGCCTACACGTTCGAAGCCGACGGAAATGTGCTTTACATGCCGCCCGTGCTGACCTTCACCGACACGGACGGCCCGGCCGGCGGCGGCGATTTCGCCGGGAAGGAGGTCGAGGTCGCCTTTGCGGAGAGCGACCGGACGGGCCCGGGCGAGGGAAGTTGGATGTACGGGCGTTTCGAGCGCTCGGGCGTCGACGTCGTACTCGCGGAGAAAACCGGAGAGGAGTAGCATGGACGGACGACATCTTTCGCTGCGTAAACGGCTGGGGCTGGAACTCTACCGCCGGCTTCACCGCGAGGCGGTGGAGCGGCACGAACTGCGCACGCTCTTCTGGGAGTGTACGCTGCGCTGCAACCTCCGGTGCGGCCACTGCGGTTCGGACTGCACGGCCTCGCCCGCGTCGATCCGGCCGACGTGCTGGTCATCTTCTCGGGCGGCGAGGTGCTCGTGCGCTCCGACCTGGAACGGATCGGCCGTGCGCTCTACGACCGCGAATACCCGTGGGGGATGGTCACCAACGGCATGGCGCTCACGCCGCAGCGGTTCGACGGACTGCTCGGGGCGGGTCTGCACTCGATGACCGTCTCGATCGACGGATTCGAGGCCGAGCACAACCGTTTGCGCCGCCATCCGCTCAGTTTCGCCCGCGCTGCGGAGGCGGTGCGCATGGCCGCCGCCGAGCCTTCGATCGCCTTCGACGCCGTGACCTGCGTCACGCCGGCGCTCGTGCCCCGGCTCGACGAGTTCAAGGAGTACCTGCTCTCGCTGGGGCTGCGGAGCTGGCGGCTGTTCGCGATCTTTCCGGCGGGACGCGCCGCCGAAGACCCTGCGCTGCAACTCTCCGACGGGCAGTTCCGTGCGCTGATGGAGTTCGTCCGCCGCACGCGGCGCGAAGGGCGTATCGCGTGCAGCTATGCCTGCGAAGGGTTTCTGGGCGGCTACGAGATGGAGGCGCGCGACCATTTCTACCACTGCGACGCCGGTGTGTCGGTGGCCTCGATCCGTGTCGACGGCGCCATCTCGGGCTGTACGTCGGTGCGGGCCGACTATGCGCAGGGCAATATCTACCGCGACGATTTCTGGCAGGTGTGGACCGAGCGGTTCGAACCCTTCCGCCGCCGCGAATGGATGCGTCGGGGTGCGTGCGCCGACTGCGCCGCGTGGCGCTACTGCGAGGGCGGCCCGATGCACCTGCGCGACGCCGACGGAGGGATGATGCACTGCTCCTACCGGCGGCTGTGCCGCTGAGCGGCAGGATGATTCCGTACGGGTGTCGCAGGAGACTGCGAAACATCTGTACGGGCCATGAAATCGGCGGCGGCGGGAAAAAAGTGGGGGGGTGGTGGCAGGCTCCGCTTTTTTCGTTATATTTGCCGACGTAATGAGGAAACTTTTTTCGAGATACGCCCTGTCGGCGATCGTCGCGCCTCTGCTGGCCGTCGGTTGCAACGACGGGGTTTTCATTGACGACTTCCTGCCCGAAGCGCCCTCGGTGACGGTCGGGCCGGACGATACGTCCGCCACGATCCGCTTCGAGGCGGGCAACTGGGACATTCTGTCGGTCGAGGGGCCGACGACCTCGCTCAGCGGCGACATCTACGATGCGGAGGGAAATCTCCTCTACGGCAACCATCTGCTCTACGGCGACGGTCTGCTCCGCATGACCTACGACGACGGCCTGCTCGATTTCGGCATCGAGCGCAACGACTACCGTACGTTGCGGATCACCCTCGGCGAGAGTCTGCGCGACGAACCCTGGGAGACGCGGATCCTCGTGGGGAACGACTACGAAAGCGAAACGGTGTCGGTGACGTTCGCCCCTACCGAGAAATACCGTGTCGACAGTGTGGTCTACCGCTGGGACGAGTTCGAAAGCTGGGACAATTCGATCGAGTTGCAGGATGCCTTCACGATCGACAACACCGCCTCGTCGGAACCCGCTTCCGTGGTCGTGTCGCCCTTCCGGAACGCGAAACGGACGGTTCGTTTCTGGCCGGACGACTTCAACGATCGTCGGGAGGAGATCTTCGGTGTGCCGCTGCCCGAAATCGTGATTCCCGACATGGCGGACGGCACGCCGGTCGTCGCGGAGTCGTCGGCCCGCTTCGCGAGGAACGACCAGCAGCTTCCGCTCTCCTTCCCCGACGACGAGCAGGTGACCGTCACGGCGAAGCCCCACGAACGTTTGAACGTCGAGGTGTATCTGTCGCTCGAACAGTTCCGCGTGCCCTATACCGTCTACGCCTCCGGTCCTGCCGGACGGCAGCGCACCTTCACCGGCACGCTGCACAGTTCGCTGCCGTACGACTATCTGATCCTCAAACCCAAGACCGATGAATAAGGCCATGCGCGTGATCTCCGCTTCGTTTGCTGCTGTTCTGCTGTGCCTGACCGTCGTGTCGCTGCCCGCTCCGGTGCGGGGCGAATCCCTGCGGCGTCCGACGCCGGACAGCCTCGCCCGCCCGCAGGCGCTCGTCCACAAACTCGGCCTCGACGTCAGTCCGGGGGCGCTGTTCCGCACGGACGACTTTTTCAAGGGGGCCAACGCCGCGGGGAAAGAGTTCGGGACGACGCTCTCCGTGCATCTGAAATATGCCTTCCAGTTCGGCCCCGAAACCCGTTTCGGCCGCAACTACCCCTTCACCTATCAAGGCGTCGGACTGGGTTACAACACCTTTTTCAACAGCGCCGAGGTCGGTACGCCCGTAGCGCTCTACGTGTTCCAGCATGCGCGCATCGCCGCGCTGACGGAGCGGCTGTCGCTGGATTACGAGTGGAATTTCGGCCTCTCGTTCGGTTGGAAGCCCTTCGACGAACGGACCAATCCGTTCAACACGGTGGTCGGTTCGAAAATCAATGCCTACATCAATCTGGGGTTGATGCTCAACTGGCGTTTCGCACCGCGGTGGAGCCTGACGGCGGGCGTCGGGCTCACGCACTTCTCCAACGGAAACACGCGCTATCCGAACGGCGGGGTCAACCTCATCGGCGGCCGGGTGGGCTTGATGCGGACTTTCGGCCGCGACGCGGCCGACGACCGGAGGGCCGCCGTGCGGCGCAGCGATCTGTTCCGCCCCTATGTGAGTTACGACGTGATTCTCTACGGCGCGCTGCGCAAGAAGGGATTCTTGCAGGAGAGCCGGGCCTACCTGATCCCCGGGTCGTTCGCTGTGGCGGGTTTGAATTTCACCCCGATGTACAATTTCAGCCGGTTCTTCCGCGCCGGTCTGTCGCTCGACGCCCAGTACGACGAAAGCGCCAACCTCAAAGACCATATCGCCAACGACTATCCGCTGGCCGACGAACTCAAATTCCACCGTCCGCCCTTCAAGGAGCAGTTCGCCGTGGGGGTGTCGATCCGCTGCGAGGTCGTGATGCCGATCTTTTCGATCAATCTGGGTATCGGCAAGAACCTGATCGGCAGGGGAGACGACACGAATTCGTTCTACCAGGTCTTCGCCCTCAAAGCCGATGTGGCGCGCAACGTCTTCCTGCACGTCGGATATCAGCTCTACAAGTTCCGCAATCCGAACAACCTGATGCTGGGCGTCGGTTACCGGTTCAACGGGCGTTGACGGTTCGCTGCACGATTGAAATCAAATAGGGCTTCGCGGCAAAATCTTTATTTGGCTGCGGTCTCGATGTACCTCTGCCGTTCGGCTTTTCGGATTTTTGGCTTCGCCGAAGGTACTCCGTCTCGGCCATGTCCAAATAAATTTGTATTGCGCTTGACTTTGCTTATCTTTGGCTTTGCCTTAGATACTCCGTCTCGGCATAATCAAGCTGACGCTTGCTTCTGCGCTCGACTTTTCGTATCTTTGTAAAAACAAACGATAGACCCGATGAAACGTACCCTCTCCTTTCTGCTTCCGGCCGCAGCGATGCTGCTGGCCGCCTGCGGCGGTGCGAACGACCGTCCCTCCTTCCCCGATTTTCAGGAAATGGCCGATCCTGCGGCCGCATTCGCCGACTGGTCGGCGGCCGGCGATACTCCCTGCGCGTCGTTCGTGACGACGGATCGCCGCTTCGGCAAGTCGCAGCTGCCCGACGTGGAGCCGCGGACGGCGTGCCGCCTGACGGCATGGCGCGGCGAGCGGGTGTCGGCGCAGCTGCTCGTATGGAGTGCGCAGCCCGTGGAGCGGCTCGTCTGCACGGCAGGGGTGCTGACCTCCGATGAAGGGCGGCTGCCCGAAAGTGCGGTGCGCACCCGTTTCGTGCGCTACGTGATGAGCGACGAATTCGCCTGCGGCTGCTGCAAGCGCAAGCCGCAGGATTTCGCGGCGGTGCTGACGGCCGACATGCTCGACGAACGGCCTTCGATGGCGCTCGAAGCCTGCACGGTGCGTCCGGTATGGATCACCGTCGATGTGCCGCAGGATGCCGCGCCCGGACTCTACCGCACGCCGGTGACGGTCGCCTGCGACGGCGACGAGCAGCGGCTCGAACTGGCCGTGGAGGTCACCGGCCGCACGCTTCCCGCACCCTCCGAGTGGCGATACCACCTCGATCTGTGGCAGCATCCCGCCGCCGTGGCGCGCGTCGAGGGGACGGAGATGTGGAGCGACGCCCATTTCGAGGCGCTCCGCCCCGTGATGAAGCCGCTGGCCGACGCCGGACAGAAGGTCGTCACGGCGACGCTCAACAAGGATCCGTGGAACAATCAGTGCTACGACGCTTACGCCGACATGATCGTCTGGACGAAGGGCGCCGACGGCGCGTGGACATACGACTATGCGGCCTTCGACCGCTGGGTGGAGTTCATGGAGGGGCTGGGCGTCGACAAACAGATCAACTGCTACTCGATGCTGCCGTGGAACAACATGCTGCACTACCGCGACGCCGCGACGGGCGAGTGGGTGGACGTGAAGGCCGAACCGGGCCAGCCCGCCTTCGACGAGATGTGGCGGCCGTTCCTCGCCGATTTCGTGCGGCATCTGGAAGAAAAGGGGTGGCTGGCGAAGACCTGCATCGCCATGGACGAGCGGTCGCCCGAACAGATGGAGATCGCCGTGGCCTTCCTCGCGGAACACGCTCCGCAGCTGGGCATCGCGCTGGCCGACAACCACGACAGCTACAAGCGTTACCCGCAGCTGCACGACATCTGCGTCTCGGCACGGCAGGAGGTCGCTCCCGAGGATATCGCCGCGCGCCGCGCCGCAGGGCAGGTGACGACCTACTACGTCTGCTGCTCGCACCGCTATCCCAACATGTTCACCTTCTCCGATCCGGCCGAGGCGACCGTGGCGGCGTGGTACGCCGTGGCCAACGGCTACGACGGCTTCCTGCGCTGGGCCTACAACTCGTGGACGGAAGACCCGCTGCGCGATTCGCGTTTCCGCACGTGGCCCGCGGGCGATACCTACGTCGTCTATCCGGGCGGCCGGTCGTCGATCCGTTTCGAGCGCCTGCGCGAAGGGATTCAGGATGCCGAGAAGATCCGTATCCTGCGCGCCGAACCGGGCCGCGGGAACTCGGCCGGGTCCGACGAAAAACGGGCGCGGCTCGAAGCGGTCATCGCCCCCTTCGCATCGCGCGAGCCGGCCGCCGACCTGCACGAGCGGCTGGCCGAGGCCAAGCGGGTGCTCAACGAATTGTAACGCCGCGATGGGAAACTGGTATACGGACGACGTGAAATACATCGCCGGCGTCGGCGAGGCACGGGCCAAACTGCTCGACAAGGAGTTGGGCATAGCGACCGTGGGCGATCTGCTTTACCATTTCCCGTTCCGCTATATCGACCGCACGAAGATCTACCGGATCGCCGAAATCGGCGCTTCGGGGCAGACGCTCGTCCAGTTCCGGGGTCGCGTCACCGGCGTGGCCTATGCCGGCGCAGGACGCAAACGACGCTTCACGGCCTATGTCGCGGATGCCACGGGACAGGCCGAGCTGGTGTGGTTCCAGGGGATCAAGTGGATCGAGAAGCGCATCGAAGTGGGGCGCGAATACCTCGTCTTCGGCCGCCCGTCGTTCTTCCGCAACGAACTCTCGCTGGTGCATCCCGAGGTGGAGACCGTCGAAAAGGCGTTGTCGCGGCGTGCCGAGAGCGGTTTGCAGGGGATCTACTCCTCGACCGAGCGGCTGTCGTCGGTGTTGGGAACCAAAGGGTTCCATACGATCGTGAGCAATGCGTGGCGGATCGCGGGCGAGCGCATCGGCGAGACGCTGCCTCCCGAGATGCGCAGACAGTACGGACTGGCGACCCTGCGCGAAGCGCTCTACAACATCCATTTCCCCCAGTCGCCGGAAGCGCTCCGGCAGGCGCAGTACCGCCTCAAATTCGAGGAGCTGCTTGGCGTGCAGCTCAACGTGATGGCGCGCCGTTCGGAGCGTTTGGCCCGAAACGACGGTTTCTATTTCGCCCGCGTGGGGGAGTCGTTCAATACGTTTTACAGGGAGAAGCTGCCCTTTCCGCTTACGGGGGCGCAGAAGCGCGTCGTGCGCGAAATCCGGCAGGATACGGTGACGGGCTGCCAGATGAACCGGCTGTTGCAGGGCGACGTGGGGTCGGGCAAGACGCTCGTGGCGCTGCTGTCGATGCTGCTGGCCGTCGACAACGGTTTTCAGGCCTGCATGATGGCCCCCACCGAGATTCTGGCGCGGCAGCACTACGCCACGCTCACGCGCCTGCTCGACGGGCTGCCCGTGCAGGTGGCGATCCTCACGGGTGCGTCGAAGGCCCGCGAACGCCGCGCTGCACTCGAAGGGGTCGCCTCGGGCGAGGTGCAGCTGCTGGTGGGAACCCATGCGCTCATCGAGGACAGGGTGCGCTTCGCCAACCTGGGGCTGGTCGTCATCGACGAGCAGCATCGTTTCGGCGTCGAACAGCGGGCGCGGATGTGGACGAAGAACGAGCAGCCGCCCCACGTGCTGGTGATGACCGCCACGCCCATTCCGCGGACGCTCGCCATGACGCTCTACGGCGATCTCGACGTCTCGGTGATCGACGAGCTGCCGCCCGGACGCCGGCCCGTGCGCACGGTGCACTACACCGATGCGGCGCGGCTCAGGGTGTGGGGGTTCCTGCGGCAGGAGATCGCCCGGGGCCGTCAGGCCTATGTGGTCTACCCGCTGATCGAAGAGTCGGAATCGATGGATTACAAGGATTTGCAGGACGGTTACGAGGCCATTTCGCGCGACTTTCCGCTGCCGGAGTACGTCGTCGAGGTGGTGCACGGCCGAATGAAGCCCGAGGACAAGGAGGCGGCGATGCGCCGCTTCAAGTCGGGCGAGGCGCAGATACTGGTCTCGACGACGGTTATCGAGGTGGGGGTCGACGTCCCCAATGCCACGGTGATGGTCATCGAGTCGGCCGAACGTTTCGGCCTGTCGCAGCTGCACCAGTTGCGCGGGCGCGTGGGGCGCGGCGCCGAGCAGTCGTACTGCATCCTCATGTCGGGCGAGAAACTCTCGAAGGAGGCGCGGGCGCGGCTCGACGCGATGTGCCAGACCAACGACGGGTTCCGCCTTGCGGAGCTCGACCTCAAACTGCGCGGCGCGGGCGATATCGCCGGTACGCAGCAGAGCGGTATGGCCTTTGATTTGAAGATAGCCAATCCGACGCTCGACGTGCAGATTCTGCAACTTACGCGCGATGCGGCCGGCGGGGTGCTCGCCGCCGATGCGGCGCTCGCGGCGCCCGAGCACGCCGGATTGCGCGAACTGAAACGACGCTATTCGGGAGAGAAGTCGATCGATTTCTCGATGATCTCCTGACGCCGCGAAAATAAAAGCGGCGCGGAACCCGTTTGTTTATTAACAGACGCTTTCCCGCCTCGGCGAAGTCCGAACGAGTTCGGCTCTATGCTCGGCTTAACGAAAACGGTGAATTTTTTTCTTCGTTTTCTCGCCTCGGCAAAGCTCGCGCAAGCGCGGCTCTGCACTCGGCTTAACGAAAACGGTGAATGACAGATGAAACAACTTACGATGAAACGAATCCTCATACTTTTTCTGCTGACGGGAGGCATATTCTCCGCCGCGGGAC
>ENA-UEOM01000771-UEOM01000771.1-human-gut-metagenome-genome-assembly--contig:-NODE-771-length-13310-cov-4.781682_pt1 | contig 13310 bp, 10 predicted proteins | sample MGYA00242993_ERZ507994 | MGnify/ENA primary metagenome ERZ507994 (study PRJEB26167, sample SAMN06115536) | human gut metagenome | host: Homo sapiens | place: China:Neimenggu | collected 2014-11-07... | reverse complement strand
TATGAAGTCGGTCTGATTCTCCTGAATATATCTTCTGAATTCCTCTGCCGAATGACTGCGGGCGAAACTGTCTGGGTTTGGATCCGTTGCTTCTTGTGGCGATGTATCCTGCGGTTTGCGGTTACTTTCTTATTCCTTCAACCGGTGTTCTTCTGGCGGGGGTCGCATTTGATGAAACCGGCACCACCAAGATCGGAAAAGCGGTTATCAACCACTCATATCTCCGTCCAGGACTAGTGTCAACATTTTGCGCGGTTTGCGCTGGTCTACTGATTCGGACGATTTTCTTCTAAAAAACAGGGTTTGAATCCTCTTCCGTGGCAGGGTTTACCTCTGCCACGTTTTTTTGGAGGGAATATGGATTTACCGGTTTTTGTATCTGTCTTCAGCAAATTCTTCTTTATCCTAACTCCGTTTTTTGTTATTGCCGTATTTCTCACAATTACCGATGAGGAAAATACAGAAACAAAACATGCGCTTGCCATTCGCGTAACTGTTGGCGTTTTATTGATCAGCGCTATTCTCTTTATCTTCGGCCAGGAAATTTTTAAACTGTTGGGAATCAGTGTAGACGCGTTTCGTATCATTATCTGTCAAAATAACTTTCGCCACTCTTTCAGTCTTACATGGAGTGGTAAAACATGCGATATTCGCAGGAGTTTATAGATAACCTCGTGGCCCGCATTCTGAGCAAAGAGCTCCGAATCTCTGAAGCCTCCGTTCAGTACTCGATAGGCAAATCAACAATCAGGTACTGGCTCGAGAAGGCAAAGGAGAAATCAGACTGCGTCACGCTGCCTAACACAGGAATTTCCAAGCCCATGGCCGACCTTAAGCTTCCTAAGGGTGTGACCTACCTGCAAGCCCATACCGCTGTCAACGCCAAAGCATTCCTGAGCGAGACTGACTTCGGTCAATACTGCCGTAAACACGGCTATCTCGCATCCACTGTGGATGCATGGGCCGAATGGTTCAGCAAACACCCGGATGCCGTAGACAAGAGACAGCATGAAGCCCAGGCTTCCGCTATTACCGAGCTCAAGAAGGAAAACGCAAGACAGGCCCAGGAAATTTCCAGAAAAGACAAAGCATTGGCTGATGCTGCGACGATGCTGATGCTGTCAAAAAAAGCCGAGGCGATCTGGGGGGAAAAGGAAAACTGATCAGTGCCCAGGATCGTCAGGAAATTATTTCACTGGTCGATTTCGGTCAATCGCAGGGACTGTCGCAGAGGCTATCCTGCGAAGCAGTTGGAATCACTCCGCGTACATTGCAAAACTGGCGGCATGCCCCTGATGGCGATGGACGGCTCGACCGGAGCAATTTTACGAGCTCCCGGCAAATCCCGGAGGATTTGCGGGAGCAGATCGTGGAGCGATTCTGTCGGGAGGATGTGCGCGATCTCAGCCTGACGCAGGCTTTCTACAAGCTTCTGGATGAAAACAAGGAGTACTGGTGTTCTCTCTCTACGCTTTACCGTCTTTTCAGAGCGCGGGGATTGAACGCGCGCCGCGCTCCCACCCGGAAAGCCCGTCTCCGCAGCAGGCCGACCGCTTACAGCGCGGAGAAGCCTAATGAAGTATGGACCTGGGACATCACCTATCTTCGCTCCAGCACTTACACGGGCAGGTTCTACTACGCGTACGTCATTGTCGACGTCTATAGCCGTATGGTTGTGAGTGCCAGGGTGTTCGACGCAGACAATGCTGATTTTGCCGTGCGCTTTCTCGGAGATGCCTTCAGAAAATATGGAATCAGGCCCGGACAGCTTGTCGTGCACTCAGACAATGGCGCGAGCATGAAAGCCGCGCCCACTATGGCTTTGCTTGAGAAGAACGGAATTATCTTCTCGCACAGCCGTCCGCGAGTCAGTAACGACAACCCGTATTCTGAGTCCTTTTTCCGTACGCTTAAGTACAGCGGCGATTGCCTGTATCCCCGAGACGGCTTTAACAGCGTCGAGGAAGCTGAACAATGGGTGCAAAGTTTTGTGGAACATTACAACGAGCACCACAGACATCGCGGCATCCGAATGGTTACACCCGGACAGCGTTACCGCTGCGAAGATGCGGAGGTGCTGCGCCGACGCAGGGAAACGATGCTGGAGGCTCGCAGAAACCACCCGGAGCGCTGGATCGGCGATTCCGTGCTGAACTGCACTCCGATCGGCAGGGTATGGCTCAACCCCGAAAATGGACAGCTTGAGGAAAAGCGTTTGCCGGGGGCTGCTTGAACAAACACTGCAACCTATTTTTTTACGAACAATTTCGGCGAAAGATCATTTGACACTCACCGGTGACGGCCACCGGAACGGGCACCAAAGTGACGGAAGTGTTTTACCCCGGCACCACGGTGAACGGGGATCTCACGTCGTCTGACAGCGCCGCGGTGACAACGCAGCTCGGCGGTACCTGGAACGGCACATCGACGATCTCTGGCGGCACGACGGATCTGGAATTCACGGACGCGTCCGCGGTGTGGAATATCGCCGCGAATTCTGAAGTCACGAGTCTCAAGCAGTCTTCCGGCACGATCAATTTCCCGGCGGCTCCCTCGACCGGCTTCACGGGCACCACGCTTACGATTGACGGCGATTACTCCGCTGACGGCGGTACCGTGAACATGAGCACGGTGCTCCAGGGTGACACGTCGCCGCACGACAAGATCGTCGTGAACGGGAACACGTCCGGCACCGCGAACCTCGTGTTCACGAAGGTGTCGGGGTACGGCAGCCAAACGATTGAAGGCATCAAGGTGGTCCAGGTGGCGGGGACCTCTGACGCGGTCTTCACGAAGCCGGACTCGAATCGCCTCACGGCCGGTGCCTATATCTACGATTTGAAGAAGGTCGGTAACGACTGGTACCTCACGAGCGAGCGGGATCCGAACGCCAAAACGGTTATGCTTCCGCACACATACTCCAATACCACGGACAATCCGTCCGTGACACCGACCGATGATCTGTCCAATAATTCGGCGTCTGGCGATGATGTGCTGCCGGATGTGCTGCCGGCGACCGACCCCACTGATCCGACCACGCACATCGTGAAGCCGGAGCTCGGGAGCTACGCCGCGAACCTCTATGGGTCGAACACGCTCTTCACGATGTCGCTTTACGACCGCCTTGGCGAGACGCGGTACTCAGACGCTCTGAAATCCCAGAAGAAGTCCGGAAACGTCTGGATCCGGATGCAGGGCGGAAAGAACCATACCAACATGTACGACGATCAGCTGACGAACCGCGGCACGTATGGAATCGTGCAGGTGGGCGGCGACCTCGTCACGTGGCCCGGTTCCGGTGACCACCGGTTCCATGTGGGTCTCATGGGCGGCTATGCGCATCAGAGCACGAAGACCCGGTCAAGCGACATCGGGCTCACGTCGAAGGGGAAGCTTTCCGGCTATTCGGCCGGCTTCTACGCGACCTACATGAATGACAAGCCGGAAGCGACAGGGCCTTACGCCGACCTCTGGGTGCTCTATCAGCACTTCACGGATAAGGTGAATCCGAGCAACGCGAGTGAGGAAAGTTACCACTCGAAAGGCTGGACCGGTTCTCTTGAAGCAGGCTACACGTTTGGTCTGAAGGACTGGGTGAGCGCGAGCGGTACGCAGAACGCGACCCGCCTCCAGCTCCAGGCTCAGGTGATCCGCATGGGGGTCCGCGCCGATGAACATATCGACGCCGAAAACTTCACGGTTCAGGGAACCGGTGCCGGGAACGTCCGCACCCGCATCGGCGCGACCGCGTACCACCTCTTCACGAACCCGAAGACTGGACGCGCGATCAAGCCTTATCTCACCCTCAACTGGTACCACGACACGAAGAACTTCGGGGTTGTGTATGACGGCGTGAAGGACCGGATCGAAGGAACGCGGAACTTCGGCGAAGTGAAGTTCGGGATCGAAGGGAAGGTCTCTAAGAACGTCAACCTCTGGGGTGCGGCCCTTTACCAGGCTGGTTCTCACAGCTACTGGAACGCCGGTGCCTTTATCGGGGCAAAGGTGCTCTTCTGACCTGAGAAGAGGGCAGGGTGTCTGGTGCCCCGGCTGCCCGGTCCTCTTCAGAAAAGGAGGCGCTTCGGTGATTTCGATCGACGCCTCCTTTATGACATCCATCAGTCTTCCGGCCAAAGAGCGGTCAGTTCCGCGATGTTTTCCGATTCTGAACCGGCCGCGCGGTTTCATTCAGCGCGGATGAATGGCTGAGAGATCAAAACCGTGAATCCGTTTCAGACAGCCATCTGAACGGAGACTGAGAAAAGGATTCCATTGATTTCAGAAACGGATTCCGAAAAACAGAGGAAAAAGACCATGAGACACGCAGAAACCATCAGACTGACTGGGAAAGCCGTGACCGCGGCGGTCGCTGCCGCGCTTCTCGCGATGGCGTCAGGCGCGGGCGCGGAAACTCTCACGCGGATATCCACATCAATAAATGAGCCAGACACGGATATTGAGATTCACTACACCAGTGATACACCCGCCTCCGATGTGATCCACGCCCCGGTCGAACCGGGAGCGGAGGGCGGCATCACGGTGACCGCGAAATCTCTCACCATCACGGATGATGGCACCTCCGATTATCTGTATCAGACTTACAGCGGTATCGCCACAAACAGCGCTTACCCGGGGTCTGACATTACGCTTAATATCGCGGGTGATCTGTCTGTCACGGTCCCGAGAGTCGCGATCAAAACGAGTTACGGTTCTTCCGTGACCGCGACGATCGGGGGAGATCTGACGCTGACAACCTCGGATGGCAATGGTTCGACGATCCAAGCTACTGATACTGGAGAACACGGATCAGATGATGCCACAGCAGGATCCAATGTGACCCTGAAGCTGAATGGCGGGAAGGCGGTGATCCAGTCCCTCGCGGGAGCTCCTTCCGGGAACGCGATTGACCTTGAGTCTGCCCCCTCTGTGCTCAGGATAGAGGGGGCTTCCGAAACCGTCATCTCTTCCATGGCGTATGGAATTTACGTTAATGAAGGAAGAGTTGAAGTATCCGGTTCAGGCGAGAACGGAAGTGAAGGCAGTATCTCTGTGGTTTCGCACGGTATCGGGACCGCGGGAATTTATACGTACGGAGGGTCTGTAACGTTTCAGGCCGGCAGCGTCAAAGTCTGGGGGGATGGCGAAGAGAATGATGCTATGGAAACGAAGGGCGGTGGTTCCATATATGCCTTTGGCGGTTCTGTCCACATCACATCACTCGACCCCAACGGAACTGGCGTTCAGCTGCTGAGCTTCAATGGTAATCAATACCCTAACGGAGAAATTCCGGTGATCATGACGATGGATGACGGCAGCGGGAATGCCGGTTCCGTCACGATCGAGGCCAGAAATAGCCCAATCGAGATACTGAATGACGCCGATCTGTCCTCCATTATGGTCATGGGCGGCAATGTCTCGGTCAACAGCGGTCAGATGGCGACAAGCGTCAAGGTAAACGGAGACATCACGGCGAGCCAGGCGAGCTACGTGGGGATTTATGAAACCGGCACCGGCTCTTATCTCAAAGCGAATAACGTGAAGAGCGAGGGCGGGAGTACCGTCGCGGTCACGCTTCACGGCGACGCGGTGATGGGCCCGATCGCTGCGGACCAGGACAAAACCAGCGTGGTGTCGCAGGATTTCCGGAGTTTTGTCGTGGTTCAGGCGCAGGACACGGCATCAGTGGCCGCGGACTTTACGTCTTCCGGAGGCGCGTCCACGTCGCTTTCGCTTGCCGGGAACTCGACCCTGACCGGCGATCTTCATGCGACCGGCATCGCGCCGGATCACGAGTCGGATCAGAACGACAACTACCGAAGCCTTATTACGTTTACTTTCACCGAAAATTCAACATATACCGGTGACTCAACAGTCGAGGATGGCGGTCATATCTACGGCGTCTTCGAAGCGGCTTCCGCTATGAAGGGGAACATCACCGTTACCGGCCAGTCCTCAGGCGGCGTTCCCTCAACGTTCAGCATGAATGGCAGCGGCACCGCATCCTACACAGGAAATATGAATGTGTCAGGCGGCGCGTTAGGCGAGATCGCGGTCAGTGATTCGGCGACCGCGACAGGCGACTACACGGTGAAAGACGCGAATTCCATACTTTACCGGGTCGCTGAGGATGAAGGCGTAATCAATGGAACAACGACGGCGTCCGCGGGCGGCACCGCCGGGCTTTTCCTCATGGGTTCCGCGGTCCTGAATGGCGATGTGTCGGGGACCGGCTCTGGCACCAAGGTGATTGAGTCCTTTGAACCGGGCACTACGGTGAACGGGAATCTTACCTCTTCAAACGGCGCGGCGGTCACTACGTCGCTCGGCGGCACCTGGAACGGCACCTCAACGCTTTCCGGCGGCACAACGGATCTGGAATTCACGGACGCGTCCGCGGTCTGGAATATGGCGGCGGCGTCCGAAGTCACGACCCTCAAGCAGTCGTCCGGCACGATCAACTTCCCGGCGGCCGCGTCGACCGGCTTCACGAGTACTACGCTCACGATAGACGGCGATTATTCGGCTGACGGCGGTACCGTGAACATGAGCACTGTGCTTCAGGGTGACGCGTCGGCGCATGACGAAATCACCGTGAACGGAAACACCTCCGGCACCGCGAACCTCGTTTTTACCAAGGTGTCCGGCTGGGGAAGCCAGACGGTTGACGGCATCAAGGTGGTCCAGGTGGCGGGAACGTCTGACGCGGTCTTCACGAAACCGGAATCGAACCGCCTTACGGCCGGCGCTTATATCTATGAGCTGAAGAAGATCGGAAGCGACTGGTACCTCACGAGTCAGCGGGATCCGGACGCCGCGAAGATCATTCTTCCGAAAACGATTGACGATCCCGATCCGGTCCAGCCGGATGTTATTCCAGCAGTAGATCCGACAGATCCCACTATTCACTATGTGAAGCCTGAACTCGGAAGCTACGCCGCGAATATGCTCGCGTCGAACACACTCTTCACGACGTCGCTTTACGACAGGCTGGGTGAATCGCGCTACTCGGACGCCTTGAAGAGCCAGAAAAAATCCGGAAACGTCTGGATCCGGATGCAGGGCGGGAAGAACCACACCAATATGTACGACGATCAGCTGACTAACCGCGGCACGTATGGTGTCGTGCAGGTGGGCGGTGACCTCGTCACGTGGCCGGGGTCCGGTGACCATCGGTTCCACGTCGGTCTCATGGGCGGCTACGCGCATCAGAGCACGAAGACGCAATCGAGTGACATCGGACTTACGTCGAAGGGGAAGCTTTCCGGCTATTCGGCCGGCTTCTACGCGACCTACATGAATGACAAGCCGGAAGCGACCGGGCCGTACGCGGATCTCTGGATGATTTACCAGCACTTCACGGATAAGGTCCACGCGAGCAGTGCGGCCGAAGAAGAGTATCACTCGAAAGGCTGGACCGGGTCACTCGAAGCCGGCTACACGTTTGGGCTGAAGGACTGGGTGAGCGCGAGCGGAACCCAGAACGCGACGCGGCTCCAGCTCCAGGCTCAAGTTGTGCGCATGGGGGTCCGGGCCGATGAACATGTCGACGCCGAAAACTTTACGGTTCAGGGAACCGGTGCCGGGAACGTCCGCACCCGTATCGGCGCGACCGCGTATCACCTCTTCACGAACCCGAAGACGGGCCGCGCGATCAAGCCTTATCTCACCCTCAACTGGTACCACGACACGAAGAACTTCGGCGTGGTCTACGACGGAGTCAAGGATCACATCGTGGGCACCCGGAATTTCGGCGAAGTGAAGTTCGGGATCGAAGGGAAGGTCTCGAAGAACGTCAACCTCTGGGGCGCGGCGCTCTATCAGGCCGGCTCCCACAGCTACTGGAACGCCGGGGCGTTTGTCGGCGCGAAGATCCTCTTCTGAGAGAGGAAAAGCGGGTTCCGGGCTGAGCCCCGGAGCCCGGCATCTCAAGCTTCATGGCGCAAAAAAGGGGAACCGGTTGATTAGTCCGGTTCCCCGTCCTTTCCCGGTTAACGGGAAGGTCCCACCACAGAGATCTTTCTTACTTCAAGCCACGCTTCAGAGCAGCTTCTCAATTTCAGGCGCGATCGCGGAAGGCACTGTCGTCGGCTCAAACCGATCCACGATGTTCCCCTCGCGGTCGATCAGGAACTTCGTGAAGTTCCACTTGATGCCGTCCCCCTCGAGATACTCGGGGAATTTTTCTTTAAGAACCCCTTCGAGGATCTTCGCGATCGGGTGGCTTTCGTCAAACCCTTTGAAGCCCTTCTGAGACGTCAGCCACTTAAAGAGCGGCTGGGCGTTTTCACCCCGGACGTCACCCTTTCCGAATACCTGGAACGTCACCCCGTAATTCAGCTGGCAGAACTCATGGATTTCGGCGTCCGTCCCCGGATCCTGCTCCGCGAACTGGTTGCAGGGGAAGCCAAGCACCTCAAGACCCCGATCCTTGTACTTCAGGTAGAGGTCTTCGAGCTCCTTAAACTGCGGCGTGAAGCCGCATTTGCTTGCGGTGTTCACGATGAGAAGGACTTTCCCTTCGTAGTCGCGGAGCGACTTTTCACCCTTCGGGGTTTTGCCGCTGAAGTCATAGACGTTCATGCTCAATTCCTTTTCACATAGACGGAGCGGCAGGGGAGGCGGGAAGAGAGGGGTTTCCCGGGCAGCTCCTCCGCCGCTCCGCGAGGAGTATCTGTCCACTGTTAATATCGATTATAGGCGTCGGTTTAAATAATGCGAGGCTTTTTTATTGTTGCAATTTCAATTGTTTAAGCATTATTTAAGAATCGGTTTTATTCGTTTTATGAGTGACTTTTGATACACGGAAAAACTCACCGGGACGCCCGGAAAATGGGGAAAGAAGGGGTTCTGACCGGTCCCCGAAACGAGGAACCCGGAAGGACTCGCGTCCTTCCGGGTTCCAGGGCCGCACTCCTGCGGCAGGGCTCCTCTCAGCCGAAACCGGTTGACTAGCCGAAGCGGCCGCTCACGTAGTCATCCGTTTCCTTCTGGCGCGGATGATTGAAGACCTGGTTCGTCTCGCCGTATTCAACGAGGCGGCCGAGGTACATGTAAGCGGTGTAGTCCGAGCAGCGCATAGCCTGCTGCATGTTGTGAGTGACGATCGCGACTGTGTAGTCACGCTTCAGTTCCGTCACGAGTTCCTCAATCTTCATCGTGGAGATCGGGTCAAGCGCTGAGCAGGGCTCGTCCATCAGAAGCACTTCAGGCTTCACGGCAATGGCGCGCGCGATGCAGAGACGCTGCTGCTGGCCGCCAGAGAGACCGTAGCCGCTCTGATCAAGCTTATCCTTCACTTCGTTCCAGAGGGCCGCCTTCGTGAGCGCCCACTCAATACGCTCATCCATGTCTTTCTTTGAGAGCTTCTCGAAGAGGTTCACGCCGAACGCGATGTTGTCATAGATGCTCATCGGGAACGGGGTCGGCTTCTGGAACACCATGCCGACGCGGGCGCGGATAAGCGCCGGGGGCGTCTTCGTGGTGAGGAGGTTTTCGCCGTCCAGCATCACTTCGCCTTCCGCCCGCTGCCCCGGGTACATGCGGTACATGAGGTTGAAGATACGAAGCAGCGTCGACTTGCCGCAGCCGGACGGTCCGATGAAGGCCGTCACTTTGTTCGCCATGATCGGCATCGATACGTCGTGGATCGCGTGGAAACCGCCGTACCAGAAGTTGACGTTATTCACGGCAATCTTCACTTCTTCCTCGTCCACTTCGCCCGGCATCGCGGGGGGAACCATAGTCTGAGTATTCGTCATGTTGTCAATATCCAAATGGGTTTACTTGCGGTTCGTCTGGTTTCTGAAGAGAAGGCGGACCGAAATGTTGATTGCGAGAACAAGGAACGTGATGAGCGCGGCACCGGCCCAGGCGAGCTGCTTCCAGTCATCGAACGGCGAGGCCGCGTACTGGTAGATCACCACCGGGAGGTTTGCCATCGGGGCATTCATGTTCCAGCTCATGAACTGGTTCGAAAGCGCGGTGAAGAGGAGCGGAGCTGTTTCACCGGAAATACGGGCAACCGCGAGGAGGACGCCTGTCACAATGCCGGCTTTCGCGGCGCGGCAGATGACAGAGAGAATCATCTTCGACTTCGGGCACCCAAGAGCGATCGCGGCTTCGCGGAGGTTATTCGGAACGAGCTGCAGGAGGTTATCCGTCGTACGGGTCACCACCGGGATCACGATGAGGGAGAGCGCGATCGCGCCGGCCCAGCCGGAATAGTGACCGGACGGGGCCACCACCACGGCGTACACCACGAGGCCGAGGACGATGGACGGGGCAGACAGCAGCACGTCATTCAGGAAGCGGGTCGCCGGAGCGAGCCAGCCGCCTTTCCCGTATTCCGAGAGGTAAATGCCGGCGAGAATACCGATCGGCGTGCCGATCAGCGTACCGAAGGTCGCCATGAGGACAGAACCCACGATCGCGTTCTTCAGGCCGCCCGCGGCTCCCGGGGGAGGCGTTTCTTCCGTGAAGAGCGTGAGCGACATCGCGCCGACACCGTTCTGGACGAGGGTCACGAGGATCCACACGAGCCAGAAGAGACCGAACACCATGGCACCGAACGCGAGAATCTTCATCAGGCGGTCAGTGGCGGAGCGAAGCGGGAAAGTCGCTTCGCGCGCGAGGATCCGCTTACGGGCCTCCTCGTCACGGTTCACCGAGGCCTCGTAATTCGCGGCGCTCGTATAGTCAGTTGCGTGAGATTGCGTCATGATGCGCGGCCCTCCTTGCGGGAAAGGCGGAAGAGAAGCAGACGGGAGGCTGCGAGAACCGCCGTCGTAATAAGGAAGAGGATCAGACCGAGTTCAATCAGAGCGGACTTCTGCAGGCCAGCGGCTTCGTTGAAGCCGTTCGCGAGCGCGGAGGCGATCGAGTTTGAGGGGTCGAAGATCGAGGTGGGGAGAGCGAACGAGTTACCGATCACGAAGGTCACGGCCATCGTTTCACCGAGCGCGCGGCCAAGGCCCAGCATGATGCCGCCCATGACACCGGCGCGGGTGTAGGGGAGCACCACATGCCAGATCGTTTCCCAGGTGGTGCAGCCGATACCGTAGGAAGATTCCTTGAGGAGCGGGGGCACCATGTCAAACACTTCTTTCATGATGGAGGCGATATACGGAATCACCATGATGGAGAGGACGAGACCGGCCGTGAAAAGACCGATGCCGAACGGCGCGCCGGAGAAGAACTTCCCGATCACGGGGAGCGACCCAAGGCCTTCGATCAGCCACGGTTCCACGTACGTCTGGAAGAGCGGCGCGAAGACGAAGAGACCCCACATACCGTAGATGATGGAAGGAACCGCGGCGAGAAGCTCGATCGCGATGCTGCAGGGCTTGCGGATCCAGACCGGAGCGAGTTCAGTGAGGTAAACCGCGATGCCGAAAGACACCGGAACCGCGATGAGAAGAGCGATGGCTGAGGTGATGAGAGTGCCGAGAATCGGCGAAGGGGCTCCGTAAATATCCTGCACCGGGTCCCATTCGGACGAGGTGAGGAAGGAGAACCCATACTGATTTATGGTGTCGCGGCTCTCGAACCCGAGGGACACGAGAATCGCCGCGAGGAGCAGAAACACAAAAATGGCCGCGAACCGGGAGAGGTTCTCGAAGCCAGTGTCTGCGAGCGTGGATTTGGTAATCATAGAGATGAGAGAAGAGCCAGATACGGAAAACCGCCCCTGAGGGTCCGACAGATGCGGGTCGGTCTCAGGGGCGGATAGGGAATTACTTCACCAGCGGCTTTCCGTCAGCAGCCTTGAGGTCCGACTTCCAGATCGCGCAGATGCGGGTCGTGACAGCGGCGGGCAGCGGCACGTAGTCGAGCTTTTCAGCAGCCTTGCCGCCGTGCTTCCAGGACCAGTCGAAGAAGTTCAGGACGGCGCGGCCCTGATCAGGCTTCGTCTGGGTCTGCTGCAGGAGGACGAAGGTGGCGGAGGTGATCGGCCAGGACTTGGCACCGTCGGTGTTGGCGAGGGACACACCCATGCCCTTCACGCTGTTCCACTTGGCGTTGGAGGCGGCAGCGGCGAAGGCGTCACCGGACGGCTGCAGGAACTTGCCCGCCTTATTCTGGAGCTGGGTCCAGGCGAGGTGGTTCTGCTTCGCGTAGGCGTATTCGACGTAACCGATCGAGTTATTCAGCTGACCGACGTAAGCGGCAACACCTTCGTTGCCCTTGCCGCCCTGGCCCACCGGCCACTTCACAGCCTTGCCGGCACCGACCTTAGACTTCCAGTCAGCGGAGACCTGGGAGAGGTAGTCGGTCCAGAGGAACGTGGTGCCGGAACCGTCAGCGCGGTGGATCACAACGATCGGGGCGGCCGGAAGCTTGAGGCCCGGGTTCAGCTTCGTGATCTGGGCGTCATTCCACATCTTGATCTTGCCGAGGAAGATGTCGGCGAGAACGGGACCGGTCAGACGGAGCTGGCCAGCCTTGACGCCGGCGATGTGAACAACCGGAACCGCGCCGCCGATGACGGCCGGGAACTGCACGAGCTTATGCTTCTCAAGTTCAGCGGGGGACATCGGATCGTCAGAGGCACCGAAGTCAACCGTACCCGCGATAATCTGGCGCTGACCGCCGCCGGATCCGATGGACTGATAGTTCACCTGGTTACCGGTAGCAGCCTTGTAGTCAGAAGCCCACTTGGCATAAACGGGGTAGGGGAACGAAGCGCCGGCACCGGTAATCGTGGAAGCGTGCGCGACGGCGAGCGTCGAGGCAGCGATAAGGGCGGCGAGAGTGACAGCTTTGAACGGCTTGAGAGTGATCATTTTCGAGTATGCAATCAATTGAAAAATTGGAAGGCCGGGATGGGACAACTCTTCACTTCCATCCCGGTACCCTGCATACTACGAGGCGATTATTTCAAGCCTGTTGCGGATTCGTGACGTGTACATGAAATTTTCATGACGGAATGATGACAAACACGATTTTTCACTGAATTCGGCTGAAATAAGCCTGTTTTGATATTTTGCCGTAGACCGGATTGCCGTTAATCCGTAGAGGGAAACTGAAAAGCGGCCTGGCAAAAGAGGCCGGCCAGCGCCGGAAACCCTGCAGAAAAAAACCGGACGGGGAGAAACCGTCCGGTGTAATAAAAGAGAGAATCTTTAAAGGTGCGAGCCTTTGAGGATTACTCGTCGCAGAACTACCGAAACGGAATTGCCGAGGAGCGGGAGAACCCCTGAGCCGGACGGACCCGAAGCCAGATTTGCAGGCGACCCCAAGGAGAAGCGGGAGAGGCTGCCGGAGGCTTTCCGTCGTTATTCCGTTTAGGAATAGCGATATTATGCGCTGAA
>ENA-UEOM01000765-UEOM01000765.1-human-gut-metagenome-genome-assembly--contig:-NODE-765-length-13367-cov-5.484123_pt1 | contig 13367 bp, 10 predicted proteins | sample MGYA00242993_ERZ507994 | MGnify/ENA primary metagenome ERZ507994 (study PRJEB26167, sample SAMN06115536) | human gut metagenome | host: Homo sapiens | place: China:Neimenggu | collected 2014-11-07... | reverse complement strand
TTTTCAAAGGAAAGAATGTTCTCGATAGTCGCGCCGCGGAATTTGTAGATGGACTGGTCGTCGTCGCCGACGACGCAGATGTTTTCATACCCGCCCGCAAGCAGCGCTGTCAGCTGATACTGCAGCTGGTTCGTGTCCTGATACTCGTCGATCATGACATAGTGGAATTTGCGCTGGTAATACGTCCGCACGTCCTCAAACTGCTCAAGCAGCTCGACGGTCTTGAGGATGATATCGTCAAAGTCCAGCGCGTTGGCCTCGTGCAGGCGCTTTTCGTATTCGGCGTAGAGCTGCGCGATGCGGTCCATGCGGTAATCGCCGGACTTTCCGGCGTGTTTGGAAAACTGCTCCGGCCCCTGCCGCTTGTCCTTGGCCTTGCTGATGACGGAAAGCGCCAGACGCGGCGGGAGGGATTTTTCGTCCAGCCCGAAGTCCTTCAGAATGTCCTTCATGACCCGCTCGGAATCGCTCGTGTCATAGATCGTGAAGCGGCCCGTGTAGCCGTCCAGGCGGCCAATTTCCCGGCGCAGAATACGGCAGCAGGCAGCGTGGAACGTCATGGCCCAGACGCCCATGGCGTAGTCGCCCAGCAGCGCCTGCAGTCTGGCCTTCAATTCATTTGCGGCCTTGTTGGTGAATGTGATGGCCAGAATCGACCACGGCGCGGCGGGCCGGAGCGCGCACAGGCGCTCGGCCTGCTGCTGCATGGCGGGATCGCGCGTTTTGAGGTAGTCCTCGAGATATGTAACGTCCGCCTCCGCAATATACTCCGGAATTTCATTCGAGTCGGAGCCTTCGCCGAAGGCGATGAGATTGGCGATGCGGTTGATGAGAACGGTCGTCTTGCCGCTGCCCGCACCGGCCAGCAGCAGCAGCGGCCCCTGCGTTGTAAGAACGCCCTCGCGCTGCATCTCGTTCAGGTTCTGAAAGCGCGCAGCGATCACAGCGCGGCGCGCGGATAAGAACCGGGCTTCAAATGTCTGTTCCATAGTTTCCCCTTGTGGGCAATGTCATCGATCTGCGCAGCACCCTGTAGGGGCCGATGCCCACATCGGCCCGGCAGAATGCACCGATTTTCCGGTAGTCTGCGGCAAATTCGTAACTTCCAAACGGGCCGATGTGGGCATCGGCCCCTACAATCACACAAGCAAGTGCCTGCGAATTCGCCGAAGATTTTCGATTGTCCGGTGCGTCCCGCAGGGCGGAGCAGAGCCCCGCCTCTACGAACCCTGTTTGCGGTTTCAATGTATTTGCGTGACAGGTCACAGTATCAGGTGATATGACATTGCCTTTTCAATAAACTACGGATATTCTACCGCATTTTGCCCGGTTTGTCGACATCAAAAAAATGTTCGAAGCCGTTCCAGCGCCTTCTTTTCGATGCGGCTGACCTGCACCTGCGACACGCCGATGAGGCCCGCGACGCGCTGCTGGGTCAGGCTGTGGTAATAGCGGAGCTGGATGACGAGCCGTTCCTTGTCGTTCAGGCGGGCAAGCGCCTCCTGCAGGGCCATGCGTTCGAGCAGCTTTTCCTCCATGCCGTCGGTACACAACACGTCTTCAAGCGAAAAGCCCTCTTCGCCGGTCTGGCGCTGGATGGACTCGGTCGCGCTGGTGGCGGTTTCGGCAGCCGCGATCTCCTCCGGCGAAAGGCCCAGCGCCTCGGAAAGTTCGGAGACCGTCGGGTCGCGGCCGAAATCGCCGGTCAGGCGCTCACGGGCCTTTTTGATGGCGGCGGCGCGCTCTTTCACGCTGCGGCTGACCTTGACCGCGCCGTCGTCGCGCAGAAAGCGGCGGATCTCTCCGGCAATTTTGGGGACGGCGTAGGTCGAAAACTGCGTGCCGTAGGCGGTATCAAAGCCCTCGACCGCCTTTAAAAAGCCGACGCAGCCGAGCTGGAACAGATCGTCCGGCTCTACGCCGCGGCCAAAATACCGCCGGGCGATCGACCAGATGAGGCCCGTGTTTTCCGTCACGAGCCGCTCGGACGCGTCCCGGTCGCCCTGCTGGGAGCGCTGGATGAGCGTGATGGTGTCGCTCAAGCGGTTTTCCTCCGCTGCACGATCTTGCGCTTCATATGTACCGTCGTGCCCTTGCCGGGCTTTGACGTGACCTGAAGCGAGGTCATGAAGCTCTCCATGATCGTAAAGCCCATGCCGCTGCGCTCCGGGCCGCCGGTCGTGAACATGGGCGCGCGGGCCTTTTCCACATCCTCCATGCCGCAGCCCTTGTCGCGGATGACGATATCCAGCACGCTCTCCGGCAGAATGCGGCAGCGGATGGTCACAGTGCCGAGGCAGTCGCGGTAGGCGTGGACAATGCAGTTGGTCACGGCCTCGGACACGGCGGTCTTGATATCGTTCAGCTCCTCGAGATTGGGGTCGAGCTGGGCGGCGAAGCACGCGACTGCCGCGCGGGCAAAGGATTCGTTCGAGGACCGGCTGGGGAAGGTCAGCGTCATTTCATTTTCAGCTTTCATGGACAAGGCTCCTTTCGTCTTCCAGAGTTGCTATGCGCTCAATGCCGGAGGCCTTGAGCACCTTCATCGGCTGCGGCGGAACGCTTCGGAGAATGACCTCGCCGCGCAGCTGCCGCATCCGGCGCACGCAGGAGATCACGATGGCGATCCCGCTAGAGTCCATAAATGTGACCTCCCTGAAATCCAGCACGCACACGCGCGGCAGATAGAGGTCGATTTTGTTGCCCAGGACGCGCATGATATCCTTCGCGCTGTGGTGGTCAATTTCGCCGCGCAGCGCGACGGTCAGATGCTTGTCCTGCAAAAAGCTTGTAAGATTCATTTGTTCGCCTCCAAAATAGAAAATGGACACACAGGGCTTTTTCCTGTGTGTCCATTATAGAAGCTTTTACGCGCGGGTTTTGTCAAAGGGATTACCGGCGCAGACGCTTTTCACTTTCTTCGAGCTGTGCAAGCAGGGCGCGGTTCTTTTCGAGCTTTTCGCGCTGCTCGGCCACGACCTTTTCCGGTGCGCGGGAGACAAACGCTTCGTTTGAAAGCTTGCCCTCGAACATGGCGATCTGCTTGAGGCAGTTTGCCTTTTCCTTTTCGATGCGGGCCAGCTCCTTCTCGAAGTCGATCAGCTCCTCCAGCGGCTCTACACGGGCCGCCAGTGCCAGATTGTTCTCCGTAAATGCCTGCGTCGCCAGCCGGACGATCTCCTCAACAGCGGATTCCAGCACATCCAGCTCGTGGCGGGCCTGCGTGGAGAAGGCCAGATGCTTCTCGAAGATCTCCCGCGCGCTCTCGCCGATATTCAGTGCATGGTCGGAAATTCTCTCAAAGTCGGAGATGGTATGCAGGAACTTGGAGACCTCCTCGTTCTGGCTCCCGGTCAGCTCGCAGCCGGTCAGCTTGACCAGATACGAGCCGATCATATCCTCGTATCGATCGACCGTCCCCTCCATCCGCTCGACCATGTCGAAGCCCTTGTCCGTGTAGGAATGCAGAAGCTTGATGGATTCAGTCAGATTGTCCCGCGCTTCCTCCGCCATGGCGTTGACCGACATGCGGCTCTGCTCGATGGCCAGCGCCGGGTGCTTCAAAAAGCGCTCCTCGAGCTGCATGATCGACGGCGTTTCGTCCTTTGCGTCTCCCTTGATAAGGAAGTCCACCAGCGCCTCGATCACATCTGTGAACGGCAGCAGGATCAGCACCTTCACCAGACGGAAAAGCGTATTGAGCGCCGCAATGCTGACGGCGGTCATGCACATACTCATGAATTCGAAGTGGAAGATGGCATTTGCGATGTAGAACACCGCGCCCCAGAACACGACGCCCGCGACCTCAACCACAAGGTAGACAAACGCGGTGCGCCTGCCCTCGACGTTCGCGCCGATGGCGGAGATCAGAACCGGCATGGCCGCGCCGATGGCGATGCCCATGATGAGGGGAAACGCCGTCGCAAAATCGATAACGCCCGTAGAGGCCAGCGCCTGCACGATACCGACGGCCGCCGAAGCGCTCTGGATCACAGCCGTAAAGAGCGTGCCGAAAAGGATGCCGAGCAGCGGATTGGAGAGCTTCGTCATAAACTCGATGAAAACCGGGCTCTGCCGCAGCGGCGAGACCGCCTCGCTCATGGCCGTCATGCCGAACATCAGGACGGCGAAGCCCATCAGGATATCGCCCACATGCCGCCGCGACTGCGTCTTGGAGAACATCCGCAGCACGATACCGACCAGAGAGATGATGCCGGTCAGCGTGGCCGTAGAGAAAAGCTCCGTCCAGCCGCCGCCCGTTCCGCCGATCTCCGACAGGCAGAGTACCCAGCCCGTGATGCTGGTGCCGAGGATGGCGCCCATGACGATGCTGATGGCCTGCCGCACCTTCATCATACCGGAGTTGACGAAGCCGACGACCATGACCGACGTTGCCGAGGAGGACTGGATGACCGCCGTTACGCCCGTTCCGAGCAGAAAGCCCTTGAGCGGCGTTCCCGTCAGACGGTATAGAACGACCTCCAGCTTGCTGCCGGCGACCTTTTTCAATCCGTCTCCCATCAGCGCCATGCCGAACAGGAACAGCGCCACGCCGCTGAGCAGCGAGATCACATTGCTGATGCTCATATCCAAATTCCTCCACACAACAGGCGGTATTCTTTCTATTATGGCCCAAAACAGTTAGATGGTACTCTGCCGATATTAAATATTCTGTCAAATTCATCTTAAATCTATGTTAAACATTGCTTTTTCGTGCTTTTTCCGATAAACTATTTTCAGCGGCAATTGCCGCCGCATCCCTCCCCTTGAAAGTGAGGCGCATTTTATGATCTATCTGCTCGAGGACGACGACAGCATCCGCAAGCTGGTCGTCTACGGCCTGCAAAGTCAGGGCTACGAAGCGCAGGGCTTCGCGCTGCCCTCGGAATTCTGGCGTGCTATGGACGCGCAGCTCCCAGAGCTTCTTCTTCTGGACATCATGCTGCCCGAGGAGGACGGTTTGAGCATTCTGCGGAAGCTGCGCGCAGCCGCACCGACCCGGAAGCTCCCCGTCATTATCCTGACGGCCAAAAATACGGAATATGACCGCGTAGTCGGCCTCGATGGCGGCGCGGATGACTTTATCTCCAAGCCCTTCGGCATGATGGAGCTTCTGGCGCGGGTGCGGGCCGTGCTGCGCCGCGCAGAGCCGTCCGGCGACGCCGGCGGCGTCCAGATTGGCGTGCTCTATATCTGCCCGCCGCAGCACATCGTCCGTGTGAACGGCAAGAACGTGCAGCTGACCAACAAGGAGTTTGAGATTCTCTGCCTGCTGGTGGAAAACCGTGGCATCGTCCTCACGCGCGGCACGCTGATGGACAAGGTCTGGGGCTTCGACTGCGACCGGGAAAACCGAACGCTCGACGTCCACATCCGGACGCTCCGCGTCAAGCTCGGCGAAGCTGGCTCCTGCATCGAGACCGTCCGGGGCGTCGGCTATAAGATCGGCGGCAGAGCATGACCAGAAGGATCTTCCGCAATTCCTTTCTGATCGGCATTACGGTCCTGCTGGTCAGCTCCATTCTTTTCTTCGCCGTCATGTTCAGCAACTACGAGCAGCAGGCGTTTGAGCGTCTGTCCGCCGAGGCGGAAAGCATCGCGCAGGCGCTGGACGAATCCGGCCCGTCCTTTTTGCGGCGTCTTGAGGTCGCCGACCGCGTGACGCTGGTCGCGCCGGACGGAAGTGTCCTCTATGACAGCGCGGCGGACGCCGCCTCGCTTCCGAATCATCTGGCGCGCGAGGAAATTCAACAAGCACTGGAGTGCGGCGAGGGCCGCTGCTCGCGCTATTCGGAGACCTTTCTCGAGCGCACACATTATTATGCCCTGCGGCTGCCGGACGAAAGCGTCCTGCGCACCGCCTGCACGCAGGAATCCATCATTTCCATGGCCATCCTCCTGCTCCAGCCGATCTTGTGGGTCATTGTGCTGGTTCTGATCCTCTGCGGCGTCCTCTCCTTCCGTCTGGCCAAGCAGATCACAAGGCCGATCAACGCCATCGATCTCGACGATCCCGCGCTGGACGAATCGTATCAGGAGTTGGCTCCGCTGATCGGGCGGCTCCAGGACCTGCTGCACACCAGCCGCAGCCAGATGGACGAGCTGAGCCTTCGCCAGCGGGAATTCACCGCCATCACGGAAAACATGCGTGAGGGCTTCCTTCTGCTTGACGGAAAGGCCGATATTCTCTCCAGCAACCACAGCGCGATGCAGGTGCTCGGGCTGGACGCCGGCGAAGCCGTCGGCAGCCTCCGGCTCGTCTGCCGCGATCCCGACATTCTGAAGGTCGTGGAGTCCGCGCTCTCCGGGAGCCACGCCGAGGTGCTGCTCACCCGCGAAAACGTCACCTGGCAGATCATCGCCAACCCCGTCATGTCCGGCGGGAGCGTGGTCGGCGCGGTCGTCCTGCTCATGGACGTGACGGAACGCGAGCAGCGCGAAGCGCTGCGGCGCGAATTCTCCGCCAATGTTTCCCACGAGCTGAGAACGCCGCTGACCTCCATCTCCGGCTTTGCCGAGCTGATGCAGGCCGGACTGGTGCCGATGGAAAAGGTGCAGGAGTTCTCCGCCGACATCTACCGCGAGTCGCGCCGCCTTCTGGAGCTGGTCAATGACATTATCAAGCTCTCGCGTCTGGACGAGGGCGGCGACAAGCTGGAGCTTCAGCGGGTCGAGCTGCACGCACTGGTGGAAAATGTGCTTGCAAATCTGGAAAGTGTCGCCGAAAAGTGTCATGTCACGCTTTCGCTCACCGGCGGCGCGGCCTATGTCACCGGCGTTCCGGCACTTCTGAGCGAGATGCTCTACAATCTATGCGATAACGCCATCAAATACAACGTAGACGGCGGCAGCGTCCGCGTCGATATCGCTCAGAGCACCGCCGAGACCGTCCTCACCGTCTCTGACACCGGCATCGGCATTCCCTACGCGCACCAGAGCCGCGTTTTCGAGCGCTTCTACCGCGTGGATAAAAGCCATTCCAAGGCCGTCGGCGGCACGGGTCTCGGTCTGTCCATCGTCAAGCACGCCGCGCAGTATCATAACGCCCGTCTGGAGCTGAAAAGCGCCGTCGGCAAGGGCACGGAGATCCGCATCCACTTCCCGCCCGCGCCTTGACTGTCTGTGTTCCGTCTATACACAAAAGGCGCTGCCCGCCGGGCAGCGCCTCTTTTATCCTATTCTGCTTTTTACGCCTTCCGGCTGGCAAAGCGCCAGCTGTCGCGGCACATATCCTCCACGGACTTTTCCGCCGTCCAGCCGAGGATCTCCTTTGCCTTCTTCGTGTCCGCCCAACAGCAGGCAAGATCGCCCTCACGGCGCGGCCCGATCACATACGGGATGCGGACGCCGTTGGCCTTTTCAAAGGCGTGTACCAGCTCCAGAACGCTCACGCCGCTGCCGGTGCCGAGGTTGAACGCCTCCGCGCCGGTATGCTCCGCCGCGTATTCCAGCGCCTTGAGGTGTCCCTTCGCCAGATCGACCACATGCAGATAGTCCCGCAGGCAGGTACCGTCCGGCGTGGGATAATCGTCGCCAAAGACCGTCAGCCGTTCGAGCTTACCTGCCGCGACGCGCGCGATATACGGCATCAGGTTGTTCGGGATGCCGTTCGGGTCGTCGCCAAGAAGCCCCGATGCATGACCGCCGATGGGATTGAAGTAGCGGAGCAGCACCGCCGTAAAGCCCGGCGCGGCCGCCGCGTAGTCGCGCAGCATCTGCTCGATCATGATCTTCGTCCAGCCGTAGGGATTCGTCGCAAGATGCGCCGGCATCGTCTCCGCATACGGCACCGGATTTTCCGGGCCGTAGACCGTCGCGGAGGAGGAAAACACCAGCCGCGTGCAGCCATACTCCGCCATGACCTCCAGCAGCGTCAGCGTGCTGTCCAGATTGTTGCGGTAGTAACGCAGCGGGATGCGGCAGCTTTCGCCGACGGCCTTAAGGCCCGCGAAATGAATGACCGCGTCCGGGCGATGCTCCGCAAAAATGCGCTGCATGGCCGCCTTGTCCGCTGCATCCGTCTCATAGAACGCCGGACGCTTTCCCGTGATCTTCTCCACATTTTCCAGCGCCGTGACCTGAGAATTGACCAGATCGTCCACGACGATCACCTCGTGTCCTGCCTCCAGCAGCTCCACGCAGGTATGACTTCCGATATAACCGGCTCCGCCGGTCACAAGGACCTTCATAGCTTTTCCTCCTGTTCCATGCCGAGTGTACCGAGGAAGCGCAGGAACGCCCTCTGTCCCGCTTCATTCCGCTTGAAAACGCCCGCGTCCTCCAAAACCTGCTCGAATACCGCGCCGACCTCCTGCCGGAGGATCTGCTCCGTATTTTCCGGCGTAAAACGGTGCCGCGTTTTCAGCTCGTCCAGCCAATCCGCGTGCTTGCCGAGCGTCTCGTCCGCGCGGATATCGCGCCCGGTTAGAATGGCCTCGCGCAGCTGCGCAAGCTCCGTGTTCAGTCTTGACGGCAGCACTGCGAGGCCCATGACCTCGATCAGGCCGATGTTTTCCTTCTTGATATGGTGCAGCTGCGCGTGCGGATGGAACACGCCGAGCGGATGCTCCGGCGTCGTGATGTTGTTGCGCAGCACCAGATCCATCTCGTAGGCATCTCCGCGCCGCCGGACGATGGGTGTGATGGTATTGTGCGGCTCGCCGTCAGTCTGCGCGAACACAAAGGCGTCCGGATCGGAGTAGCCGCGCCAGGCGTTCAGTATTTTTTCCGCCAGCTCCGCCAGCTGCGCGCGGTTTTCACTGCGCAGCCGGAGAACGGACAGCGGCCAGCGCACGATCCCCGCCTCCACATCCGCATAGCCGCGGAAGCGCACCTCTTTTTCGATTTCGGCCCGCTCCATGGCAAATTCATAGTGACCGCCCTGAAAATGCTCATGGCTGAGGATGGAGCCGCCCACAATTGGAAGGTCTGCGTTGGAGCCGATGAAATAGTGCGGCAGCACTGTCACAAAATCCAACAGCTTCTCAAAGCAGGCCCGGTCAATGCGCATCGGCGCATGCTTCGCGCTCAGGCAGATGCAGTGCTCATTGTAATACACATAGGGCGAATATTGCAGATACCAGCTTTCGCCGCAGAGCGTCATGGGAATGAGGCGGTGATTCTGCCGCGCCGGATGGTTCATCCGTCCGGCGTAGCCCTCATTTTCCGCGCAGAGCTGGCACTTTGGATACCCGGCCTGCGGCGCGAGCTTTGCCGCCGCAATGGCGCGCGGGTCCTTCTCTGGCTTCGAGAGGTTGATCGTGATATCCAGCGCACCGTACTTTCCCTCGTAGACCCACTTCTGATCCTTTGCAATGCGGTCGCGGCGGATATAATTCGTATCCTGACTGAATTCATAGAACCAGTCCGTCGCCTGCCACGGGCTTTCGTCATACAGCGCACGGAATTTTTCGCGCACCTCGTGCGGTGCGGGCGTCAAGGCGCCCATCAGCTTCGTATCAAAGAGGTCGCGCGAGACCTGATCGTCCGCGCAGATGCCGCGCGTCACGGCTTCCTCCGTCAGCCGCTCCAGGAGCACATGCAGCGGCTCCCGCTCCGGCTCCGCCGCCTCGATCGCATCCAGCCGCATGACCTCCAGCAGCCGGTTGACGGCCCATGTCCGGTCGTCCTCCTGCAAAAGCCCGCAGCGGATCGCATAGTCCGCCAGTCCGTAGATCGTTCCGTTCATCTGCAAGCCTCCAATACCGCACCGCCCGCCTCGCGGATGGAGAGCACATGGCAGCTCCCCTTGCCCATCACGCGCTCAAAGCCCGCGCGGAACGCTTCCAGCTGATCCTTCGGAACGAAGGCCAGCGCCGTTCCGGCAAAGCCGCCGCCGTGGACGCGGCAGGCTCCGTGGCCGTCCAGAAGCTTTTCCGCCAGCGCCAGCGTGAACGCCATCTCCTGATGCTCCTTTGCGCCCAGAGGCGTGACGTTCTGCAAATAGAGCTGCGACGAACGCCCCGACTCGGTCACATACTGCAAAAACGCCTCGAAATTGTCGTTTCGGAGCGCCCGGACCTGAAGCCGGACGCGCCGGTTTTCCTCAAAGAAGTGGATGGCGCGCAGGACGGCGCGGTCGCCGCATTTTTCGCGTGCCTCCGCGATCCGGTCGTAAAACGCCGCCTCGTCCACCTCGCGCAGATAGTTCTTTCCGAACACCGCCGCAACGGCCTTCATTTCCTGCGGGATGGCCGCGTATTCCTGCGTCAGCTCCGCGTGATCGGCGCCGCTGTCGAGAATGCAGAGGCAGTAGCCGCAGCTTTCAAAATCGAAGTCCAGCCGCTCCACCTGCGGCTTCTCCGGGTCGGCAAAGTCGATGGCGATGATGTTGCCGACAGACGAGGCCGTCTGATCCATCAGGCCGCAGGGCTTTCCGAAATAGACGTTCTCCGCATACTGGCCGATTTGCGCGATCTGCACCGGTGTGGCGGCAGAAGCGTTGAAAAGCATGTTGACAATCGTCCCCAGCAGCACCTCAAAGGCCGCGGAGCTGGAAAGTCCGCTGCCCGGCAGCACCGTCGAGGTCACATAGGCGTCAAAGCCCTCGAGCCCACATCCGAGCTGCGCAAACCGCGCAGCTACGCCGCGCACCAGCGCCGCCGTCGTGTTCTTCTCCTCCGGGCGCACAGTCAGCTCGTCCAGCGCCACCTCACACAGGGGATACCCCTCCGACAGGACGCGGATCGCGTTCCCGCCATTTTTTCCGACCGCCGCGCGCGTATCGAGATCGACCGCCGCCGCCAGCACACAGCCGTGCTGATGATCGGTGTGATTGCCGCTCAGCTCCGTCCGTCCCGGCGCTGAAAAGATCCATTCCGCTTCCCTTCCGAACTGCTTCCGGAAGCCCTGCTTCAGCGTTTCATACATTTTCCGGCTCTCCTTTCGCCATCTGTCGGGCCGCACAGAAGCTTTTTCGCCGCTCCTGTGCGCAGCCCTTTGTCTCTGCATTCTATTCTAGGTGTTTATGTTGCGCATTCAATGGAATATCCGATATTTATATGGATTTTTGTTGCGCACTGTGCTATGATTCGGATATCCGCCGTGAAAGGGGCCGTCAAATGCCGCAGTATTTCAAGCACTCCTACAAATCCAGCGCCGCCGGGCTTCCTCTGGTCGTCAAGAACGTGGGCTTTCAGCAGTGCACGCCGGGCTATCACTGGGGCGCGGGTATGCGCGACCATTATCTTCTTCACTATGTCGTCTCCGGCAAGGGGACCTACACGCTGAACGGAAGCTCCTACCCCGTCCGTGCCGGTCAGGTTTTTCTGGTCTGGCCGAACACGCTCGTGCGCTACTGCGCTGACGAGTCTGACCCATGGGAATATTACTGGCTGGGCTTCACCGGCCCGGACGCGGCGGCGCTTGCCGCGCAGAGCGGCATCCGCCCGGAGGCGCCGGTGCGCTCCGTCGGCTTCGGCCGCAGCATCCAGCAGTACATCACCGCAATCTACGACGCGCGCGGCCAGTCCGTCTGGAGCCGGACGCAGATGCTGGGCTATGCCTATCTTCTGCTTGGAAAGCTGGTCGAGGGACAGTCGGAGCCGGAAAACCGCTCCGACTGCGTGGAAAAGGCGGCGGAATTTCTCTCCAACAACTACGCCGACCAGATCACCATTGACGACGCCGCCGCCTTTGCGGGCGTCAGCCGCAGCTGGCTCTACCGGGGCTTTCAGCGCCGGTACGGGAAATCGCCGCTGGCCTATCTGGAGGAGCTTCGGATGCAATACGCCGCGCAGCTGCTGCGGACGACCGCCCTGCGCGTCAACGAGATCGCGTGCTCGGTCGGCTATCTGGACGCGCTCTATTTTTCCAGAGCCTTTTCCCGCCGCATGGGCCTTTCGCCGACCGCCTACCGCGCGGCAGGTCTACCCTCTACGGACGCGGGCTTATGAAAAACCGGCGGAGCTGCTTACGCTGCTCCGCCGGTCACTTTTCCATTCAGCCGACGCGGATGCTGAGATCCGAAACGGCGATTCCCTGTTCATAGGGATTGCAGCAGGCATTGACCGTCTCCGCAACGCCCGCAGCGTCCAGCACATAATAGGAGCCGCCGCCCAGATTTGTCGCCGTGCCCGGAAGCGTCTGCATGCGGATGTCCGTCATATCGCAGACCGCCGCGGCCTCCGCCAGCCAGAGATAATTCTCCGCCGTCAGATTGCTGTCCGTATACTGGGAAAGCGTCTTGAGCGCACCGGGCAGCCGGACGAGCTTTCCCGGCGTGAGCCACTGGCTGAGCGCGGCGGAAACGAACGCCCGCTGCACACTGACGCGGTCGAGATCCGCCATCGCGTAGCCGGAGCGGAAGCGAACCAGCTGCATGGCCTCGTCTCCGTTCAGCTTCTGTTCGCCCGCCTTCAGATCGATCTGAAGCCCCTGCGTGGGGTCGCTGTACTGCATGTCCATCGGCACGTTGAATTCCACGCCGCCCATGCAGTCGATCAGCTTTTCAAAGCCCGCAAGGTCGATCAGCACATAGCCGTCCGGCTCAAAGCCGATGATCTCCGTCACACGCTGCATCAGCTCCTTCATGCCGCTCTCACCGCCTCCGGCCCAGCCGTAGGCCGAGTTGATCTTCGGCACGGAGTATTCGCAGAACACGAGTGTATCGCGCGGAATGGACACCAGACTCAGCTTGCCGTTCTCCCGATCGACCGACAGGAGCATCATCGTGTCCGTCCGGTAACCGTCCTGATCCGTTCCGGCCAGCAGGATCGTCGAACAGCCCTTGCGCCGCGCGCCAAGCGCGTTTTCGCTCTCCGGCTGCCTTGCCAGGATCAGCAGCGCCGCCGCGCTGGCAACGACCAGCGTCAGCAGCACCAGCAGCAAGGCGCGCACCGGATGGCGCTTTCTTTTCTTCTCCGGCTGCGGCTCGTCCCGGCGCTCCTCGCGCTGGGCGACCTGTTCGCGCTGGTATACCGTTTCCTCTCCGTTTCCCTGCTCATAAAGCCATTTCGCGTAGTCCTGCTCGTCTGCGGGAGGCTCCGGACGGGTACGCCGGCGGGGATTCTTCTTCCGCTGCTCCAGCTCCTGCATTTTCCGTTCCTCCTCCGCCTCGCGTTCGAGCCTCAGGCGCTCACGCTCCTGACGCTGCTGCTCCCGCTCCCGCTCATACTGCGCACGGCGTGCGGTCTGATAGGCAGGCTTGGACTGCTCATAATATGTCAGCGGCTTATACACCACGGTCGCGTCCGACATTGCCTCCGGCGGAAATGCCGGTGTATCAGGCGCCTCCTCCTGTGGAAGCTCCGGCGCAGCTGCATCCCCATCCGCAGCGTCCTCTCCCCCGCTTTCATTCACAGGTTCTGCGTTTTCATTCAGAAGATTCTTTACGTCGGAAAGGAGTTCATCTACCTCACGGTCCAATT
>ENA-UEOM01000762-UEOM01000762.1-human-gut-metagenome-genome-assembly--contig:-NODE-762-length-13411-cov-6.407155_pt1 | contig 13411 bp, 11 predicted proteins | sample MGYA00242993_ERZ507994 | MGnify/ENA primary metagenome ERZ507994 (study PRJEB26167, sample SAMN06115536) | human gut metagenome | host: Homo sapiens | place: China:Neimenggu | collected 2014-11-07... | reverse complement strand
TGATCGCAGGCTACACCCCCGGCAAGACCGCCACCATTTCCACGACCGTCTATCAGATGTGGCGCACGGACAACGACGCGCTGGCGTTCCGGTGGGTCATGGTGAACATCGCCATTTCCACGGTCGTACTGCTGGCGGTCAATATGCTTGAGCGGAGAAATGCCCGCCGCCGAAAGGAGCGTGCGTGATGGCGCTGTATGTCGATATTGAAAAAAAGCTTGGGAGCTTCCACCTGCGCGCCAAATTCGAGGTGGACGGTGAAACACTCGCCCTGCTCGGCGCGTCCGGCTGCGGCAAGAGCATGACGCTCAAGTGCATCGCAGGCATCGAAAGGCCCGACCGCGGGCAGATCATCCTCGACGGCGAAACACTGTTCGACAGTGAAAAGCACATTGATCTGCCGCCGCAGAAGCGCCGCGTCGGCTATCTGTTCCAGCAATATGCGCTGTTCCCCTCCATGACCGCCGAGCAGAATATCCTCTGCTGCATCCGCAGCGGCACACGCGCAGAAAAGCGGCGCGCGCTTGCCGAGGCCGTGCGGATGTTCCGGCTGGAGGGGCTTGAAAAAAAGCTCCCCGCGCAGCTCTCTGGCGGTCAGCAGCAGCGCGTCGCGCTGGCGCGCATCCTCTGCTCCCGACCGAAGGCTATTTTGCTGGACGAGCCGTTCTCCGCGCTCGACGGCTTCCTCAAATGGAATCTGGAGCTGGAGCTTTCCGACCTTCTGCGCCGCTTCAACGGCCCCATCGTCTGGGTCTCGCACGATCTGGGCGAGTGCCGCCGCAACTGCGGCTGCGTCTGCGTCATGGAATCGGGACGCACAGGCGGCGTAATGGCGCTGGATGCGCTGATCGCCCATCCCGACTCGCTGAGCGCGGCGCGTCTTGCCGGATACAAGAACTTCTTCCCCTGCCGCGCCTGCGAGGGCGGCGTTTTCGTCCCGGACTGGGGTCTGACGCTGCGCGGCATTTCCGCCGGGCCGGAGCATTCGCTTCTCGCCGTCGGGCCGGACGCCGTGGACCTCTCCGGTAAGGACTATGCCTTCCGCGTTCTCCGCGTCATTCAGGACGTCGGGCATAACGTTGTTCTTCTGCGGCCAGACGGCGCTTCGGAAAATGCACCGGTGCTGCGCATCGAGGCCGCGCCGGAAAATGTACCGCAGCCCGGCTCCATTCTGACGCTCTCCCTCCGACCCGAGGCGCTCCTTCTTTTCTGAGCGCCGCGCCGCATGATTGACAGTTTTTTCTGCATATGTTAGGATGAAGGTGCCGGGTGACGAGGGCAGGTGCCTGCTCCCTGTCAGCCGGCGCAAAGGAAGAAAGAGAGGAATTGCCCATGCTGCTGATCCTGCTGATGGCCGCCGGAGCGCTTCTGGAAACCGTATTCATCATGCAGTCCTACCGCCGCCGGTGCGTCCGGAGCGTGATCTTCAAGACGCTGGCCTCGGCCTGCTTCGTGCTGCTGGCAATGCAGTGCATCCGCATCCGCGGTACGAGCGATTACGCGCGGCTGGTTTTCTGGGGCCTTGTCTGCGGACTGCTGGGCGACGCGCTGCTGGCGCTCCGCTTCCTCTGGAAGAAAACGCACGACGTGTTTTTCATCGCCGGTACGCTGGCCTTCTTCGCGGGACACATTTTCTATATCCTCGCCATTTTGAAGCTTGCGCCGGATGCGTGGCAGTACGCCATCCCGCTGGCGCTGATCGCGCTGGGTGTCGCCGGGTTCTACTCCAACGCCAAGCAGGTCAAGGCCGGAAAAATTCTCCCGCTCGGGATCATCTACATCGGTGAGGTGCTCTTCGTGGCAGCCTGTGCGCTCAGCGGCGCGCTGCAAACCTCGAGCCGGGCGCTGTTTCTGTTCTTCATCGGCGGCCTGTGCTTCTCGCTCAGCGACAATATGCTGGTCGTGCTCTCCTTCGGAACGAATGATAACCCCTATCGGAACGCCGTGCTGCACGTTCTGTACTACATGGCGCAGGTCTTTATCGCCGTGAGCATTCTTTTCCTTTGACCGGCAAACTCCGAAAATACCGAACTTTTCATGGACTCTACAAATCGTAGAGTCCATTTTCTACGCCTTGTGGAGGCTTCTGACGGTTTTCTTCCACGCGCCTTTCCGTTTCTGAGAATCACCGGTCCGCGCGCGAGAGCGTCCTACCGGCTTTTTCGGGTGACTTCGAGCCGCCGCCGCTTTATACTGAGCGTAGCATAAAGGCACGAAAGGATGTACCCCATGCGTCAGCTTATCATTTTCGGAGATTCCGTCATCAAGGGCGTTCATCACTGCGGCGGGAAATTCCACCTCTGCCCCGACCACGACTTTGCCTCGCTTCAGGCCGTCGGCGTTGAAGCGCACAATTACGCCAAAATGGGCGCAACGATTGGGACCGGGCTTTCGATCCTACAGCGCCGTCTGAGCGCCTGCGTTCCCGGCGCGACCGTTCTATTTTCCTTCGGCGGGAATGACTGCGATTACAATTGGGCGGAGATCGCCGCTGCGCCGGAGGCGGGGCATCTGCCGCATACGCCGCCGGAGCGCTTTCCGGAGCTTTACCGGCAGGCCATCCAGATGGCGCGGGACTGCGGCGCAGAGCCTGTCGTCGCCTCCATCGTACCGCTCGAAGCGGAGCGCTACTGGCGCGTGCTCTCCAACGGACTGGACGGTGCTCGCATCATGCAGTGGCTCGGCGACGTGCATCATCTCTACCGCTGGCAGGAATACTATAATGATCTCGCCTGCTCCACAGCGAAGGCCATGGGCTGCCGCGTGATCGACATCCGTTCGCCTTTCCTGCGTCAGCCGCGTTTCCCGACGCTCATGTCCGACGACGGCATCCACCCCTCGGAGCAGGGTCACGCCCTTTTGCATCAGGTGCTGGCCGACGCGCTCCGCGCGGAATAAGGAAAGCGCGCCTTTCCCCAGAAAGCAGCAGCTCCTGCCCGGAAACCTCCGGGCAGGAGCTTGTACTATGGAACCTCTGAATAAACCCCCGACCGCGGACGACGGATCTTTTCCGCCAATCCTGTGGTTTGAAAAACGAGAAATACATACAGTATTCCATCGTTTTTCAAACCTTGTCTTGACGAAAAATCTCTCGCCATCCACAGCCGCTGATTTAATCAGAACTTCCCTAGAATATCCAAAAGCACCCTCCGTATGGCATTCCATACGGAGGGTGCTTCTTTTCGGTGGAAAGACTCACGCACGCGCGGGCTTTTTTCTGTGCATGAGAACGCAGTAGGCCGTCAGGCAGACGACAACGGACACGAAGGAGCCTACCGCCGTGGCAAGGCCCATCGGCAGCAGCGTATCCGGAAAATACAGCGAGGCCAGATACGCGCCGGGAACGCGCGCCACAAGAATGGAGATCATATTGTGCAGGAACGAAATGCCGGACTTGCCGATGGCGCAGAAATAGCCGCTGAAGCAGAAGTGGATCCCCGCCAGCAGGCAGTCGATCACATAGCCGCGCAGATACTGTCCGCCCGCGTGCATGACGGCGGTATCGTCCGTGAAGATCCCGACGATCGGCTCCGCGATAAACTGCGCGGAAACGGCGACCACCAGTCCGAAGCCCGCACAGAGTGCGCTGGCATACCACATGGTCCGGACAGCGCGCTCCGGCTTTCCCGCGCCGATGTTCTGCGCACCGATCGCCGAGACGGTGGACTGCATGGACGACGGCACCAGAAACACAAAGCCGATGAATTTTTCCACAATGCCGACGGCCGCCGCGTCGGTCAGACCGCGCCGGTTTGCAATGGCGGTGATAAACATGAATGAAATCTGGACGAAGAGATCCTGAAATGTGATCGGCAGACCGACCTGGAGCAGCTCACCCATAACGCTGCGCTGCGGCCGGAGGTCCTGCTTTTGCAGCCGGATGCCGTTTTTCCGCCGCAGAATAACGATCAGTGAAACGACCACGCTGATTGCCTGCGAAAGCGTCGTGCCGAGCGCCGCGCCGGAGGGTCCGAGATGCATCGCGCCCATGAACAGATAATCCAGCGCGATGTTCGCCGCGCAGGCGACCGCGATGAAGCACATCGGACTTTTCGAGTCGCCAAGCCCCCGGAAGATCGAGCTGAGGATGTTATACGCCGTGATGAAGGGAATGCCGATGAAGCAGATCGTCAAATAGGCTTTCATACCGGCCACGGCCTCCTCCGGCGTGGATATCACGGTAACGATAAGGTCCAGAAACAGCAGGAGCACCGCAGTCATTACCAGAGAGATCGTCATGAACAGCGTAACGGTGTTGCCGATCCCGGCCGCCGCCCGCTTCCGGTCGCCCGCGCCGACGGCCCGTCCGATCAGGACGGTGGATCCCATGGCGAGGCCGACCAGCATGACCGTCACCAGATGCATGACCTGTGAGCCGACGGCGACCGCCGTCGTTCCCGCAACGCCCTCGAACTGCCCGATGATGAACAGGTCTGCCATTCCATAGAGAGTCTGCAAAAAATAGGCCAGAAGATACGGAAGCGAAAAGCGCAGGATGTGCTTCATTACGCTGCCATTGGTCAGATTTTGCTCCATAACAGTCCTCTCTTCCGGAAAAGTCTGCAAAAGCGGCGCGTCCGTCTGCCGGACGGCCGAATACGATACAATAATATAGCGAATTTTCCCGCAATGGTCAACCGCTTTTTCCGTTTCGCGCTGGAAAAGGCCGCACATGTCCCAAGAATCGGAAATCACGCGGTATATTTCCGGTTTTTCGGGTATACTACGAAAAAGGAGGCCCCACGTTTCCGTGAAGCCTCCTATAGACTCATAATCAGCCTGCGTTCTCGCTCGGAGCCGCCTCGAAGGTCTCGACGCGGCGGATACGCGCGCCAAGCGCCGTCAGCTTGCCGACAATGTCCTCATAGCCGCGCTCAATATAGTGCGCGTCCTCGATGCGGGTCCTTCCGTCCGCAGCCATCGCCGCGATCACCATTGCCGCGCCCGCGCGCAGATCGCACGCGCGCACCTCACAGCCGTGGAGCTGGCGGACACCGTCGATGACGGCGGTCTTGCCCTCGACCTGGATGCTTGCGCCCATGCGGTTCAGCTCACCGGTGTAGCGGAAGCGGTTGTCATAGATGCCCTCCGTCACAAGGCTCGTCCCCTCGGCCAGCGCCATGCAGACCGCGATCTGCGGCTGCATATCGGTCGGGAAGCCGGGATACGGCATAGTTTTGACATTGGCCCGGCGCAGCCGCCGGTCGCACTCAACGCGGATGGCGTCGTCATACTCCGTCACACGCGCACCCATTTCACGCAGCTTCGCGGTGATGCAGTCGAGATGCTTGGGAATGACGTTGGCCACAACGACGTTGCCGCCGCAGGCAGCCGCCGCCGCCATATAGGTCCCGGCCTCGATCTGGTCGGGAATGATCGAATACGAGCCGCCGCGCAGGACCTTGACGCCGCGCACCTTGATGACGTCGGTGCCCGCGCCGGAAATGCGCGCGCCCATGGCGTTGAGGAAGTTGGCCAAATCGACGATATGCGGCTCCTTGGCGCAGTTTTCAATGATGGTCATGCCGTTGGAGAGCACCGCCGCCAGCAAAATGTTCATCGTCGCGCCGACGGAGACGATATCCAGATAGACATGTCCGCCCTGAAGGCCGCCCTCCGGGGCGTCCGCGCAGACGTAGCCGCCGTTCTGCTCGACCGTCGCGCCCATGGCCTCGAAGCCCTTGATGTGCTGGTCGATGGGACGGACGCCGAAGTTGCAGCCGCCTGGCATCGCCACATGCGCATGGCCGAAGCGGCCAAGCTGCACGCCGATGAGATAATAGGACGCACGGATGCGCCGCACCAGCTCGATCGGAGCCGTGGCGTTGCGCGCATGGCGGCAGTCGATCTCCACCGCGTTGCGGGAAAGGCGCCGGATATTGGCGCCCATGTCGCTCAGAATTTCGAGCAGCAGACGGACATCGGAAATATCGGGAACGTTTTCGATCCGGCAGGTGCCGTTGACGAGCAGTGCCGCCGGGAGAATTGCAACCGCCGCGTTCTTCGCGCCGGAGATGGAGACGGTGCCGCTGAGCCGCGTACCGCCCTGAACGTGATATTGAATCAAATTAAAACCCTCTTTATGGGAAGAGTATTTGCGCTTTTGTCAGGGAATAACCGAGTTAAATCATGACATGGAAAACGCCGGAAGGCTCCGGCGGTCGTCATGCGCAGGGCCATTGACCCGCTGCCCTGCTGCGGGTTATCATAATCATAGCATATCCCGCGTGGATTGTAAAGGAAAAATGACAAATCAGAAACGAAAATCTTTAGATTTTCTTAAGATTTTTCCTATTCGGACGGCAGAATGCCCTCCCATGCCGTCACCTCGCGGCTCAGACCGTTCACGCAGAAGCTTCCCGTGTCCGTCACGAGGATCCACGCGGGCGAAAGGCGCATACTGGCCGAAGCGGATTCCGTGTGCCGGTAGGCCTGCTGCACACGGAGGATCTTACTGCCGACCCAGCCCAGCGCGTCGCGTCGGGACAGGAAGGCCGTCAGCGCGTCGGCGCAGGAGATGCAGGCGTCCTCGCTGATGCGGGTGATCTGCGAAGCGCCGGTGTAGAAATAGCCGTCGATCTCGTCCAACGTGCTGTTGGTGTAGCGCAGGCGAAGTCCCTCGGAGAGCACCGGCACGCCGAGAATGGTTTGCGCTGCGCGCACGCTGTAGACGCCCGCACTCTGCCGCTCCGGCTCCGAAACGCCGCGCGTCTCAAAGCCCATGCTCTTCAGCAGCTTTTCGGATGCGGCCGCAATATCGGTGGCCGGCGTTCCCGTCTCCAGCGCGGCGGAGAAGCCGCCGTCGGAGCGGAAGGTGCAGCTGCCGTTTTCCGACCGGTAGGTGCTCGTAAAATGCGTGGAATCCGATTGAAGGACCGCATTTTCTCCCAGCAGCGCCTGCGCGGCGGCGGCGCTGTCGGCGCTCTGACCGCCTAGCTCGACGGCATACAGGCGGATGCTGTTCGGAAGGATGCTCCGGTCAAGCTCAATGTCGTAGGAGGCGTAGAGCGCCTCCAGCTGTGCGTGAAGCTCCTGCTCCGACTGCGCCTGATGGAGCCGCGTCGGAACCACCAGAAGCAGCAGGCAGGCCACGCTCATTCCAAGGATCAGCAGGATCAGATTTTTGATTTTGGATACCGGCATAGCTCCGCCTCCCTTCCGTTAAGCCTCCGCGCCGCAAAAGCCGCGCACTGTCTGCTCAGGATTTTTTCCAACCGGCGTTCAGCTGTCCGCCGCCGGGATCATCATAGAGTATCCGCAGCCAGCTTCCCTCCGGGACGATCACCGCGGCCTGCGCCGCGGGCATCAGGGAGATCGGCTGCGTACCGGGCGTGTAGCTCCGCAGGAGCAGCTCCAGCTCCGTGAGCGCGCCGCCGGTAAAACGCGCGACCGCTGCATGCGCGCCGTTTTTCTGCATGACCGGCACGCCGTCGAGCACATAGTCAAAGGTGCAGACCGTCTCCTCCTCCGTCTCCGCAAGCTCCGTCAGATAGAGTCTTGCGCTGCCGGTCAGGCCGTCGGTCAGCTGCGCAAGCAGCGCACGCGCCGTCTCAATGACGGCGGAGGCCTCCGCCGAAGCCGCCGTAAAGCGCAGCAGCGGCTCCTCCACGCTCAGGAGCAGCCGCCCGTCCGCCGTGATGCGGAGCGAAGCGCCCGTCTCGGAGAAGAAGGAATTGCCCTCTGCGTCGGTATAGCTGGCGTCGCCGTAGGGGTTGAAGCCCAGCTCCGCCGCCAGCGGCGTAATGGTACGCGCATCGCACGGATTTGCGGAGGTCGCGCCGTAGAGGCGCGGTGTCTCGCCGCCGATCAGCGAACGCGGGTCCACGCGGTCATAGCGCCCCGTTCCGTCCTCCAGCGCGAAAAAGCTGCCGTCCGGGCGGTAGGAATCCAGCGCCTGCGTCAGCGCGTCGCCGGAAAGCGCCGTATCGCCGACCCAGCAGCTCTCGCCGCACAGGTACAGGCGGACCGCGCCGCTCTCCTGGAGAGACAGTACATAGAGCATCGCCGCCTCTCCGGCCTCCGGGGCCTGCGCGCCGAGCCATTCGGCAAGTACGCCGGACGGAAGCTCCGCCGGGTAGACGAACGTGACGCTGATCCCGGCAATGGCGGAATACAGCTTCTGGAGCGTGGTCTGCTCAAGCTGCGCCGATTCCAGTGCCTGCCCGAGCATACTGCCCAGCGCCTCATAGACGCTGTCGAGCGTTTCAAAGTCATACTGCGCCGTATACCGTCCGGCGGAATTGCGCACCGAAACGGCCAGCGGCTGCGCCGCGTCAAGTCCCGGCAGAGCCTTTTCCGTATAGGTCAGCTCCGCCTGATCGAGCCCGAAAAGGCCCGCAAACGGCTTGAGCGCAGCGGACAGGACCGGTGAGGAGGTCAGCGTCCGTTCCGGAAGCGCCAGCAGCGTCAGCGTCAGAAGCGCAGCGACCAGTATGACGATCAGCAGATCTTTTCCGATTTCCGTCCACCGGCGCATCGCCGCGCCTCCTTTCTGTTCCATGCTCCGCGACCTGCTCAGTCCTTCGCGGCAGGCAGCGTGATGGTCACGTCCGTGCCCTCGCCGTAGACCGACTCGATGCGGATATCGCCCTTGTGCTGGTTGATGATCTCCTTGGCGATCGACAGGCCGAGGCCCGTGCCGCCGGATTCGCGCGAACGTGCCTTGTCCACACGATAGAAGCGCTCAAAGAGGCGCGGCAGATCCTTTTCCGGAATGCCGATGCCGTTGTCAGAGACACGGACATAGACGTTTTTGCCGCTGCGTCCGGCGCGGATCTCGATCTTGCCGCCATCCGGCGTATACTTGATGGCGTTGGAGACGATGTTCATGACGACCTGCTCGATGCGCTCACGGTCGCCGTTAACATCCGGCATATTCTCCTCGCACTGGAAGCTCAGCGTATGGCCATGGCTCTCTGCGTTGAGCGCGACCGCCTCGTATACGCTCCGGACAGCCTTTGCAAACGAAAAGCGCGATACGTTCATTTCCATCTTGCCGTAGTCGATACGGCTGAGCGTGAGCAGGTCCTGCACGATGCGGGTCATGCGGTCAGCCTCGCTGACAATAACGCCCATAAAGTTGTTGTGCAGCTCAGGCGGCAGCTCGTCTCCGGCGGAAATGATGGTCTCGGCGTAGGATTTGATGTTGGTGAGCGGTGTGCGCAGCTCATGCGAAACGTTTGCGACAAATTCCCGCCGTGCCTGTTCGCTGCGGCGCTGCTCGGTGACGTCGTGAATGACGACCATCACGCCGCCGGGCGCCTGATCGGCGGAATACGGCGCCATGAACAGCTCCAGTTCGCGCGAGCCGACGGTTTTCTGCGCCTCGAGATACTGCGGCCGCTTGAGCGAAAGGATCTGCTCGAAGTCCGCGTCTCCGGCGAAAATATCGGCAAAGCAGGTCGTCGGATCCATCGACCGCGCCAGCATCTGCGAGGCTGCGGGGTTGAAGTGGATGACCTGCCCGCTTGCAGAGAAAGCGACCACGCCGTCGGTCATGTGCAGGAAGAGCGTCGAAAGCTTGTTGCGCTCGTTTTCGACCTCGGAAAGCGTGTCCTGAAGCACCTGCGACATGTAGTTGAAGTTCCGCGTCAGAACGCCGATCTCGTCGCGGCTCGTGACCTCCAGCTTCTGCGAGAAGTCGCCCGCGGCGACCTGACGGGTGCCGATGGTAAGCGCGCGGATGGGCGTGATGAGGATCTGCGCCAGCAGGAACGAAAGCACGATGCAGATCACAAGGCCCAGCGCCAGCGCCTGCAAAATGATGTTGAGCACCTCGCCGGTCAGCTTGTCCACCGTCGCCTTGTTGTCGCGGACGTAGACGATATAGCTCTCCCCGTCCGTCCGGATGGGCACGGCCAGATCCATATAGCCGTTGGCGATGGAGCTTTCCTGCCCCACCCCGCCGTTCATGGCCGTCAGGATATTGGACGTGATATCGACGTGCTCCGTCTGGCTCGAGCCGGTCAGCACGTCGCCGGTCGGCGAAAGGATATACACGTTGCGTCCGGAAATGTCGATGCCAAGCCCGGACTGCGCCATCAGCAGCTCCTTCATCTCGTCCGGCGCATCCGGCGACTGCGCCGCGATCCGCTGGAGCTGCGAGATGAAGTCCTGCGAGAAGGTCTGCTCCATCTGGACATAGAATTCCGAAATATAGAAGTTTCCGACGCCATTGATGAGGAACGCGCCAATGACGGTCATGAGCGCCAGGATCAGGATCACAAGGATCATGACCAGCTTCATACGGAGCGAACGCATGGCAGCGCCTCCTTTCCGGTAGATTCCGGCAGGCCGGGCCTGCCTCAGATCACTGCGCGAAGTAGTAGCCGACGCCGCGCTTCGTCAGGATCAGCGCAGGCTTGCCGGGATCGTCCTCGATCTTCTCGCGCAGGCGGCGGACCGTCACGTCCACCGTCCGCATATCGCCGAAATAGTCGTAGTTCCAGACCTTCTGCATCAGATCCTCGCGCGTGAACACGCGGCCGCGCTCGCGGATGAGATAGAGAAGCAGGTCGAATTCCTTCTGCGTCAGCTCGACCGGCGCGCCGTTTTTCGTGACGGTGAACGACGCCGGATCGATGCTCAGGTTTCCGGCCTGCAGGAGCTCTCCCTTGGGCCGGACGCCGTAGTCCAGATCACGGCGGCGGATATTCGCCTTGACGCGCGCCATCAGCTCCCGCATGGAAAAGGGCTTGGTGATGTAATCGTCGGCTCCGGCCTCCAGACCGAACACCTTGTCCGTCTCCTCCTCGCGCGCGGTCAGCATGATAACCGGCGTGACACGGCCGGCCTTGCGGATGGCCGCGCAGATGTCAAACCCGTTGAGCTTCGGGAGCATCACGTCCAGCAAAATGAGATCGGGGTCGCCCTCCAGCGCCAGCTTCAGGCCGGTCTCGCCGTCGAGCGCCTCCATGGTCTCGTAGCCCTCGCGCTTGAGATTGAATTTCAGGATCTCGACGATCGCCCGTTCATCCTCAACGATCAAAACGGTTTTTTCCATATGAAAGCCTCCTTATCCGCGCCGAAGCGCCTTCGGATAGTGATTTTTTAGCTGACCGGCAGAGCCCTTCGCCCAGCCGAGCGTCAGGCCGTCCACGCGGACCAGCGTCCAGCCTGTATGTGCTCCGGAAATCGTCTCTCCGGCGAGATAGCGCCGGATCTCTTCTGAATCCGACGGAAAACCCGCGACGCTCTTCGCGTCCTTCAGCCAGAGCGCCCATGCGTGCGCCGGTTCAAAGCGCCCGCGCAGCAGCTGTCCAAGCTCCAAGCCCGCGCGCAGCACCTTCAGCCCGCATAGCTCCGGCGTTCCCTCCGGCATCTGATAGAGCGTGCTGCCGAAAAGCAGCGGCTTTCCGCACGGCAGCGCCGCACCGCTCGCCTTTTGAAATTCCAGAAACTCCGGCGGGAAGCGTCCGGACTTCTCCTCCGGCTGCTCTGAAACGTCCTCGCCGCGCTTACGGAGCACAGCCGCGTAATGTCCCTCGCCGCGCAGATCGTGCGGCCAGAGGCGGAATGTGTGCTCCAGCCCCGGCGCGGGATCCTCGACCCAGTCCGGCCTTCCCGGCGCGAACCACGGCGCGGAGACCTCTTCTACATAAAATTCCGGATGCGCATGCAGGAATGCGCTGACCGCGCCCTCGTTTTCCTGCGGAGAAAACGTGCAGGTCGAATAAACGAGCCGTCCGCCGCCCCGCAGCATCTGCGCCGCGCTGTGCAGGATCTCCTGCTGACGCCGGGCGCACATTTCGACCGTTTCCTCGCTCCAATCGGTGACGGCCGCCTCCTCCTTGCGGAACATCCCCTCGCCTGAGCAGGGTGCGTCCACAAGGATCTTGTCAAACCATTCCGGGAAGCGCTCTGCCAGCTGCTTCGGATGCTCGTTCAGCACCAGTGCATTCGCAATTCCGAGCCGTTCCACGTTCCCGGAGAGGATCCGCGCCCGCTTCGGGTGGATCTCATTGCTGACCAGCAGCCCCTCGCCGCGCAGCGCAGCGGCCAATTGGGTCGTCTTGCCTCCCGGCGCGGCACACAGATCGAGCACCCGTTCGCCGGGCTGCACGTCCAGAAGTCCCGCCGGTGCCATCGCGCTCGGCTCCTGCAAATAGTAAAGCCCCGCGTCGTGATAGGGGCTGAGGCCGGGGCGGCTCTGCGCGTCATAGTAAAAGCCGTTCTCCGCCCACGGCACCGGCGTCAGGCCGAACTGCGCGAGCGCAGGCGGCATATCGGTCTTGAGGGGATTGAGACGCAGACCTACGTTTCTTGGGCGGTCGTAGGCCGCAAGAAAAGCCTCATATTCCGTGCCAAGCAGGCGCTGCATCCGCGCAAGGAACAATTCCGGCAGCATTCCGCTTCCTCCCCTTCTTTGCATATTCTGATTTATTATACCGCAAGGCGCGAAAATCGGCAAGGGTAAAGGCGGGAGAAATGTTTTTTCATTTTTTCTGAAAAAAGCGAAAAATAAGTGTTGACATTTTGACCTTCTTCCGCTATAATCAGCCTTGCTGTTTGAGTTGCTGGTATAGCTCAGTTGGTAGAGCAGCTGATTTGTAATCAGCAGGTCGGGGGTTCGAGTCCGTCTACCAGCTCCAAGCTTCCGCTTCAGCGCACAAGTGAATATGGGGGAATTCCCGAGTGGCCAAAGGGGGCAGACTGTAAATCTGTTGCGTCTCGCTTCGGTGGTTCGAATCCACCTCCATCCATTTGGCTTTGTGCCAGTCATGAGTAATCATGATGCCGGCGTGGCGGAACTGGCAGACGCACAGGACTTAAAATCCTGCGAGGGTTAAACTTCGTACCGGTTCGATTCCGGTCGCCGGCAGTATCGGGAACAGTTTTTAACTGTTCCCGATTTTGCGTTATACGGACGTATTTGCAGCGTTGGTTTATATCAGGATATAGAAATCCTGTCATAAACCGGCGCTTCTTTTGCATATAATACAAAGCAAAGGAGTGAAAACATGTCTGCATATCATCGGTTAATATCATATATCTATGCATACGAGGGCGGAATCAAAGGGAAAAATACGGGATTTGCGAAATTGGAGACGCGGGGAACTTCCTGCAGGATTCAGGTCAGCGTCCGCCGTGTCTTTGCGGGCGGCAGCCCGATCGGCGTATATCTTCTGGCAGGGCAGGAGGAGATCCGTATCGGCACCCTGTTTGTCCGTGGCGGAAATGGGGAGTTCCGTGCCGTCGTCAATTGTGAAAATATTGAAGGAAGCGGCTGCAATATGGAAGAGTGCTGTGGTCTGACTCTTCATGAGACGGACAGCGCATGGCGTGCCTATACGACGATCTGGGAAGATGCCGTCGCGCATGCGGCAGAGGTTGAGCTGGCAAATTCATCGAGGCTGGCTGGCTCCTGAGAGAATTCTATGAGCCACTGGTGACGGCACTTGGCATTACTGTC
>ENA-UEOM01000758-UEOM01000758.1-human-gut-metagenome-genome-assembly--contig:-NODE-758-length-13455-cov-5.885708_pt1 | contig 13455 bp, 9 predicted proteins | sample MGYA00242993_ERZ507994 | MGnify/ENA primary metagenome ERZ507994 (study PRJEB26167, sample SAMN06115536) | human gut metagenome | host: Homo sapiens | place: China:Neimenggu | collected 2014-11-07... | reverse complement strand
CCATACCGCAAAGGGTAGTTCAGGAAAGTATCAATCGCAGTCAGACACCATCACTGGGCTATCGCAGGCAAAAGATAGTAATGGAACAAAAGGCTATGTTTTTGTAGGGGAATCGCTGGATTACCTTATCACTGATGGTGCCGATGACATCGTTAAGATGCTCAATGATCCAGCACTTAACCGGCACAATATTCAGGTTGCCGATGACGCAAGATTTGTTTTAAATGCGGGGAAAAAGAAATTTACCGGCACAATATCGCTTTACTACTACTGGAATAACGAAGAAGAAAAGGCACTGGCAACGCATTATGGTTTTGCCTGTGGTGTTCAACACTGTACCAGGTCACTGGAAAACCTAAAAGGCACAATCCATGAGAAAAATAAAAACATGGATTACTCAAAGGTGATGGCGTTCTACCATCCATTTAAAGTGCGATTTTATGAATACTATTCACCCAGAGGCATTCCGGATGGTGTTTCCGCAGCATTACTGCCAGTGACTGTTACGCTGGACATCATTACTGCACCGCTGCAATTTCTGGTTGTATATGCAGTAAACCAATAATCAGTAAGCGGGCAAACGCGTTTATGCTGTTTGCCCGCCCACAGATTAATTCAGCACATACTTCTCAATAGCAAACGCCACGCCATCTTCAAGGTTAGATTTGGTGACAAAGTTCTTGCTCTTGATTTGTCTGTCAGCATCTGACGCTCCCGAGCCACACCGACGCCTGCATATTCAATCATTGCGATATCGTTTTCCTGATCGCCAATCGCCATGATTTCTTCCGGTTTAATACCTAACACGTCGGCCAGTGATTTCACCCCCGTACCTTTGTTAACGCGTTTATCGAGGATTTCGAGGAAGTACGGCGCACTTTTCAGCACGGTATATTTCTCTTTCACTTCCTGCGGAATACGCGCGATAGCCTGGTCGAGGATGGCGGGTTCATCAATCATCATCACTTTCAGGAACTGGGTATTGGGGTCCATTTTCTCCGCTTCGCAGAACACCAGCGGAATGGTGGCAACGAAGGATTCATGCACCGTGTAGTAGCTGATATCACGGTTGGCGGTGTACAGCGTGGTGCGGTCCAGGGCGTGGAAATGAGAACCGACTTCGCGAGAGAGTTTTTCCAGGAAACGATAGTCGTCATAGCTGAGAGCAGTTTGCGCCACGGTGCTACCATCAGCGGCCTTCTGTACCAGCGCGCCGTTATAAGTAATGCAGTAGTCGCCCGGCTGTTCCATATGCAGCTCTTTCAGGTAGTTGTGCACACCTGCATACGGGCGACCCGTCGTTAGCACGACATTCACGCCACGGGCGCGAGCTGCGGCAATCGCATTTTTAACGGCGGGTGAAATGGTGTGATCGGGCAGCAGAAGGGTGCCATCCATATCGATAGCAATGAGTTTAATAGCCATGAGTTCCCCAGGTAGATTGGTTCCTGACCCATGCTAACGCGATTCCGCTCAAAAATCAGTACAACACCCGAGGGAAAAGGGGGATGCAACGCGCGTTGCGTGCTCCCTTTTTGCTTAGCGGAAGAGTTTCCCTTTCAGCAGTTCCATGCCTGCGGAAAGCAGATCGTTATTGGCTTGTGGTGACACTTCACCTTGCGGTGAGAGCGCATCAATAATCTTCGGCAATTGTTCTGCCAGTAAACTGGAAGCTGTACTGGTATCCACGCCAAGTTTTTGCCCGAGATCGGACACCGCATTTGTGCCGAGCGCCGATTCCAGTTGCTCGCCACTAACCGATTGATTGCCCTGTTGATTACTCAGCCAGGTTGAGAGAATGGCCCCTAAGCCGCCACTTTGCAGTTTTTCCAGCAGCACCTGAATGCCGCCCTGCTCCTCAACTCAACTTAAAATAGCCTGATATTTCCCCGCATCGCCTTTCAGAAAGGCACCGACAACTTCATCAAAAAGCCCCATGATAATCACCTGTAAAGCGTTACGTGTTGACCCAAAAAGTATAGATTTGCGGGATGATAATTGCGGATTGCAGAAATAAAAAGGGCGGAGATGATCTCCGCCCTTTTCTTATAGCTTCTTGCCGGATGCGGCGTGAACGCCTTATCCGGCCTACAAAATCATGAAAATTCAATACATTGCAAGATTTTCGTAGGCCTGATAAGCGTAGCGTATCAGGCACGCTCGCATGGTTAGCGCCATTAAATATCGATATTCGCCGCTTTCAGGGCGTTCTCTTCAATAAACGCACGGCGCGGTTCAACGGCGTCGCCCATCAGCGTGGTGAACAACTGGTCGGCAGCAATCGCATCTTTAACGGTAACGCGCAGCATACGACGACTTTCCGGGTCCATAGTGGTTTCCCACAGCTGTTCCGGGTTCATCTCGCCCAGACCTTTATAACGCTGGATGGAGAGGCCGCGACGGGACTCTTTCACCAGCCAGTCCAGCGCCTGCTCGAAGCTGGCTACCGGCTGACGACGCTCGCCACGTTCGATAAACGCATCTTCTTCCAGCAAGCCACGCAGTTTCTCACCCAGCGTGCAGATACGACGATATTCGCCACCGGTGATAAACTCGTGATCCAGCGGATAGTCAGTATCCACACCGTGGGTACGCACGCGAACAATCGGCTCGAACAGGTTTTGCTCAGCATTGGTGTGAACATCAAACTTCCACTGGCTGCCGTGCTGTTCTTTGTCGTTCAGTTCGCTGACCAGCGCGTTCACCCAGCGGGTAACGGTCTGCTCATCAGAAAGGTCAGCTTCCGTCAACGTCGGCTGATAGATAAGCTCTTTCAGCATTGCTTTCGGATAACGACGCTCCATACGATTGATCATTTTCTGCGTCGCGTTGTACTCAGATACCAGTTTCTCTAACGCTTCGCCAGCCAATGCCGGTGCACTGGCGTTGGTGTGCAGCGTTGCGCCGTCCAGCGCGATAGAGATCTGGTACTGATCCATCGCTTCGTCGTCTTTAATGTACTGTTCCTGCTTGCCTTTCTTCACTTTGTACAGCGGCGGCTGAGCGATGTAGACGTGACCGCGTTCAACGATTTCCGGCATCTGACGATAGAAGAAGGTCAACAGCAGCGTACGAATGTGCGAGCCGTCGACGTCCGCATCGGTCATGATGATGATGCTGTGATAACGCAGTTTGTCCGGGTTGTACTCGTCACGACCGATACCACAGCCAAGCGCGGTGATAAGCGTCGCCACTTCCTGAGAAGAGAGCATCTTATCGAAGCGCGCTTTCTCGACGTTGAGGATTTTACCCTTCAGCGGCAGAATCGCCTGGTTCTTGCGGTTACGCCCCTGCTTCGCAGAGCCGCCCGCGGAGTCCCCTTCCACCAGGTACAGTTCGGAAAGCGCCGGATCGCGTTCCTGGCAGTCTGCCAGTTTGCCCGGCAGGCCCGCTAAGTCGAGCGCACCTTTACGGCGGGTCATTTCACGCGCGCGACGCGCCGCTTCACGGGCACGGGCAGCATCGATAATTTTGCCAACCACGATTTTCGCGTCGGTTGGGTTTTCCAGCAGGTATTCTGCCAGCAGTTCGTTCATCTGCTGTTCAACCGCCGATTTCACCTCAGAAGAAACCAGTTTGTCTTTGGTCTGGGAGGAGAATTTCGGGTCCGGCACTTTCACGGAAACGACCGCAATCAGGCCTTCACGCGCATCGTCACCGGTGGCGCTGACTTTGGCTTTTTTGCTGTAGCCTTCTTTGTCCATGTAGGCGTTCAGGGTACGGGTCATCGCCGCACGGAAGCCTGCCAGGTGAGTACCGCCGTCACGCTGCGGAATGTTGTTGGTAAAGCAGTAGATGTTTTCCTGGAAGCCATCGTTCCACTGCAACGCCACTTCGACGCCAATACCGTCTTTTTCAGTGGAGAAGTAGAAGATATTCGGGTGGATCGGCGTTTTGTTCTTGTTCAGATATTCAACGAACGCCTTGATGCCGCCTTCATAGTGGAAGTGGTCTTCTTTGCCGTCGCGCTTGTCGCGCAGACGAATGGAAACGCCGGAGTTGAGGAACGACAACTCACGCAGACGTTTCGCCAGAATTTCATATTCGAACTCGGTCACATTGGTGAAGGTTTCGAGGCTGGGCCAGAAACGCACCATGGTGCCGGTTTTTTCAGTCTCGCCGGTAACCGCCAGCGGAGCCTGCGGTACACCGTGTTCGTAGATCTGACGGTGAATTTTACCCTCGCGCTGGATAACCAGCTCCAGTTTTTGCGACAGGGCGTTTACTACCGAAACACCAACGCCGTGCAGACCGCCGGACACTTTATAGGAGTTATCGTCAAATTTACCGCCTGCGTGCAGAACGGTCATGATCACTTCCGCCGCCGATACGCCCTCTTCCGGGTGAATACCGGTCGGAATGCCGCGCCCGTCATCCTGTACAGAGACAGAGTTATCGGCGTGAATGGTGACGATAATTTCTTTACAGTGACCCGCGAGCGCTTCGTCGATAGCGTTATCTACCACCTCGAATACCATGTGGTGCAGACCGGTGCCGTCATCCGTGTCGCCGATATACATACCCGGGCGCTTACGCACCGCATCCAGCCCTTTCAGGACTTTGATACTGGAGGAGTCATAAGAATTCGACATCAACGTTTCTCGCTCATTTATACTTGGGTTAATCCGTTATTTTACCCTTTTCCACGGTAAACATCTTCGAATTTTCGTCCGACATGTCTATAACGTGTTCAGCACTGATCGCGCTGACAAAGACCTGTGATTGCGTCGCTTTTAAGCGGCTGGCAAGCAGCCCGCGACGCTCATCATCAAGCTCAGAGGCAAAATCATCTATCAGGTAGAGACACCGCCGCCCGCTTTCACGGGTGAGGAACTCTCCTTGCGCCAGACGTAAGGCGCACATCAACAGCTTAAGCTGCCCACGCGATAAGGTATCTTCCACCGGCGCACCGTCGGCGCGAATGCGTAAGTCCGCTTTATGCGGGCCATGCGCGGTGTAGGTTAGCTGGCGATCGCGTTCAAAATTACGTTCCAGCACCTCAGCATATTCTGTCTCTTTCTCCCAGCCGCGCTGGAAAGAGAAAGTCAGAGAAAACTCAGGGAGAAATTGCTTACAGGTATCAGCCATATCGGCCGCGATACCGGCGCTATACTCCGCGCGCCAGGTGCTGATTTGCTCCGCCAGCGGGATCAGCTCTTTATCCCACGGGCGTAGCTGTTCGTAACGTGTCACCTGGCGCAGCGCCGCATTGCGCTGCTTGAGCAATCGCTTGAGATTGCTCCAGGCGGTGAAAAATCCGGGTTCGTTGTGAAAGCATCCCCAGTCGAGGAATGCTCTTCTGTATTTGGGGCCGCCGTTGAGTAAAGTAAACCCTTCTGGCGTTATCAACTGCATTGGCATCAGGTGCGCCAGTTCCGCGACCTTATGCCCATCTGTACCGTCGATGCGGACTTTGCTGTCGCCCTGTTTGTCTTTGGTTAAGCCAATCGCTGTCTCGCGCTCTTCGCCCTGTAATCGCCCGTGGAGAACAAACGCCTCCTGCTCATGGCGAATGACGCGACCAATCTGCAAACTGCGAAACGCCCGACCATGGCCGAGCGTATAGATGGCTTCCAGCACGCTGGTTTTGCCACTGCCGTTGGCACCTACCAGAAAGTTAAAGCCGGGAGATAAGGCGAGATCCGCGGTTTCAATGTTGCGGAAATCGCGGATCAACAAGCGGGTGAGGGACATTACAGTCTCATTGGCATGACAACATAAGCCGCGCTCTGGCTGGCCGCATCTTCAATCTGCACGCTGGAAACCGAATCGGTCAGCATCATGCGGACGTTTTCGCATTTCAGCGCGTTCAGAACATCCAGCACATAACTGACGTTGAAGCCGATTTCCATCTCCGCACCGCTATAGGTAACGTCGAGGATCTCTTCCGCTTCTTCCTGTTCCGGGTTGTTGGCGGTGATTTTCAGCTGGTTTTCGCTGACATAAAGACGTACGCCGCGGAATTTCTCGTTAGAGAGAATCGCCGCGCGAGCAAACGCCTGCTTGAGCAGATCGCAGCCAGCTTCCAGATGTTTGTCCGGGTTCTTCGGCAGAACGCGGCGATAATCCGGGAAGCGACCATCCACCAGTTTGGAGGTGAAGATAAAGTCGCCAACGTGGGCGCGAATGTTGTTGCTGCCAATCTGTACGCGCAGCGGATTGTCGCCGCCGTCGAGCATACGCATCAGTTCAATCACGCCTTTACGCGGTACGATCACCGAATGGCTTGGCAAAGATTGACCAATTGGCATTGAACAGACCGCCAGACGGTGGCCGTCGGTTGCCACGGTGCGCAGTTCTTCACCTTCGGTTTCAAACAGCATACCATTTAAGTAATAGCGAACGTCCTGATGCGCCATAGAAAACTGGGTCGCTTCAATCAGACGCTTCATCGTTGCCTGCGGCAGGGTAAATTCGACTTCACTCTGCCAGTCATCGAGGTTCGGGAAATCCGCCGCTGGCAGGGTAGACAGCGAAAAACGGCTACGCCCGGAGCGTACCAGCATCCGTTCACCTTCCAGCTGCACGGCAATTTCCGCGCCTTCAGGCAGACCACGGCAGATATCAAAGAATTTGCGCGCCGGAACGGTCGTCGCTCCTGGCTCGTGTGGCTGAACCAGCGCAACACGTGCCACCATTTCCATCTCGAGATCAGTACCGGTCAGCGACAACGTACCGTCAGCAACCTGTAACAGCAGATTACCGAGAATCGGTAGCGTAGGACGACCACCTAACGGACCGCTCACCTGTTGTAGCGGTTTTAATAAATGCTCACGTTCTACGGTAAATTTCATAGGTTTACGATGACAATGTTCTGATTAAATTTGAAAAATCTTCTTTGATATCGTGGCTCTCTTCACGCAACTGCTCGATCTTACGGCAGGCATGAAGCACCGTCGTGTGGTCACGGCCACCAAACGCATCGCCAATCTCCGGCAGACTGTGGTTAGTCAGCTCTTTCGCCAGCGCCATCGCCATCTGGCGCGGACGCGCCACCGAGCGGGATCGACGCTTGGAAAGGAGATCCGCGACTTTGATCTTGTAGTACTCCGCCACCGTCTTCTGAATATTGTCGATGGTGACCAGTTTTTCCTGCAATGCCAGCAAGTCGCGCAGCGCCTCACGCACGAAGTCGATGGTGATCGCCCGTCCGGTAAAGTTGGCATTGGCAATGACGCGGTTCAGCGCCCCTTCCAGCTCACGTACGTTAGATCGTAGACGCTTGGCGATAAAGAACGCCACTTCGCCCGGCAAACGAATGTCGTTTTCGTCGGCCTTTTTCATCAGGATCGCCACACGGGTTTCCAGCTCTGGCGGTTCGATCGCCACAGTCAGTCCCCAACCGAAGCGGGATTTCAAACGATCCTCAACGCCGTTGATCTCTTTCGGATAGCGATCCGAGGTGAGAATGATCTGTTGATTACCTTCCAGCAGGGCGTTGAAGGTGTGGAAAAACTCTTCCTGAGATCGTTCTTTATTAGCAAAAAACTGAATATCGTCGATCAGCAGTGCATCTACGGAACGGTAGTAGCGTTTAAACTCTTCGATCGCGTTGTTTTGCAGGGCTTTAACCATGTCCTGAACAAAGCGCTCGGAGTGCATATAAACCACTTTGGCATTCGGCTTGCGCGCCATAATGCCGTTACCCACCGCATGCAGCAGGTGAGTTTTACCCAGACCCGTGCCGCCATAAAGGAACAACGGGTTATAGGCACCGCCAGGGTTATCCGCCACCTGGCGAGCCGCCGCGCGCGCCAGTTGGTTAGATTTACCTTCAACGAAGTTATCAAACGTGTGTTTGACGTTTACGTTAGAACGATAGGTCGGTTCTGCCGGGGCCGGGACGTTATCCCAACCTGAGCGCGTAGAAGGCGCAGCACGTTGCGGCTGCGTTTGCGCCACCTGTGCAGGGGCCGCGACGTTGCTCGTCACTGCCGCTTGTGGCGTTTGCGTCACCGGTTTGGTGCCGACTTCAAAACGCAGCTGTGGGGCATCCGCTCCGCAGAAACTGGTTAGCAGTCCATTGATATTATTAAGGTACTTGTCCCGTACCCAATCGAGGACAAAACGGTTTGGCGCGTACAGGGCCAGCGTGTTATCGCTCAGTTCCGCCTGCAATGGGCGTATCCACATACTGAATTCTGTGGCTGGTAACTCATCCTGCAATCGGGCAAGACACTGCTGCCAAAGCGAAAGTGACACGGCGGACTCCACTCGAACAAAAGTCGATAATGACTAAGGCTGAAACATTCATGATTGTTGACGTACGTCGAAAAGACCCTGCTTGAGGGTGACGCACGAACCGCTGTCTGCGGTTATATGCCCGATCAAGATCCTGCAAAACGATCGGGACCGCGGATCATAGCCTAAACTGCGCAAGAGATCTTCTGTTTCTCACAGATTTTCCCGATTTATCCACAGGACTTTCCAGAACTCGCTAAGTGTAAACGATCCTGCCGCGAGGCGGGCACGATTTACGCCGCATATTGGAAAATTTAATGACCATAGACAAAAATTGGCTTAATCGATCTAATAAAGATCCAGGACGATCCTTGCGCTTTACCCATCAGCCCGTATAATCCTCCACCCGGCGCGCCATGCTGGTTTCCACTGGTGTGAGGTCGTACATTTTCCCTGCGAAAAGGTGCGGAAAAGCGCGGTAAATAAGGAAAGAGAATTGACTCCGGAGTGTACAATTATTACAATCCGGCCTCTTTAATCACCCATGGCTTCGGTGTCCATCGTTTCATTTTTCGGAGGATATCCAATAAAGCCATTGAATTTATTCAAGTTTAGGTAGAAATCGCCATGAAACGCACTTTTCAACCGTCTGTACTGAAGCGCAACCGTTCTCACGGCTTCCGTGCTCGTATGGCTACTAAAAATGGTCGTCAGGTTCTGGCACGTCGTCGTGCTAAAGGCCGCGCTCGTCTGACCGTTTCTAAGTAATAAAGCTAACCCCTGAGTGGTTAAGCTCGCATTTCCCAGGGAGTTACGCTTGTTAACTCCCAGTCAATTCACATTCGTCTTCCAGCAGCCACAACGGGCTGGCACGCCGCAAATTACCATTCTCGGCCGCCTGAATTCGCTGGGGCATCCCCGTATCGGTCTTACAGTCGCCAAGAAAAACGTTCGACGCGCCCATGAACGCAATCGGATTAAACGTCTGACGCGTGAAAGCTTCCGTCTGCGCCAACATGAACTCCCGGCTATGGATTTCGTGGTGGTGGCGAAAAAAGGGGTTGCCGACCTCGATAACCGTGCTCTCTCGGAAGCGTTGGAAAAATTATGGCGCCGCCACTGTCGCCTGGCTCGCGGGTCCTGATAGCCCTCATTCGGGTCTATCAACGCCTGATTAGTCCGCTACTCGGGCCGCATTGTCGTTTCACTCCAACCTGTTCAAGCTACGGAATTGAGGCATTGCGCAGGTTTGGAGTGATAAAAGGCAGTTGGTTGACGGTGAAACGCGTATTAAAATGCCACCCTTTACACCCTGGTGGTGACGATCCCGTCCCGCCCGGACCATTTGATACCAGAGAACACTAACGATGGATTCGCAACGCAATCTTTTAGTCATCGCTTTGCTGTTCGTGTCTTTCATGATCTGGCAAGCCTGGGAGCAGGATAAAAACCCGCAACCTCAGGCCCAACAGACCACGCAGACAACGACCACCGCAGCGGGTAGCGCCGCCGACCAGGGCGTACCGGCCAGTGGCCAGGGGAAACTGATCTCGGTTAAGACCGACGTGCTTGATCTGACCATCAACACCCGTGGTGGTGATGTTGAGCAAGCTCTGCTGCCTGCTTACCCGAAAGAGCTGAACTCTACCCAGCCGTTCCAGCTGTTGGAAACTTCACCGCAGTTTATTTATCAGGCACAGAGCGGTCTGACCGGTCGTGATGGCCCGGATAACCCGGCTAACGGCCCGCGTCCGCTGTATAACGTTGAAAAAGACGCTTATGTGCTGGCTGAAGGTCAAAACGAACTGCAGGTGCCGATGACGTATACCGACGCGGCAGGCAACACGTTTACCAAAACGTTTGTCCTGAAACGTGGTGATTACGCTGTCAACGTCAACTACAACGTGCAGAACGCTGGCGAGAAACCGCTGGAAATCTCCTCGTTTGGTCAGTTGAAGCAATCCATCACTCTGCCACCGCATCTCGATACCGGAAGCAGCAACTTCGCACTGCACACCTTCCGTGGCGCGGCGTACTCCACGCCTGACGAGAAGTATGAGAAATACAAGTTCGATACCATTGCCGATAACGAAAACCTGAACATCTCTTCGAAAGGTGGTTGGGTGGCGATGCTGCAACAGTATTTCGCGACGGCGTGGATCCCGCATAACGACGGTACCAACAACTTCTATACCGCTAATCTGGGTAACGGCATCGCCGCTATCGGCTATAAATCTCAGCCGGTATTGGTTCAGCCTGGTCAGACTGGCGCGATGAACAGCACCCTGTGGGTTGGCCCGGAAATCCAGGACAAAATGGCAGCTGTTGCTCCGCACCTGGATCTGACCGTTGATTACGGTTGGTTGTGGTTCATCTCTCAGCCGCTGTTCAAACTGCTGAAATGGATCCATAGCTTTGTGGGTAACTGGGGCTTCTCCATTATCATCATCACCTTTATCGTTCGTGGCATCATGTACCCGCTGACCAAAGCGCAGTACACCTCCATGGCGAAGATGCGTATGCTGCAGCCGAAGATTCAGGCAATGCGTGAGCGTCTGGGCGATGACAAACAGCGTATCAGCCAGGAAATGATGGCGCTGTACAAAGCTGAGAAGGTTAACCCGCTGGGCGGCTGCTTCCCGCTGCTGATCCAGATGCCAATCTTCCTGGCGTTGTACTACATGCTGATGGGTTCCGTTGAACTGCGTCAGGCACCGTTTGCACTGTGGATCCACGACCTGTCGGCACAGGACCCGTACTACATCCTGCCGATCCTGATGGGCGTAACGATGTTCTTCATTCAGAAGATGTCGCCGACCACAGTGACCGACCCGATGCAGCAGAAGATCATGACCTTTATGCCGGTCATCTTCACCGTGTTCTTCCTGTGGTTCCCGTCAGGTCTGGTGCTGTACTATATCGTCAGCAACCTGGTAACCATTATTCAGCAGCAGCTGATTTACCGTGGTCTGGAAAAACGTGGCCTGCATAGCCGCGAGAAGAAAAAATCCTGATTCGGTGAGTTTTCGCTAAAATAAGGGCGGTCAGTTGACCGCCTTTTTTCTTTTCGTAGGGCGGATAAGCACCGCGCATCCGCCACACAAAGCAACAGGAACATCATGAGCGATAATGACACTATCGTAGCCCAGGCCACGCCTCCGGGACGTGGCGGCGTTGGCATCCTGCGCATCTCCGGCTTCAAAGCCCGTGAAGTTGCCGAAACCGTGCTGGGTAAACTGCCTAAGCCGCGCTACGCCGATTATCTTCCGTTTAAAGACGCCGACGGCAGCGTGCTCGATCAGGGGATTGCGCTATGGTTCCCTGGCCCGAACTCGTTCACCGGCGAAGATGTGCTGGAACTGCAAGGTCATGGCGGTCCGGTGATCCTCGACCTGCTGTTAAAACGCATTCTGACCATTCCCGGCCTGCGGATTGCTCGCCCTGGTGAGTTTTCCGAACGCGCGTTTCTTAACGATAAACTTGACTTAGCCCAGGCCGAGGCGATTGCCGATCTTATCGACGCCAGTTCGGAACAGGCGGCCCGTTCGGCACTTAACTCGCTGCAAGGCGCATTCTCCGCACGGGTTAATCATCTGGTAGAAGCCCTCACCCACTTGCGCATTTACGTCGAAGCGGCAATTGATTTCCCCGATGAAGAGATCGATTTCCTCTCCGACGGAAAAATTGAAGCCCAGCTCAATGACGTTATTGCCGATCTTGATGCAGTGCGTGCTGAAGCACGTCAGGGTAGTTTGTTGCGCGAAGGGATGAAAGTGGTGATTGCCGGACGTCCTAACGCCGGTAAATCGAGCCTGTTAAACGCGCTGGCGGGGCGTGAAGCGGCAATCGTAACCGATATCGCCGGAACTACGCGTGACGTGCTGCGTGAGCATATCCACATTGACGGAATGCCGCTGCATATCATCGATACCGCCGGGCTACGTGAAGCCAGTGACGAAGTAGAACGTATTGGTATCGAGCGCGCGTGGCAGGAAATTGAACAGGCCGACCGCGTGCTGTTTATGGTCGATGGCACCACAACAGACGCCGTGGATCCGGCAGAGATCTGGCCGGAATTTATTGCCCGTCTGCCAGCGAAACTGCCGATCACCGTGGTGCGCAATAAAGCCGATATCACCGGCGAAACGCTGGGAATGAGTGAAGTGAACGGTCACGCGTTAATTCGTCTCTCGGCAAGGACTGGTGAAGGCGTGGACGTGCTGCGTAACCATCTCAAACAGAGCATGGGCTTTGACACCAACATGGAAGGCGGCTTCCTGGCGCGTCGTCGCCACCTACAGGCGCTGGAACAGGCAGCGGAACATCTACAACAGGGCAAAGCGCAACTGTTGGGAGCCTGGGCAGGTGAACTGCTGGCGGAAGAGTTGCGTCTGGCACAGCAGAACTTAAGCGAAATCACCGGGGAATTTACTTCAGACGACCTGCTGGGGCGGATTTTCTCCAGCTTCTGTATTGGTAAGTAACCGCGCTTACGAAGCCGCATTCTGACTGTCAGATGCGGCTTCGCTTCATTGTTACCACTCCTGTTATTCCTCAACCCTTTTTTTAAACATTAAAATTCTTACGTAATTTATAATCTTTAAAAAAAGCATTTAATATTGCTCCCCGAACGATTGTGATTCGATTCACATTTAAACAATTTCAGAATAGACAAAAACTCTGAGTGTAATAATGTAGCCTCGTGTCTTGCGAGGATAAGTGCATTATGAATATCTTACATATATGTGTGACCTCAAAATGGTTCAATATTGACAACAAAATTGTCGATCACCGCCCTTGATTTGCCCTTCTGTAGCCATCACCAGAGCCAAACCGATTAGATTCAATGTGATCTATTTGTTTGCTATATCTTAATTTTGCCTTTTGCAAAGGTCATCTCTCGTTTATTTACTTGTTTTAGTAAATGATGGTGCTTGCATATATATCTGGCGAATTAATCGGTATAGCAGATGTAATATTCACAGGGATCACTGTAATTAAAATAAATGAAGGATTATGTAATGGAAAACTTTAAACATCTCCCTGAACCGTTCCGCATTCGTGTTATTGAGCCAGTAAAACGTACCACTCGCGCTTATCGTGAAGAGGCAATTATTAAATCCGGTATGAACCCGTTCCTGCTGGATAGCGAAGATGTGTTTATCGATTTACTGACCGACAGCGGCACCGGGGCGGTGACGCAGAGTATGCAGGCTGCGATGATGCGCGGCGACGAAGCCTACAGCGGCAGCCGCAGCTACTATGCGTTAGCCG
>ENA-UEOM01000757-UEOM01000757.1-human-gut-metagenome-genome-assembly--contig:-NODE-757-length-13467-cov-10.639881_pt1 | contig 13467 bp, 10 predicted proteins | sample MGYA00242993_ERZ507994 | MGnify/ENA primary metagenome ERZ507994 (study PRJEB26167, sample SAMN06115536) | human gut metagenome | host: Homo sapiens | place: China:Neimenggu | collected 2014-11-07... | reverse complement strand
TGGCAAAATCCTGGGCAACTTTTTGTTGCTCAGGAACTTATAAATAAAGTTAAATTATAGTGTTGCGGAATTAAGGGAATATGAAAAAGTATTGGTTTCTGGCCTGCCTCTGCGCCCTCTGCGGCACACTTCTGATGGCTGCCTGTGACGGTTCTGATGAGCCCGAACCCGGCCCAACACCCCCATCCAGGCCGGCGGATTTGCCCGACAACCTCTATGCGATGGTGAAGTGGGAGGGCAGCACCACCACCTGCTTTATGAACAAGGATGCCTACATGCTTTATCAGCCTGGTCTCGAACCCCGCCTCGACTGCCAGATGGACAGCAACTATTTCCATCTGCTCTTCGATGAGGAGGGTCATTTGAAGTACATCCGCGGTCCTCTCTTGCAGATGCACACGGTGACGGGAGCCGCTGGCGGCAAGGAGACAGCCACCAAGCTCTACGTGACGGCCTACGGTAAGTCGTTCGTGCTGACCCATGACGAGGGCGAGGAAGGTGCCAAGGCAGTGCATCGCAAGGAAAATGCCTTGGACAATACAACCCTGCTCCAGGGGCTGTCTCTCACGGAGCTTCAGCTCGAGGGACTCAGTGAAGCATTGGAGATAGAGGATGAACTGAAGGGTAGCACAGGCTCTCTGGGTACGCCTGATGCCAAGAACCGGGGCATCAGACGCTTCCTCAATATGACGCGCATGCTGAACCGTTACATGCAGATGAGCGACAAGAGCTCTTCCCAACTGGCCCAGACCATCCAGAGCGCCTGTCCCGACAAGGGCGAGGTGAGTTGTGCCGTGGGCGGTGTGCTCGGCTCTTCTTCCGCTCTCACTGCTGATGAGAAGCAGCTGCAGGCACTCATAGGCGCGTGGAAAGAGACTGTCAATGGCGGCAGCAGCGCGCTGGTGGCCAGCCGCAGCGAGTGGGCCAGGCGTCCCATAGTGTTCATGGGGGTCAATACCGAGGTGATTCCCGGTACCAACTCATGCACGGTGAACTTCTTCGGAGAACTCCTGACCACAGGCATAGGCGAGGTGAGCAACTTCGTCTATGGCGTGTGTGTGACCGAGGTGGGCAGCCCCGTCACAGCCGAGAGCCTGCACCGAATTGGCAAGTTCAAGGCCAACGCCCGGGGAGAAGTCAAGTCCATCACGATACCCGAGCGGTTTGTGGTCGAGGGCCTGAAGCCTGGCACCGAGTATGTATGCCGCTTCTATCTGCAGTCCTATCGCGATTACTCCTACATGTTTGAGCAGAAGGGGACCCGTTTCAGCACCGATGCTCCCCTCGACTGCGAGAATGATGCTGGGCTGCAAGTGCTCAGCGCGCAGTATTACAGCTACTTGGGCTTTGCCTATTTCCGCTGTAAGGCTACTGCCACAAAGCCCTCTGCCGAGCACATCAGCCGCTGGGGAGTGAGCGTGGGAGACGGATTCTATCCCGTATCTACGCTGGATGATGACGATGACGACGATGATGCCATCTTCGTCATACCCGTGCGCAGAGATGCCTTTCAGGAGATAAATGTGGAGAAGCATCAGGCTCGCACCCAGGTGCCGGTGCGCATCTGGGCGCAACTTGAGGGCGAGGACTTCAAGCGCGTGAGCACTGCCCGCAATGCGACATTGCTCTATGACCAGCCCGTCTCCGTCACTTTCCTGTCCGACTATGAGCGCTCCGTGGGCAAGAACAGCACCGACATGATCAAGGACGACGACGGTAACTGGAAGCAGGTAGAACTTGTGGGTATGCCGTGGGTATATTATAGGGTGAAGTTCCAAGTGTCGGGCGCGCTCTTCATGGACAGGATGGATATGGTGGCCAACGAGTATGAGTACGGCGATGCACCCCACTATGTCAACGGACTGGTATATAGTGGCATTGCCAGTGAGAATATGCAGCTAGAGGGCATCAACGACGGTGAGAACACCCGCGAGATAGGCAATGTGGAATGTCCCAGCGGCTTTTACAGCATCGAGGGCAACATTCGTGAGGCCAAGGAATACAAGGACAACTGGCGCTGGCTGATGTTCCGCAGCGGTGGCCGGAGCTATGCTTCCGACAATGCTCTGCATTACGTCACCTTCATCAAGCCCAACTTCCGCATCGTGGACTCCTACGACAAGGAGTACAAGACCTTTATGGAGCACACGGGCTACTGATTTCCTGCCCAGTGCAGCGGGACTGTCCCGCTGCGTCAGGCGCAAGGGGAAAAGGCACACAGGAGGCTGTCTCTCCTCTGCTGGCATTCTGTGCAGGCAGAGCAGAGGCAGCCTCCTGGCTTTCGTAATGGGGCTGGCGGGGCAGGGAAGTCGGTTCTTCCGGCAGGCTTGTGCCGCTTCGTGGGTATGCCGATGAAGCTGGGACGGAAAATGCAGTGCGCTGCGATGGCTCATGCAGCACGCTGCATCGGCCATCGCAGTGCGCTGCATCGGGCATCGCACCGCAGTGCGCTATCGGGAGCGGAAGGGTGGGGTGGATGGTGCACCGGCCTCCCGCCATCTCCTGCCCACTCTCCCTGTTGGACCGAAAAAGGGTGCCGATGGTGTAAAATGCGGGTGCGATGTGCATCCTTTGCCTCCAAAAGTGCGTACCTTTGCATGTGGAAAGCCCCCAGAGGCGAATTGTCCTATACATATTATATATATGCAGATTATGGAGAAGCAGAATGTCATCATATCCCAAGACCTGGAGCAGAGTCTGACGCAGGCTTTGGAACGGCAGTCCTTTGACCGCCTGTTTGTGCTCACCGACACCACTACCCACCGGCTTTGCCGCCCCTTGCTCAGCGGTATGAAGTGCCTGGACGGAGCGGTGGACATCGTCGTCAAGCCCACCGATGAGCACAAGAACATCGAATCGCTCGTGTCTGTATGGACAGCGCTGCAGCAAGGAGGAGCCACCCGACACAGCCTCATGGTCAATCTGGGCGGCGGCATGGTGACCGACCTGGGCGGTTTTGCGGCCAGCACATTCAAGCGCGGAATCCCTTACATCAACGTTCCCACCACGCTGCTCAGCATGGTGGATGCCAGTGTGGGCGGCAAGACAGGCATCAACTTCGGTGGTCTGAAGAACGAGATAGGCGTCTTCTGTCCTGCCCGCACGGTGATTCTCTCGTCGCGCTTCCTGGCTTCGCTTGACGACATGAACCTCTGTTCGGGTTATGCCGAGATGCTCAAACACGGACTCATCAGCACGCGCAGGCATTGGGACGAGCTTGTGGGCTTCGACCTTACGCAGCCCGATCTGCCGCACTTGCAGGAGATGATAGCCGAGAGCGTGGCTGTGAAGGAGCGCATAGTGGAGCAGGATCCCACCGAAAAGGGTATCCGCAAGGCGCTCAATCTGGGTCACACCATCGGGCATGCCTTTGAGAGTCTGGCACTTGCCGAGGAGCGTACCGTGCTGCATGGGTATGCAGTGGCATGGGGGATGATATGCGAGCTGTATCTGAGTGCCGTGCGCATGCACTTCCCGCACGATGTGCTGCAGCAGGCTCTTACCTTCGTGAGGGAGAACTATGGCACTTTCCTCATCGACTGCAAGGAGTACGACCGCCTGTATGACTATATGACGCACGACAAGAAGAACCTCTCCGCAGGGCAGGTCAACTTCACGCTGCTCTCCGATGTGGGCGATATCCACATCGACCAGATTGCCTCCAAGGATGAAATCTTCGAGGCGCTCGACTTCTACCGCGACAGTATGGGGTGCTGAGAAACGGGCTTCGTGAGGACTCCGAGAGGTTTTCTCTGACTGAGAAAAAAGATTGGATGCGTGCGGGAATGTACTTCCCGCATGTGCGCAGGGATTTGTGCAGCATGTTTCGGTAAGCTATGATTTTGTCCGAAACATGCTCCGCAAATCCTCTTTTTTTGCTTCTCATACTGAATAATGGCGCTTGCAGGGGCGGCAAATCTCATTGATAATTCGTAACTTTGTAGGTAAAAAAGTAACAAAACTGCAAATGAAAAGGAGAATTAGTGCATTTCTGAGCCTCTTCCTGCTGGCTCTGGCGGTAATGGCCGAAGGCAGGGCCAAGTATGTGTTTTACTTTATAGGCGACGGTATGGGCGTCAATCAGGTCAATGCCGCCGAGACGTATCTGGGTGCGCTTGACGGTCGCATCGGCATCACGCCGCTCTGCTTCCCCAGTTTTCCCTTCTCTGCCTTTGTCAACACACAGAGTGCCACCAACGGTGTGACCGACTCTGCCGCTGCCGGCACCGCACTTGCTACAGGCAACAAGACCAAGAACGGAGCCTTGGGAGTGCTCAAGGATCTCACTACTCCCGTCAACAGTATCGCCCAGTGGGCGCATGATGCAGGTGCAGCAGTGGGCATCACCACCAGTGTGACTGTGGATCATGCCACTCCGGCTGCCTTCTACGCCCACGTAGGAAAGCGTGGTGATACCTATATGATAGGGCAGCAGCTCGTCGCTACAGACTTTGACTTCTTCGCCGGTTCGGACTTCACCACTCCTCAGAATCCCGATGGAGGAGCCGACCTCTACCAGCAGGCTCGGGACAAAGGCTACTGCATCACCCGCAGCTACAAGGAGTATCAGAAGCGCAGCAAGAAAGCCGACAAGATGATACTGCTCCAGTCAGAGGAGGCCAGCAAGGTGGATAGAGGCGGTATCCCCTATGCTCTTGACCGCCAGGAGGGTGACCTCACGCTGCCCGACATCACACGTGCTGCCATCAACTTCCTTACCAAGAAGCAGGGAGGCAAGGACGGCTTCTTCCTCATGGTGGAGGGTGGCAAGATAGACTGGCTCTGCCATGCCAACGATGTGGCTTTCATCCCCGAACTTATCGAGATGAACGATGCCGTGAAGGTGGCTTTTGAGTTCTATCAGCAGCACCCCGACGAGACACTTATCGTGGTGACAGCCGACCACGAGACTGGCGGACTGGTGTTGGGCAGAGGCGGTTACCAGCTCAATCTGCAGGCTGTTGCCAACCAGCGCATGAGCATATCCCGGTTGGGTACAGAGCTTCACAAGCTGCACGACAAGTATGGCGACAAGTATGACTGGGAGGTGGCAAAGGCCTTCCTGACCGATAACTTCGGTTTCTGGGACAAGGTGCAGCTCAGTGATGACCAGACTGCCCGCCTGCAGCGCTCCTTTCAGCGCGTGCTCGAAGGCAAGGGCGTTGACGCCAAGTCGCTGTATCAGAAGGACAGCGAGTTTGCCGGCACGGTCAACAGGGTGATGAGCGAGTGCGCTCGTCTCACATGGGGAACCGGCAGCCATACCAATGGCTATGTCCCCTGTTTCTCTATCGGTGTGGGTGCCGAACTGCTTCAGGGTCGTCTGGACAACACAGAGTTGCCCCTGAGAATGGCCAAGGCAGCTGGTTGGCAGGTGCGCTGACAGCCTGTATCAGAACTCTAACCAAATGAAATAAGAATGATGAAAAGACTGATTTACCTTATTGTCATACCTCTGCTTGCAGGCTTCTGCCTGCGGGCAGAGGCACAGACAGAGAAGAGTGCAGTGATGCTCGCTGACCCTTACATCTTGCTCGAGGACGGCATCTATTACGCTTACGGCACCTACGATGCCGACGGCATACGCTGCTACACCAGCACCGACCTCAAGTACTGGCAGTACAGCGGGCTGGCGCTCAACAAGGCCAACACCACCGAGAACCGCTGGTTCTGGGCACCCGAGGTGTATCATGTGGGCGACCGCTACATCATGTACTATTCGGCCAACGAGCATCTCTTTGCCGCCACAGCCAGTTCGCCCAAGGGACCCTTCAGGCAGGTAGGCTCCTATCAGATGGAGAGTCTGCTCAAGGATGAGAAGTGCATCGACTCGCACGTCTTCTTTGATACGGATGGTTCAGCCTACCTCTTCTTCGTCCGCTTCAATAATGGCAACTGCATCTGGCAGGTCAAGTTGGCCGACGATGGCATCACCCCGGTGCCTGGCACCCTCAAGCAGTGCCTGTGGGCAGCTGATGAGTGGGAACTCAAGATGGGCCGCGTGACCGAGGGGCCCAATGTGTATAAGTCCGGCGCACGCTATTTCCTCACCTATTCAGCCAATGACTACCGGAGCCAGGACTACGCTGTAGGATATGCCCTTACCACCAACATCGCCCGTGGCAACTGGAGCAAGCAGCGCACCCACAGTCCTTTCCTGCATCGCTGGAACGGACTTTACGGCACCGGCCATCACTCCCTCTTCACCGACAAGGACGGCCAGCTGCGCATAGTCTTCCATGCCCATGACTCCCAGGAGAATATTCATCCGCGCCGCATGTACATCGGCACCGTCAAGTGCAGCGGAAATACGTTGACCATGACCGATGATGCCATGGTGGTGCCGGTATTGGGTACAGCTCCCACTGCCGTTGATGCTCCTGCGGCCGATGGAGCTGCGCCGGCTGCTGCATCCTACTTCTCCACCGACGGAGCGGCGCATGCACAGCCCATCGCAGGCATCAACATCGTGCGGCAGGGTGCTCAGGTGCGCAAGGAATTGAGATGAAGCACTTTTGTCTAACCCATTAAATACAGACCGGAAGATGAAAAAATCATTTGCATTGGCTGCTATGGCGGCTTTCGTCATGCTCTCCTCGTGCGGAGGAAGCACAAGTAGTAAGGTAGCCGAAGAGGATTCTCTCGTCATCGACACCGTGGCTACACTGGAGCAGGATACCACCGAGGATGTTCAGGCACAACTCACCGAGAGCCTCCAGAGCGATGATGCCGCACAGGTGCAGGCCGCTATCGAGAAGGTGGCAGGCGAAGTGCAGGCTGCCATCCAGAGCGGTGACCAGCAGGCGGCAGAGAAGTATGCCAGCCAGATAAAGGCGTTCGTGGAGCAGAATGCCGACAAACTGAAGGCGTTGGATGTGAACACCCTCACGGTGGGCAACTTGATTGATGCCGCCAAGAACCTTCCTGCCAATGCCAAGCAGACAGCCAAGGACGGCAAGAATGCCGTGAAGGCTGATGCCAATGCAGCCAGAGAGGCCGCCGATGCAGCCGCAGAAAAGGCCAAGGCCGATGCCAAGGCTGCTGCCGACCAGGCTGTAGAGGATGCCAAGGAGAAAGCCGGCGAGAAGGTGGATGAGGCTGCTGCCAAGGCCAGCGAAAAGGCCGACCAGGCTATTCAGGACGCTACCGACAAGGCCAAGAAGAAGTTGGGCCTCTAACATCAAGCAGCCTGCTCGCAAGCGTCAGCTGGCTTGCTTACGAACGTCAGTCAGCCCGCTCGCAAGCGTCAGCCTGCTTGCTTACGGATATCAATCAGCCCCGAACTGCCATCAGGTGCAGTTCGGGGCTGATTTTCATTCTCTTTCTCCTTGCTCCTCACCCCGCAGTTTTACAGAATTGTCGTGGCATCATTGCCCATAGCAATCCTTTCGTATTACACTTTCGGCATGCAGCCATCGTCAGGGCAGTATGGCTTTTGGGATGAATGTATCCGTCTCCTCATCCCGCCCAAAATGCCCAAAACAGTCAAGCAGAGTACAGAAAATGGAGAAAAAGCTTGTTTGCTGTACTGGAATTGACTATTTTTGCAGCATGAGAAGAGAAATAGATGTGTTGGGAAACGTTCCTGTGAGTTCCTCCCTTATTGCTTCGCTTTATCCTGATATAAAGGCCAAGAACAATAAGGTAGCGGTTTTGGAGCGTGCAGGCGACATCATCCGGCTCAAGAAGGGGCTCTTTGTGGCCGGTTCTCTGGCCGGTGGTGCTAATCTTTCTTTGGGTCTCATTGCCAATCATCTTTATGCTCCCTCCTACGTTTCAATGCATTCGGCTCTGCGCTATTACGGATTGATTCCCGAGGCGGTGTATGTTACTCAGTCTATGACGGTGAAGCATTCGCGCGATTTTACCACTCCTGTGGGTGCTTTTACATACCAGTGTGTGTCAGCAGAATCCTTTCCCGTTGGGGTGACACAGGTGCATGATGGTGACGCTGTATTTGTTATCGCCACTCCCGAAAAGGCCTTGTGCGATCTGATAGCATACTCTCCCAGGCTCAACCTGCGTTATCGCGTGGAGGCATCACACTTTCTGGAGGAGGATCTGCGGTTTGATATGGAAGCCTTCTCTAAGTTCAATCCTTCTGTATTTGAGGAGTATATAAGAGTGGGCCGAAAGGCGAACTCTGTAGAGACTATACTAAAGCTTTTGACTCATGAATGAACTCTATCGCAATATGCTGGAGGCTTATGACCTCACTACAGCACAGGACGTGAGGAATGCAACCTTTGAGGTTAATCAGCAGATAATCCTTTCCGGGCTTGCCCAGGGCGGTTTCTTTGATGTGGCTGCGTTCTATGGCGGCACATGCTTGCGTGTGTTTCATGGTTTGCAAAGGTTTAGCGAAGATATGGACTTCTCTCTGCTGGTCAAGGATGAACGGTTCGACTTCACCCGCTATTTCCAGCCCATTATGGATGAGTTTGCTCTGGTGGGCAGAAGGGTGGAGATAAAGAAAAAGGAGAAGAAGAATTTCGGGCGTGTTGAATCGGCTTTTCTGAAGGATAATACCGATGTGTATGACATTTCCTTCCAGACTGAACGGTCGGTGAAGATAAAGATTGAGGTTGATACATGCCCTCCTCTTCGTTTTGACACCGAACTGCGCCTGCTTCTTCAGCCTCGCTCTTTTATGGCGAGATGCTTCACCTTGCCTTGTCTGTTTGCAGGTAAAATGCATGCTTTAGTGTTTCGGACATGGAAGAGCAGGGTGAAGGGAAGGGATTGGTATGATTTTGAATGGTACGTGCGCCATGGTATTCCTCTTGATTTTACCCACTTGCAGGAGCGAATCATGGAGTTCAATGGCGAACAGATGGACCGTACTCAGTTCCAGCAGCGCCTTCGTGAGCGCATATCTGCTGCTGATATGAGGCAGGTAAAGGCCGATGTGCTTCCTTTTGTGAGGAATCCCAAAGAACTGGACATTTGGTCGAATGATTATTTCCTGAAGCTTTCCGAACTCATCCTTTGGGCATGACAGAGAGGTGGCAGTTGGCTGCAATAACGCCTTATTTTACAGTTTTCGGGCTTGCAGAATGCCTTATTTTACAAGTTTGGGAGTTCTGGAACGCGTTATTTTACACGTTCTGTGGGCCTGGGAGTGTGCTTTCTGGGGTGGGCTGATGGGGTGCCAGGGGAGGCTTATCCTCGAAAAAGTGTAGTCCAAGCGCATTCTTATCCTCGAAAAAGTGTGGTGAATGAGCGCTTTTATCCTCGAAAAAGTGTAACTTTGTGGTGCTGTAACCTAAATGTGAGATAATTATGCGCAGGAAGATATATAGTCGTCTCTTGGAATGGAAGAATAGTAAGGACAGGCGCCCGCTCATGCTCCTCGGAGCCAGACAGGTGGGTAAAACCTGGATTATGCGGCATTTCGGAGAGCAAGAATATAGTAAGGTGGTGTATGTCAACTGTGATGACGAGCCCCGAATGAAGCAAATCTTCGACCTTGACTACGATATAGAACGCATCCTCACAACCTTGCAGGCCATTACGGGGCAAAAGGCTACACCTGGTGACACACTGATAGTTCTCGATGAGATACAGGAGGTTCCCAGGGGGCTGCATAGCCTGAAATACTTCTGCGAGAAGGCGCCTGAGTATCATGTTATGGTGGCTGGCTCACTGCTTGGAGTTACTTTGGGCGGTGGAGAATCCTTTCCAGTGGGCAAGGTGGATATGCTCTACATGTATCCGATGGATTATGAAGAGTTTCTGGAGGCAACGGGCCATGGCGAGTGGGTTGGGCTGTTGCGCTCGCATGACTGGCCCCTTGTGGATGCCTTGTTGCCCAAACTGGTGGAACTTCTCAGGCAATACTATTATGTAGGCGGAATGCCTGGTGTGGTGGGCAGATATGTGGAGAACAGGGATCTGAAGCAGGTGCGCACGTTACAGCACGAGATACTGGATGCCTATGGACGTGATATCTCCAAGCACACATCGGCAGCAGAGTCGGTTCGCATAAGGCAGGTGTTGGCCTCTCTGCCGATGCAGTTGGCCAAGGAGAGCAAGAAGTTTGTATATGGAGCCGTGCGTAAGGGGAGTCGGGCAAAGGACTTCGAACTGGCTATCCAATGGCTTCTGGATGCGGGCATAATATATAAGGTGAACCGCATCAGGGAACCTCGGGTGCCGGTTAAGTTCTATGAGGACTTCGATGCCTTCAAACTCTTCCTGCTTGATTGTGGTTTGCTGGCTTGCATGGCCGATGCTCCTGCCGACCAGATGCTCATTGGCGACAACGTGTTTGTGGAGTTCAAGGGCGCTTTCACAGAGCAGTATGTGTTGCAGCAACTCCTTGCAGTCGGTCTCACTCCCTATTACTGGAGCAATGCAAAGACGCCGGCAGAGATAGATTTCATCGTTCAGCAGGGTAGCAGGTTGGTTCCCATCGAGGTGAAAGCGGAGGAGAATGTGCGTGCACGCTCACTGTCGCAGTTCATAAAGGACAATCCTGGGCTCAAGGGACTTCGTCTCTCCATGAAGGGGTATGCCAATCAGGAGTGGATGGAGAACGTTCCTCTTGTAGCTATAGATGCTTTCTTCGACCAGAAATAAGACTTCTCTTCCTCAATACAGCCAGCCCCGAACCGCTTGGCATTTGCGATTCGGGGCTGGCTTATTGTGGTTCCTGAGTTGTGGAGGATTACTGCTGCTCTTTGAGAGTCCAACCGTAAGGTGTTAAAAAAAACAAAGGGCTGGACTCCAAATCCGGAATCCAGCCCTTTGACGCTCTTTTCATTGTCTGTTTCTGTAGCAGCTGATGGTGTCAGTCTTCGCCCCAGTTACCGCTGTTCGATTCTCCCCACAAGCCTTTGTAGTCATTACCACCCTTGGTCGCATCCTCGTTGACCACATCAAAGTTGTCGATACATTCTCCATTGGTACTGTTTACGCTCGCCACTACGAGGCTACAGAGAAGAGACTCGGGCTGTATCACATTAATTTCTGGAGTTATATAGTTCTTCTTCATTTTGCGTAACTGTTATTTTGGGTTTATCTGATAACTATCTTCTTTCCGTTCACTACATACAGTCCCTTGGGCAATCCCTCCAGACTGCAACCGCGGCGCACCATCTGTCCGTTCATGTTGAACACGCCGTCTATGCCGCGCTTGTAGGATGTACAGTCGGCGCTGCCGTGTATGTCGTCGATGCCGGTGGTGCTGTCTTCCACTCCGTCGATGAGCAGCGAAACTCGTTTTCCTTCGGCAGAAGTATTGGTCAGCTCAAACCAGCAGCGGAACGCCTTCAGTCCGTATGAATACGGCTTTCCGTCGTCCATATTGCCGCTTGGCACCTGTATCAGCTTTCCCTGATACATGAAGTAGTCGCCGTTGAGGTCGTCTCTATTCTCGATAATCTTGCCATTGTCGTATGTCTTCGCCATTGTGCCTTTGCATACCATCGTGCCATGGCCACCACCGGTGGCACCGAAGGTTGTTGTTGACTCCCAATTGGTGGTGTTTACAAACTTCTTCAGCTTCTCCCTGTCGAGCGACACCATCGTGATGTCGTAGTGGTCGGCTTTCAAAGTCTTCGTCAGTCTGTTGTTTTCGTCGGAAGACGGTTTGTAGTCGGTGCCCAGCCACTGGCTGTTGTCCTCGCCCTCTGATGTATAGAAGCGATCTACGGTGTAGGGTGCCGACTTCACCTGTGTATATGGCGGGTACACGATATATGGCTCGAATGCTGTTACCATCACGTCATCGTCGTTCTTTGGCTCCACGGTCACGAACTGTACGCTGTTTTCCGTCAGTTTCGCAAGCTTTGCCACCTTCACGGCATCTCCAAACGTGCGTTTCATCTGTCCCCATGTCAGATCTACGGGCAGAATGAGCGAGTTCCACATATTGGCGTTCAGCTTGCGGTTCAGATGCAGCACGGAGTTCTTGTATTCGTCTGCAGCCTCGGTCAGATAGCGCAGGTCGGTAGATTCCTCGTCGAGAATCAGCTCCGGGTTGCGTCGCGGTCCGGCATAAAGCAGCTTGAATTCGTCCACGGCCGTCAACTCGTTGGCGTCAGCGTCCGACTTGTCTGTAGAATCTACATAGAAACCAATGCGGAGAGTCACGGGGTTATCGCTTGATATTTCTTTCCCATTCGGGGCTTTGTCGAGACATATCTGCACCTGGTTCTCATACTCTCCCTCGAAGAAGGCACGTCCGATACCGGCTCCATCGTATGTCTTGCCAAGCGCCTCGGCATCAGCCTGACTTATACCGTCAAGGGATACTGTTGAGTATTTCTCGTCAATCGGTTTGCCTTGGGCATCGAGTTCTGTAATGAACAGGCGTGCCAGCGGTTTGCCGTTCTTAGTGATGCTGTTCGCTGTGCTGAATCCGTTGCATCGCAGCAGGAACCATCCTGCCTTGTGTACCTTCACGTCCTGATAGAATGTGAAGCCGCGCAGGCCTTTGGTGTAGCAGTAGAAATACTGGCCGTATTTTTGTTGATGAGTTTGATCTGTATAGCCTACCCAGTCTTTTGTACCAGTACTGCTTAGCTTGTCATACTGCTTATACATATGTTCGTCTCCAAAGCGCACGTGGCTTTTCCAGTCTGTTGGCAGATCATTACCTTTACCTGTGATATTCCATTTTTGAGCATCTGCATCATTCACTCTGAAATCCGGACATGCAATAAGGAAAGAAGCATCAACAACCGACTTCATATGTGCAGGGGTTGTGTTGAAGAGCAAGTAATACTCATTCTTTGTAATGACCTTCCATTCCTGGTTCTTGTATTCCGGGGTGTCCTCCTGTGCTATGTCTTTCTTATAATCGCAAAGTTTGTCCTCGTCGCCAGGATAAGCAGTGAGATAACCTAATGTTGTTGGATTGCCGATTTTGACGAGATATACCTTGTTCGTTTCTGAATAGCCCTTGGCTTTATCAAATCTGATAACGCTTCTATCTACAGCACCCTGGTCCATAAACACCTGGTTATGCTTTGTGTCGATTCCCAGATATGCCCGATTTTTAGAACCTTTCACCTTGTTCTCCAGACGATATGTTCCTTCTGAACCGCTAATCAAATTCATATAAATGGGATATGGCGTAACATCCAATGAGGCATGAGTACCCCACATACCGCCAACACTCAGAAACTTTTTGGCACCGACGTTATACAGACACACAATCCTGTTTCCGTCGGTTTCAGCCGTTCCATTGGTTGTACAAATATCTGACGAAGGGTCAATGCCCCAAAGGTTGTCAACACCTCCAATAGTATTTTCTGTTCCGTTGCTTGCAGTCGCTTTATTTTGTGCCGAGGCTACAGTAGCATTTGCAGCCATCAGTACTGCGGCCAAAGCGACAGCCGCAATGCTTCCTTTTGCCTTGGCAAAAGAAAGCAGATAACTTTTATTCATCCTTAATTCCGCAACACTATAATTTAACTTTATTTATAAGTTCCTGAGCAACAAAAAGTTGCCCAGGATTTT
>ENA-UEOM01000753-UEOM01000753.1-human-gut-metagenome-genome-assembly--contig:-NODE-753-length-13498-cov-9.800536_pt1 | contig 13498 bp, 10 predicted proteins | sample MGYA00242993_ERZ507994 | MGnify/ENA primary metagenome ERZ507994 (study PRJEB26167, sample SAMN06115536) | human gut metagenome | host: Homo sapiens | place: China:Neimenggu | collected 2014-11-07... | reverse complement strand
TTCGGTTACAAGGAATTGGAGGTCTGCCTATGAAGGAAGTTCGCGTTTGCGAAGCAATGAAGTCCCCGGTGGGGACTTTAAGCGACGGAACGGTCTTGCATCAGCAAGATGGAGGGACCAAGTCCCGACAAGTTCCGATTTGGGAAAAGAGCAATTTAACGCTGGAGGAAGCTGCGGCTTACTCTGGCATTGGCATCAACAAACTGCGTGAAATTACGAATGAAGATAAATGCAAATTCGTCCTTTGGGTGGGAAACAAGCGTCTGATTAAACGTCGCCTGTTCGATTGCTTTGTCGAGCAAGCATATTCTATTTGAGAGGTTGCCAAAGGCTGCAAATGTGAAACCGTCCTTTTCTCATTCGCTGCGGGTGGAAATCGCATGGTTGATGTGTTATACTGACACTGACCTTATAGATGCGCTTTTCACAGAAAGGAGCTTCTAAATGCCTGAAAAGCGCAAGGATAGCAAGGGCCGTGTTTTGAAGGATGGCGAAAGCCAGAGAGCAAACGGCACCTACGACTATCGTTATACCGATATCCACAAGAAACGGCGTTGTATTTACGCTAAATCCCTGACAGAGCTGCGGAAAAAAGAGGAAGAACTGTGGCGCAATCTGGCAGACGGCATCGACTACGCCGCCGGAGAGATGACAGTGGCTGATCTGGTTGACCGCTATATGAACCTGAAACGTGGGTTGAAACCCAATTCACTTCGGTCGTACAACACAGCGGTCAAGCGGATTCATGCTGACCCTTTCGGGCAAAAAGCCATTAAAACGGTAAAATTGTCCGATGCGAAAGGCTGGTTCGTGTTTCTGCATGACAGCGGTTTCAAGCAAAACACCATAGGAATCCTGCAAAGCGTTGTCAGACCGGCGTTTGAGATGGCGGTGGAGGATGACATCATCCGCAAGAATCCATTCAAGTTCAAGCTGTCGGACGTTGTGCCGAAGGACGCTTATGTGCGCAATGCCCTGACCAGAGAACAGCAGGAGAAATATCTGCAATTCGTTCAAGACTATGGCGGAAACTATTATGATGATATCGTCATTCTTATGGGAACCGGCTTGCGTGTGAGTGAGTTGTATGGCCTGACACGAGCAGATATCGACTTTGAACGGCACTGTATCCATGTGCGGCGGCAGCTTTGCCGGACGGCTGAAAAGCCCTACTTCGTCACACCGCCGAAAACAAAAAGCGGTATCCGCAATGTTCCCATGACAGATACCGTTTGTGCAGCGTTGCGGCGTGTAGTAAAAGCCAGAGCGTCCACGAAAGTGGAAGCGTTGGTAGATGGTTGCAGCGGATTTCTCTTTCTGGACAAGTCCGGGATGCCGAAGGTGGCAATGCACTTGGAAAACTATATGCGTGGCGTGCAGGGAAAGTTTGAGAAGGCGTACGGCAAACCTGTTCCGCGCATTACACCTCATGTGCTGCGACACACCTTCTGCACCAATGTTCAGCAGGCTGGGCTGGATGTAAAAAGCCTGCAATACCTGATGGGACACTCCAATGCCAGTGTGACGTTGGATGTCTACACGCACAGCAGCTTTGAATCGGTTGAAAGAGCCTTTGAACAGATCGCCGGCAACCTGTGATTTTCGACGTATGAAGCGGAATTGCTTACGCCGAAACTTACGCCGAAACTTACGCCAAAACTTACGCCAAAACTTACGCCAATCACCCGGTAAGTGGCGTAGATTTGCGTAGAAAAGCGTGGATCGTGCAAAAACGGAGAATCTGGAAAAATCGGCTTGTGGCCTTGATAATTCTACAAAAGTCTACGTTTCCCGATATTCGTGATTCGGCTCCAAAAGTGTGGTTTGGAAGGGCGGCATGTACTAAGCCGTACCAATCTTTTTTAATAGGAAATGCCAAAGAGGCGGAACTTCTCTTCGGAGAGGTTCCGCCTCTTTTTATGTATACCCCACGCCCTTACTGCCCACCCTAACCACAGGGAAAGGGGGCGCGGGGATGTCCGGCAAACGGGTGCTGGCGGTGTATGCCGCCTTGCTGCTGGGGTTTGCGGTGGTGCTGTGCCGGTTGTATCTGCTGGCGCAGCACCCTGCCTATGCTGCGCGGGCGGCAGCGCAGAGCACGGTCACTCTGCAGTTGCCCGCCCGGCGGGGCAACTTTTACGATGCGCAGGGGCGGCTGCTCACTGGTCTCGAGGAGCGCTGGCAGGTGGTGTGCTTTCCCGGGCAGGGCAATTACGACCGCCTGTATGCCTGCACCGATGCCGCCGGGCAGGCGCTTTTGTACCGCAGCCGCAGCCGTGCGGCACCCTTTTTGCTGGAGGTAAGTTGCGACCCCGCCCGCCTTGGGCTGACCGGTTATCCAGCCGCTCGGCGGTATGCGGCGGTGCCGCTGTGTCAGCATTTACTGGGCTATCTGGATAGCACAGGTCACGGCGCTGCCGGGCTGGAAAAGGCGCTGGACGCCGTACTTTCCGGCACAGGGGAGAACAGCAGCCTTGTCTGCGCCGTGACGGCGCAGGGTACGCTGCGCACCGGAGAAACGGCTAGACTTTTGCAAGCCGACAGCGGGGCGCTGGGCGTGCAGCTGACCATCTCCCGCCCGGTGCAGCGGGCAGTGGAAGCAGTGGCGGCAAGTACCATGACGAGCGGCTGCATTCTGGTGCTGGATACCGCCACAGCGGCGGTGCGCGCCAGCGTCAGTGTGCCGTGCTACGACCCGGAGCGCCTTGCCGACAGCCTGCAGGCGGAGAACAGTCCTTTCCTGAACCGGGCACTGCAAAGCTACGCGGTGGGCTCAGTGTTCAAGCCGGTGCTGGCTGCGGCTGCGCTGGAAGCGGGCTTGCAGCCGGTTTTCGAGTGCACCGGCGCGGTGGTAGTGGATGGGCAGATCTTTCGCTGCGCGGGCGGGGTGCCGCATGGACAGGTGGACCTTGCCGCCGCGCTGGAAAAAAGCTGCAACGGCTATTTTATCCGTCTGGGACAGCAGCTGGGTGCGGAAAGCTTGCTGGACGCCGCCAAAGACTTTGGCTTTGGGTGTAGCCTGCCGCTGGCAGAGGGGCTTGCCGCCGAGGCCGGGCAGCTGCCCGCCCCGCAGGAGCTGGCGCAAAGCGGGCAGCTTGCCAATTTCAGCTTTGGGCAGGGCAGCCTGCTGGCAGCGCCTATGCAGGTGACGGCACTGTTCAACACCATTGCAGCGGACGGCGTATACCGCAGCCCTTATGTGCTGCAAGCCACGCTGGACGAGACCACCGGACAACCGGTGGAGACCCTCAGCCACCCCCGGGGGCGGCGGGTGATCTCAGCACAGAACGCAGCGCTTTTGCGCGCTATGCTGGTACAGGTGGTGCAGCAGGGCACCGCACAGGATGCCGCCGGGCTTTCCGGTGGGGCGGGCGGCAAGACCGGTACTGCCCAGACCGGGCAGTTCACCCCGGAGGGCACCGAGCGCTGCAACCTGTGGTTTGCGGGGTTCTGGCCGGCAGAAAAGCCCCGCTACACCATTGTGGTATTGCAGGACGGTGCGGTGCACACGGCGTACTCCGGTGCAGCCATCTTTGCGCAGGTCTGCAACGCGCTGGAAGCAGCGGGTTAAATGCGCGGATTCTACTTGCAATTTTGGCTTTGTTATGCTACTATATAGTTGTATTTTTGCGTAGTTTTCCGTATTTACAAATAAAAGGAGCGTTACGATTCATGTCTGTTATCGAAATTGTTGGCGGTGCCATTCTGCTGGTGGCTTCGCTGGTCATCGTTTTCCTCACCCTCATGCAGCACACCCACGGTCAGGGCCTGTCCGGTGCCATCAACGGCAGTGTGGGCGGTGCCAACAATGCACGTCTGACCCCGGCAGATCAGATGCTGGCTAAGGTCACCCGCATTGCAGGCGTGGTGTTCTTTGTGGTTGCTATTCTGGCTTGCCTGTTTGCAGGCCGTCTGGCAGGCTGAGAAGGCGTTGCAGCCCCGTGAACGGACGGGGCTGTTTTTCTGTGCAGAAAAAGTGTGGGCAGCCGGTTCTGCGGGCTGCCGCAAAGAGGGGACAGGGGAAAGTGCCCGTCCCAAGGCAGGGCTGTGCTCCGCAGGAGATGCACGGCCACGGAAGTGAAGGAGAAAATATTTTATGGCAATGCGCGATAAAATTGAGCACGCGATCCAGAATCAGCCGTGCACCGTAAAAGATCTGAAAAATAAGTTCGGCGGGGATCGCGGCGCAGACCGCAAGGTGATGGAGGCTGTGGACCAGCTGGTGCACGAGGCTGTCATCTGCCAGCGCCAGGGCGTGTTCTTCACCGTACGCAGCGGCCGTGCCGACAAGGCACTGCTGTGCAAGGTGGTAAAGCTGGGCAAGAATTTTGCCTTTGTCATGCTGGAGGACGGCACCAGCGATATCTTTATCCCCGGCCGGTTCACCCGCGGCGCAATGCCCGGCGACAAGGTGCTGGTGGAAAAGTTTGCACACCCCCGGGTAGAGGGCAGCGATGAGGGCGAGATCCTTGCTGTTCTGGAAGAGAAAAATTCTCTGGTGGGCACCATGCACCGCATGGAGGGCCGCCTGAAGTTTGTGCCTGACGATTGCCCCGCCATCTCCATGCAGGTCATGCGGGACTGCGAAGGCAGCGCCAAGGACGGCGACAAGGTGGCAGTGGAGATTCTGCTGCGCGGCAGCCGTCAGGAGGATCACCGCGTAGGTGTGGCCATGCGCTTTGGCAGCTGCGATGAGGCAAAGCGCTGCGCAAAGGCACTGCTCTACGCGCAGGATATCCGCAACCGCTTCCCGGACAAGGTGCGGGACGAGGCCAAAAAGCTGGACAACGCCGAGGTGTCTGCTGCGGACTGCGAGGGCCGCATGGATCTGCGCGCCCTGCCCATTTTTACTATCGACAGCGCCGAGACCAAGGATATCGACGATGCCATCAGCCTGACCAAGACTCCGGACGGCGGCTTTGAGCTGGGCGTGCACATCGCGGATGTTTCCAACTACGTCAAGCCCGGTACCGAGCTGGACAACGAGGCCTTCAGCCGCGCTACCAGCGTCTACTATGCCGATCAGGTGGTGCCCATGCTGCCCAAGCAGCTGTCCAACGGCATTTGCAGTCTGAACGAGGGCGTGCTGCGTCTGGCTTTCTCCTGCCTGATGCGGCTGGATAAGGACGGCAACCTGACCGACTACCGCTTTGTCAAGTCCGTCATCCGCAGCCGGGTCAAGGGCGTGTACTCCGAGATCAACGCCCTGCTGGCCGGCAGCACCGATGACGAACTGACCGGCAAGTACCATGAAGTACTGGCGCAGCTGCCTGCTATGAAGGAGCTGTATGGCCACCGTGCCCGCCTGCGCAAGGAGCGCGGCTGCATGGATATCGAGAGCGGCGAGGTAAAGCTGATCCTGGACGAAGATGGCCACTGCATCGACGTGAAAAAGCGCACCTCCGGCGAGAGTGAGGCAATGATCGAGGAGTTCATGCTGCTGGCCAACCAGTGCGCCGCCCACTTTGCCCGGGTGAAGCAGATCCCCTTTGTGTACCGCGTGCACGAGGAGCCCAACGCCGAAAAGCTGGAGCGCTTGCACGGGTTGCTGCAGGCCTGCGGCGTCAACGACCACTTTGCCAAGGATGTGCCCACCCCCAAGGAGCTGAGCGCCATTCTGGAAGGTGTGCGCGGCACTGCCTACGAGCAGATCATCAATGTTGGTATGCTGCGCTGCATGTCCAAGGCTGTGTACGAGGAAAAACCCAAGGGACACTACGGTCTGGTGCTGCAGGACTATGCCCACTTCACCAGCCCCATCCGCCGCTACCCGGACTTGGCTATCCACCGTATCATGACGGCTCAGCTCAAGGGCACGGACAAGGACACCATGATCCTGCGTTACAGCGAGTTTGCCGAGGACGTCAGCAAGCAGGCCAGCGAGCGCGAAGTCATCGCCATGCAGATCGAGCGCAAGGCCGAGGACTGCTACAAGGCCGAGTATGCCCGCCGCCATCTGGGCGAGTGCTATGAGGGCCGCATCTCCGGCGTGACCCAGCGCGGCCTGTTCATCGAGTTGGAAAACGGCGTGGAAGGCTTTGTACCTGCTTCCAGCCTGACCGCCACCGGCACCATGCTCACCGAGGGCGTGCGCCTTTCTGATCCCGTTTCCGGCAAGAACTGGAATCTGGGCGATACCATGATGATCACCATTGTGCGTGCGGACGTCAATCTGGGCAAGATCGACTTTGAGGTCGCCCCGGAAAGTGCAAAGCAGTAACTTTATAATTGAATAAACAACAGACTGCCCCCGAAGCAGCGCGCTAGACCGCGCTGTTTCGGGGGCAGTTTATTGTAGTTCTCAAAATCCTGGCAAAGTAAAATGCCCGCCTGAAAATCAGACGGGCGGGTTTGCCGTCATGTAGTCGAAATACAGTCCCTTGTGCAGAGCGGGGGCAAAGCGGGAATCGGTGGTCTCGCCAAGATTATGGCTGATGCCGCGCAGTGTAAGGTTCATTTTTGCAAGGCGGTAGGCAGCAGCTTTCTTTTTTGCCATTGTAAGTTCCTCCGAGTGAAAGATGGTCTTGTCACGATCTTATCATTGGCAGGTAGAAATATCAATTTTGTTATCGGATCATAAACAGTACTATGCGCAACTTTACGAATACCATTCCGGCTGCTGCGTTTTGAGATATGGCATTCTGCTGTGATTCTTCTCGGGTTCTTCGTCAGAACGCAGAAAATGCGGAAACTACTTGATTTAACTCGGTTTCCGTACTAGAATGGAAACTAGAAATGCAAATACGGTTTCCACAAGGAGGACGCTCATGCAGGAAAAGCTCGGTGCGCTGGTGCGCACGCAGGCGATGCAGCTGTTCCGTCAACAGGGGCTGCATTTCACCATGCAGCAGGTGGCAGAGCCGCTGCACATCAGCAAAAAGACCATCTACACCGTTTACCCCTCCAAGGAGGCGCTTTTGCTGGATATGGTAGACCACGCCTTTGCAAAGATCCACCGCTGCAAGCAGGAAATTCTGGCGGGCGGTGGTACTTTGCAGGAAAAGCTGCGGGCGGTCATCATTGCCATGCCGGCAGAATATGCCGCGCTGGATCTGCGGCAGATGAAGGAACTGGACGAAAAATACCCGGTGGTGGCGGCGCGGGTGCGCAGCCAGTTGGAAAACGGGTGGGAGCCCACCATGGCGCTGCTGGAGCAGGCTGTGGCTGAGGGGGTCATGCGTCCGGTATCCCTGCCGGTGCTGCGGCAGATGATCACCGCATCCATCGAGAGTTTTCTGGCAGACCGTAGTCTGGCAGAAAGCGGGGTGCAGTATGTGGCTGTGCTGGAGGAAATGATCTCGATTTTACTGGAAGGAGTGCTGCCGCGATGAAACACAGTTTTTGTGAGGACTGGGAGTTCACACGACACTGGACAGAGGCCTTTGGCAAGGGGCTGCCGGTGCCAAAACAACAAGCCGTCCGCTTGCCCCATACCTGCCGGGAGGTGCCGCTGCACTATGCCACCCCCGCTGATTACGAGATGGTCTGCGGCTACCGGAAGCGGTTCCGAGTGCCGCCGGTGCAGGCTGCGCCCCGACTGTTTGTCCGCTTTGACGGCGCTGCCCATCAGGCGGTGGTGCGGGTCAACGGCAGGGTTGCCGGGCAGCACCGGGGTGGCTATACCGGCTTTGCGGTGGAAATCACCGACCTTGTGGACCGGGAGGGTGAAAACCTGCTGACCGTGCAGCTGGACACCAGAGAAGACCCGGCTATCCCACCCTTTGGCTTTGTCATCGACTACCTGACCTACGGTGGGCTGTACCGGGAGGTCTGGCTGGAAGCTACGGCAGAAAGCCGCCTGACCGATCTGTTCGTCTACACGCCCACCCTGCAGGAGGCTGTGGTGCAGTGGACAGCAGAGCTTACGCCCGCAGCCGTGGCTGTCCGCATCCGGCTGGAGACCGCTGAGGGCACTTTGCTGGCAGAGCAGACTGCACCTGCGGCAGAAACCGGGAAGATGCAGCTTTCTGTGCCGGATGCACAGCCGTGGGATACAGAACATCCGGTTTTGCATCATGCCATTGCAGAGCTTTTGAACGCAGCCGGACAGCCCATCGACCGCAAACAGGTGACGTTTGGCTTCCGCACCGCAGAGTTCCGGGCGGATGGCTTCTACCTCAACGGCAAAAAGACCTTTCTGCGGGGGCTGAACCGACACCAGAGCTACCCTTACATCGGTTACGCCGCACCGGAAAGCCTGCAGCGGGAGGATGCCCGCATTTTGCAGGAGGAGCTGCACTGCACCGCCGTGCGCACCAGCCACTACCCCCAAAGCCAGTATTTTCTGGACGAGTGCGACCGGCGGGGTCTGCTGGTGTTCACTGAATTGCCGGGCTGGCAGCACATCGGGGACGACAACTGGAAGGACGCCGCCTGCGAGATGCTGCAGGAGATGCTCTTGCAGAACCGCAGCCACCCCAGCATCATCCTGTGGGGCGTGCGCATCAACGAGAGCGTGGATGACGATGCCTTCTATACCCGCACCAACAAAATCGCCCATCAGCTGGACCCCAGCCGTGCCACCTCCGGCGTGCGCTATCTGGAAAAAAGCCATCTGCTGGAGGATGTTTACGCCTACAACGATTTTTCTCACAACGGCGTAACGCCCGGTGCAAAGCCCAAAAAGGACGTGACTCCGGATATGGGCAAGGCACTGCTCATCTCGGAGTGCAACGGCCATATGTACCCCACCAAGCCCTTTGACGATGGCCCGCACCGGCAGGAGCACGCCTTGCGGCACGTCCGGGTGCAGAACGCCGCCTATGCCAGCAAGGAGCACGCCGGGTGCTTTGGCTGGTGTATGTTCGACTACCAGACCCACAAGGACTTTGGCTCTGGGGACCGCATCTGCTACCACGGTGTGCTGGACAGCTTCCGCAACCCCAAATTGGCGGCTGCGGTCTATGCCAGTCAGGGCGATGCCGACCCGGTGCTGGCAGTCAGCTCCTCCATGGACATCGGAGATAACCCCGCCGGGCAGCTGGGCACAGCCTATGTTTTCAGCAATGCCCAGCAAGTAAAGCTTTACAAAAACGATGTGTTCGTCACCGCCCTGCGCCGCAGCGAGTGGACGGCGCTGCCCCACCCGCCCTTTGTGATGGACGATACCATCGGCGAGCTGCTGGAAACGCAGGAACACTTTTCTCCCTCCAAGGCAGCCGCTGTGCGGGACTGCCTGCTGGCTGCCGGGAAATACGGGCTGCCGGGGCTGCCGCTGGCCTACAAGATCAAATTCGGCTGGTGTATGCTGCGCTATAAAATGGCCTTTAAGGACGGCGTGGCGCTTTACGGCAAATATGTGGGCAACTGGGGCGGCGAGGCTACCCGATGGCGGTTCGATGCCGTACAGGACGGCAACGTGGTGCGCAGCGTGACCCTCTGCCCCAGTGCAAAGCTGCACTTGGAAGTCAAAGTCAGCCGGACGACCCTGCGGGAGCAGGACACCTACGATATGGCGGCTGTCCGGGTGCGCATTCTGGACGAGAACGGCACCCCAGCCCCCTACGCACAGTTCCCGGTGCAGTTTGCGGTGGAGGGCAGCGCCGCCCTTGTGGGTCCGCAGACCGCCGTGGCAGAAGGCGGCATGACCGGCACCTATCTGCGCACCGTGGGCACTGCCGGAGAAGCCGCGCTGACCGTTTCTGCACCGCAGACCCAGCCCGTTGTGCTGCGGTTCACCATTGAAAAGGAGGATGCTGTATGGAACTGACCCTGAAACAGAAAACCGCGTTCGGCATTGGTGCCGTGGGCAAGGATATGGTGTATGCCTTGTCGGCTTCCTACGTCATGTATTATTATCAGGATGTGCTGGGGCTTTCGGCCAGCTTTGTGGGGCTGGTGCTCATGGCAGCCCGGTTCTTCGATGCCTTCAACGACCCCTTTATGGGCGTTCTGGTGGCAAAGACCCGCACCCGATGGGGGCGTTTCCGTCCGTGGATCTTTTCCGGCACGTTGCTCAATGCGCTGGTACTCTACGCCCTGTTTGCCGCCCCGGTAATGGACGAAGCAGCGCTGATGGTCTATTTCAGCGTGGTGTACATCCTGTGGGGCGTCACCTATACCATGATGGATATTCCGTACTGGTCCATGATCCCCGCCGTGACCCGCACGCCCAAAGACCGGGAGAACCTCTCCATGGTGGGCCGTACCTGTGCGGGCGTTGGTTCGGCACTTATCGCCATGTTCACCATGCTGCTGGTGGGAGCCCTTGGCGGCGACAGCGAGCGCGCCGGCTTCCGCTGGGTGGCGCTGATCGTATCAGTGCTCTTTGTGGTGACGGAATTGGTCTGCTGCGCCGCCATGCAGGAGACCACCCCCAGTGAGATGAAGACTGCCACCGTAAAGGAGATGTTCTCCGCCCTGTTCCGCAACGATCAGGCTATGGTAGTGGTGGGCAGCATTGTGCTGATCAACTCGGCGCTGTACCTTACCTCCAACTTTATCATCTATTTCTTCAAATATGACCTTGGCGGTGCAGATTGGAAAGCCACCTACACCCTGTTTTCCACCGTGGGCGGTGCGGCGCAGATCCTTGGCATGATGGTGCTTTACCCCTTGCTGCGCAAAGAGTTCAGCAGTACGCAGGTATTTTACCTGAGCCTTTTGCTGGCGCTGTGCGGCTACGGCATGCTGCTGGTGTTCTGCCTGACCGGCCTTTCCCATAGCCTTGCCATGCTGTGCATTCCGGGCGTGGTAGTGTTTGCCTGCAACGGGATGCTGACCGTGCTGACCACCTTGTTCCTTTCCAACAGCGTGGATTACGGCCAGCTCAAGACCGGCCGCCGGGAGGAGAGCGTCATCTTTTCCATGCAGACCTTTGTGGTCAAGGCAGCCTCCGGCGTGGCGGTATTCCTGACCGGCATCGGGCTGGACCTCATCGGTCTTGTGGGCAACACGGAGGAGACCGGCCCCGTGGCAGTACAGAGTGCCGGAACGCTGCTGGGTCTGCGCCTGATGATGACGGTCCTGCCCATGCTGGTGCTGGCAGGTGCGCTGGCGCTGTTCCGCCGCAAGTTCGTTTTGACCGACGCCCGCGCTGCCGAGATCAGCGCACAGCTTCACGGGGAGGAAACGCACCATGACTGAAACGCTGCACTGGTACGCAGAGACCACCGGCGGTGTGCGGCAGGGCGATGCCCCGATGCACCCGGGCTGCGGTGCGCTGCATCTTTTCACTGACATGCCTGCCGGGACGCTGAAAGCCGTGCGTGCCGAGCTGCCGTGGAAGATGGAAGCAGACGAGCGTCTGTTCATGAACGGCTACCAGACATGGACATACAGCCCGGAACTTGACCGGAACGGCAAGCTGCGCGGTACCGATCACATTCCCGGCTTTCTGCGCAAGAAATACGCCTTTGACCGCTACGGCGATTATCACTTTGTACCTTACGGGCATCATAACGGTCAGAGCCACGGCTTTTCCTACTGCTATTTCCGCAAGGGCGGGCAGTTCCAGCTGGTGGCATCGCTGGACGAGACCCCGGGCTACACCATCCTCCGGTACGACAGCCGCAAAGCCCTGCTGACGCTGGAACGGGACTGCGCCGGGGTGGAGCATCTCGGCGGCAGCGTTGCCCTGTTCGACCTGTTTTTTGCCCAGGGCGGCGAGACCGAAGTGTTTGACGGTTGGTTTCGGGCTATGGGCATCCGTCCTCGAACTGAAAAGAAGCTGGCTGGCTATTCCAGCTGGTACAACCGCTATCAAGACATCACCGAGGACACCATCCGGGAGGACCTGACCGGCTGCCGCAGCCTGCTTTGCCCGGGAGACCTGTTTCAGATCGACGATGGCTGGGAGTCGAAGGTGGGTGACTGGCTGGAAACGGATGCACAGAAATTCCCCCACGGGCTGAAAGGCATGGTGGAGGAGATCCACGCCTCTGGCTTTCAGGCCGGGCTCTGGCTTGCGCCCTTTGTGTGCGAAAAGGACTCTGCCCTTTTCCTTCAGCACCCGGACTGGCTGCTGAAAGTGGACGGCAAACCGTGGTGTTGCGGCAGCAACTGGAGCAGTTTCTATGCGCTGGATATCGACAACCCAGCCGTGCTGGACTATCTGCGCCGGGTGTTTGACCGGGTGCTGAACGACTGGGGCTTCGACCTTGTCAAGCTGGATTTTCTGTACGGTGCTGCCCCCTTTGGCAACGCCCACGAGAGTCGTGCCGCCCGGATGCGTCGTGCCATGGAGCTGCTGCGTAGTTGGTGCGGACAAAAAGCCATCCTCGGCTGCGGCGTGCCGGTGATGCCTGCCTTCGGGCTGGTGGACTACTGCCGTGTCAGCTGTGACGTAGGGCTGGACTGGGACGATGTGTGGTATATGCGTCTGTTCCACCGGGAGCGGGTGTCCACAAAGCAGGCGCTGAACAACACGGTGTTCCGGCGTCAGCTCAATGGCCGTGCCTATGGCAGCGACCCGGATGTGTTCTTCCTCCGGAAGGAAAACTGCAAGCTGACGGCAGAACAAAAACGCACCCTTGCCACAGTCAATGCCCTGTTGGGCAATGTGTTCCTTACCTCGGATATGCCTTCCCACTACACGGATGCGCAGCGGGACGAGTACCGCCGCCTGCGCAGGTTGTTTGAACATGCAAAACAGGTAGAAGTAGAGACAGAAAATGGTGTGATTACGATCCGGTATTCTCTGGATGAGAAACGTCAAGAGCTGCGGTGTAGTGCTATTTATAGAGAATAATGAGGGCATAAAATCAGCTTCATTCTTTTTCGTTAGCCAGATGTTTCTTTATGTGAAACGCAACGGACGTCTTCCTTAGAAAAGTGGCTCACGCCGAAAGCTGTATAAGCAGATAAAATGAAAACGCCGCCAGCGTACCGTGTGATGGATTTCACATGATACGCTGACGGCGTTTTTGCGCTATGAGGGTCATAACATCCAAATTCTACACTGAACCCGCCCTCGACCTGTTTCCAAGGACGAAAACGATTCAGACTGTAAAATGATGTCTGAACGATATTGAACGAATCACCGCGCTATATTACTGAGCTTTTGACATCAAGAGTACGCATTCGCAATGTGTCGTCGCTAGAATCGGAACACATGGATTCAGCCTCGTTAGAAGCATGGGAACACAAAATAGCAGGGGAGTGGTTCTCCTTGCTATTCTTGCGAAGCGGCTTGAAATTCTTGCCGTCCACGCTGTTCTTGAACCCGGTCTTGTAGACAAAGACAATCATGTAGGGGTCTTTGTTCCCATCACTATCATAACCGCCCACGATTACTTTTTCAACTATACTTTCAAAAATATGTCGGTCAAAGGTGTCCAGAACCTCATTCTGTTCAAGTGTCTGTCGGAACATGGCGACACGCTTGCGCATGGTAGTTTCGGTTTCGGCTGCATCTTGCAGGCTTTCACACTCTTTCTGCAACTGCTCAATCTGGCTGGACAGGTCTAAATACTTTCGGTCGTAGGTCTCCTTGTCAATGGTATCTTCAAGACGCATATCAACCAGCTTGTTTTTCTTGACTTCCAGAGCGTGAATGTCC
>ENA-UEOM01000752-UEOM01000752.1-human-gut-metagenome-genome-assembly--contig:-NODE-752-length-13500-cov-6.521493_pt1 | contig 13500 bp, 9 predicted proteins | sample MGYA00242993_ERZ507994 | MGnify/ENA primary metagenome ERZ507994 (study PRJEB26167, sample SAMN06115536) | human gut metagenome | host: Homo sapiens | place: China:Neimenggu | collected 2014-11-07... | reverse complement strand
GTCTATGGCATGTGACAGACGAGGTTTTTGGTCCAAATTCGGATACCGAGTACATAACAATGGGCTGGATGCGCTTTGCAAGTATCAGGCGATATGATGTAGAAGACCGGACAAGATTTGATTCTGAAGTACACAAAGTCTATGCTGGCAGAAACGCCAAAAAGCAGATTGAAATACCTCTGGACCTTTTGCCGCCCAATGTTTCGGCAAACGTGTTCCAAGCCGGAGACGTATATGTGATCCATTTTGTTTCGTATGGAGAAATGGACACTCTTAACACGATCGATGTTATGGACCTTCTCAGGCAAACAGACTGCATACAATAACAAACGATAATTCATTAGATACGGCTGCCGCACTTACGAAGCAAACTTGTAAGTGCGGCAGCGTTTTTTGCTTTCATTGAGGTCGAGCGTAGTCACCTTGCAATTATTTCTTGATCTCCGCCGCGCAGGCCTTCAGCACCTGCGCCGCGACCGGCGCAGCCGCCGCGCTGCCGCTGCCGCCGTTCTCGATGAACACAACGAACGCCAGCGGGCAGTCCGCATCCTGCACGAAGCCCGCAAACATCGCGTTGGCGACCTGCCCCTCCTGCTCGGCGGTGCCGGATTTGGCGCAGACGTTCAGATCGCCGAACTGCCACGCGCCATAGATATTTTCGACATTATAGCGCATCATTTCCGTGAGCTTTTTCGCCGTCGCCTCCTCGAGAATACGGCCCGTGGAGCTGCGCTTTGCCGTATACGTCGTTTTTTCACCCTTCTGGATCGACGCCATCAGATACGGTTCCGCCGCCTCACCGCCGCCCCCGATCACGCCCATAAAGCGCATAAAGGCGTAGGCGCTGACCTGATCGGTGTACTGCCCGATCCCGGCCCATGCCACGTCACCGTCGTCCGCACCGCTCAGATCGACGCTTCCCTTCGCGGTCGTATAGCCGTCGCAGCTCAGCGCTTCCGTCAGGCCCGCCTTTTTCGCGTAGCGCTCCAGCGTTTTTCCGCCGACCTGCACGGCGATATCACCGAAAACATTGTTGCAGGAGTGCGCGAGACCGTTCTTGAAATCAATCGTTCCATGGACGCCCTCGCAGACGATCTTCTGCCCGCCGATAATGCTTGAGCCGTTACACTGGAAGCTCTGCGAATCGATATCCGGAATATTCTCGATGGCCGCCGCTGCGGTCACGAGCTTAAAAATGGAGCCGGGCGTATACGTCACGTCAAAAAAGCGGTTGAGATACACGCCCGTATAGGCACCCGTCGTGTCGCTGTCTACATCCGGCATATTGTCCGGGTCGTAGCTCGGCGAGGTCACGGCGCAGAGAATTTCGCCGGTCTGGTAGTTGTAGACGCCGATGGTGCCGCGCCGCCCGTTCAGCGCCTCCAGTGCGGCCTTCTGCACCTCTGCGCTGATGGAGAGCTGTGCGGTGCTGTACTCCTCACGGAGCGTATACAGGCCGTTGATCTTATCGTAGCCGATCATTTTATCGGCAAAGTTGCCAAGCAGCGGCGCATAGATGTAGCCGTACCGGTCGCCGAGCAGATGCATGGTGGCCGCGCGCGTCTGCGCGTCGTCCGAATACGTTCTGCCGTCCGTCGCGTCGAGCAGGCGCGTCCCGTCCCGGTCGTCCACATAGCCGACGCTGAGATTCGCACCGGAATAGACATGCGGACTGCCGGAGAACATGACCCAGTCGTCCGCCTTTACAAAATAGCTGATCGTAAACGCAAACGCGCCGATGGCAAGGACCGCCGCCAGCGCCAGCGCAAAATAGGCCCGCAGGGCAAGCTTTTTCATGCCTTAATCCTCCCTTCCGGGCAGCTTCACGGAGAAGCTGGCGTTTTGCCGCGTGTCCGCCGCCTTGATAAAGGCGAGCAGGCCCCACACGCAGAGCATACTCGAGCCGCCGTTGGAAACGAATGGGAACGTAACGCCGGTCAGCGGCAGGATGTCCACCGTTCCGAACACATTCAGCAGCGTCTGCACGAGCATGATCGTCACGGCGGAGGCCGCGCTGATGGAATAGAAGCTGCTGCGCTCCACAGGCGCGGAGCGTACCACGAACGCCGCCAGCAGCACGATGGCCGCGACCAGCATCAGCGCGATCAGCAGGCCCCACTCCTCCGCGACGAACGCAAAAACAAGGTCGGTGTCCGCCGCCGCGACATATTTGAGCCAGCCTCTTCCGCCGCCGAGGCCGAACAGGCCGCCGGAGGCAATGCACATCATGGCGCGCGTCTGGGAGTAGCCGCTCGTCAGCGCATACTCCCACACATGCCGCCAGGTCGAAAACCGCCGCAGCGCATAGGGCTTGAAGCGCAGCACCAGAACGCCCGCGAAGGCCGTTCCCGCGCAGGCAAGGCCGATGGTCGCAAAATCGCCCGAGCGCATGAACGCCGTCACGAGGAAGGTCACAAAGAAGATGATGGCCGTTCCGAAGTCGTTGATGAGCGCAAGGCAGCCGCAGATCGCCGCCGAATAAACGATGTACAGGAACAGATTCCGCCGCGTCATGAGCCTTTGCAGCGTGGACGCGCCCGCAAAGATGAAGCAGAGCTTGACCAGCTCCGACGGCTGGAAGGAGATCGGGCCAAGCTCGACCCAGTTCTTCGCGCCGTATTTTTCCACGCCGAAGAGCAGGTTGAACACCAGCAGCGCAATGCCCGCGGCCGCCGCCAGATAGCGGAGCTTCTTCGCCCGCTCCAGATCGCGCAGGAACCAGCCGAGGATCAGGAACACCGCGATCCCGGCCCCAAGCGCGATCATTTCCTTTTTGAGTGCGTCCGGGTCGGAGGACGCGACCACACAGACGCCCAGCGTCGTCAGGAACAGCGCGACCGTCTCCACGTCGAAGCCGCTCCGGCGCATCAGCCGCAGCAGCAGGAAAAGCGCCCACTCCATCACAAGCAGAATGCCGAAGGAGACGGCGATCCTGCCGATCTGCTCACAATGCAGCATCAGCTGCAGACACGCCAGCACCTGAAACACCGACAGAAGCAGCAGCGACAGCGTCGGACTGATCTCCTTGCCGGCGCGTGTGCGGACGGAGGCCTGAATCCGCTCCTGCTCCTTCGTGATGGGAACGAGCGTAAAGTCCACGCCGCCCAGCGAGATCACGTCGCCAAAGCCGACGGCGCACATGTCCGTATCCGCGCCGTTGACGCGGATACCGCCCTTGGAGCCGATGTCGGAAACGCTCCAGCTGCCGTCGTCATAGCGCGTCAGGACGGCATGACGGCGGGATATGGTCGGATAGTCGAGCACCACGTCGCAGCTGACCGAGCGCCCGACAAGGCTCTCCCAGTGCGTCACAGGGATCTTCTCGCCGGAGGGCGCGGCAAGCCACGCCCACACCTCCGGCTCCCGCCGGAAGGTCAGCAGCGACCGCCCGCAGCGCCACAGGATCAGCAGCGCCAGCAGCGGCAGGATATACCGCAGAACGTCGCTGTAGATCGCGGCGAAGCCGATCCCGGACAGATTTTCAAAAAAAGTCTGAATTGCCAGCATCTCGCATTCCTCCCCGCATTCTTGCGGGCCATTTTCCGAAAGACCCCTCACGGCCGTGAGGGGTCCGGAGCGTCATTATTTCTTTTGCGTCTCCGCAGCATCCTGCGGGGCGGACGCTTCCTCCTGCGAAGCCTTTTCCGCCTCAGCCGGAGCCTCCGCGTCGGCAGGCGCTTCCCCTGCCGGGACGGCGCTCCCCTGCTCCAGATCGGATACGCGCTCGATGGCGTAATACGCATCGGTCGCAGTCGTATCGCCCTTCTTTTTGAGCAACAGATTGACCGAATCGGAGATGAGCATATAGATGATCGCAAACACCGGCACACCCAACAGCATCCCCGCAAAGCCGAAGAGGCCCGCCGCGACCGTGATGGACACCAGCACCCAGAAGCCGGAAATGCCGATGGTGTTGCCGAGGATCTTGGGGCCGATGACGTTGCCGTCAAGCTGCTGGAGGCAGATCACAAAGATCACAAAGTAGAAGCATTGCAGCGGATTGACCAGCAAAATCAGGAACGCGCACGGCACCGCGCCGATGATCGGCCCGAAGAACGGGATGACGTTGGTCACGCCGACCACCGTCGCCACCAGCACCGGATACGGCAGCCGGAGGATGAGCATTCCGAAGTAGCACAAAAAGCCGATGATGAGCGAGTCGATGATCTTGCCGATCACGAAGCCGTTGAAGATCTTGTTCGTCTCGCGGCCAAGGTAGAACAGATGGTCTGCCGCCGAGGGGCGGAACACCGCGACGATCAGCTTCTTGGCCTGCGCCTGAAAAACATCCTTCGACCAGAGCATGTAGACCGACGCCACAAGGCCGATGAGCAGATTCGCCACGCTCTTGACGACCGCGACCACGGACGTGGTCAGCGTGGTCAGGAGCTTCTGCATGTCGCTCAGCAGGCTCGTGCTGACCCAGTTGCGCAGGAAGTTGTAAATCTCGTCGAGGCCCATTTCCACATAATTCTGGATCTCCGGGTTGTCGTTGAGCAGGTTGTTGACCCATTTCTCAATGCTTCTGTAATAGGTCTCGGCGTTGTTGACGATACCCGCCACGCTGTCATACAGCTGCGGCAGCAGCATGGAGAAAAACGCATACACGACAAGTCCGGCAATGACCAGCGCGAACACGATGCCCGCCGCGCGGCTGAGCTTCTGCGGAGAATAGCGCGCCTTCGGATTCTTTGCCTTTTTCTTTTCCAGCGCGGGCGCCAGCCGCGTATCGACGAATTTCACGAGCGGATTGAGCAGGAACGCGAACACGACGCCGTAGATCAGCGGCGACAAAATCGCCCCGAAGCCGTTCAGCATGGAAAAGAAGCCCGGAATGTCCGTAAAGATCACGACCAGCAGGATGCTGATGATGATGACGACCAGGGCGGTGATCCCCCATCGGAAATACGGCTTGTCCCGGTACGGACGGTTCGTGTCGTTTTTCATATGCTTTCCTCCCATTGTTTCTCATTCAAACGTAACACAGGAAACCAGGATCTTCAAGAAAATGCGTGTTTTCTTTACAATGTGTTCACATTTTCGCGCAAAAGGCGTATCTCGGCGGCGTAGCCGCTCAGCTCATTCGGTGTCTCGAGCACCATCGGCAGGCCCGCCAGCGCCGGGTGCCATACCACCCGCCGCAGTGCCTCCAGCCCGATGTACCCGCTGCCGATCACCTCGTGGCGATCCTTATGTGCGCCGCAGGGATTCTTGCTGTCGTTGATGTGCAGCGCGCGGAGTCTGGATAATCCGATCACGCGGTCAAACTCCGTCAGCACGCCGTCGAGATCGTTGACAAGATCGTAGCCCGCGTCGTGGACGTGACAGGTGTCGAGACAGACGCCGAGCCGTTCCGGCCTCTCGCAGCGGTCAAGGATCTCGCGCAGCTCTTCAAACCGGCCGCCAACCTCGCTGCCCTTGCCGGACATGGTTTCCAGCAGCACCGTCGTCTGCTGACCGTCGAACATCACCTTGTTGAGCGCGGCGGCGATCCATGCGACCCCGGCCTCCACGCCCTGTCCGACATGGCTGCCCGGATGGAAATTGTAGTAGTTCCCCGGCGTAAGCTCCAATCGCCGCAGGTCGTCCGCAAGCGTCTGCACCGCGAATTCGCGCGTTTTCTCCTCGGCTGAGCAGGGATTGACCGTATAGGGCGCGTGCGCCACGACCTGTCCAAGCTCGCCCGTCTCCTGCGCATGGACGAGCGTCTGCGCGTCCGCCGGATCGATGGCCTTTGCCGCGCCGCCGCGTGGGTTGCGCGTAAAGAACTGGAAGGTATTCGCGCCGATCGAGCGCGCTGTGCGGCACATGGCGGCGTAGCCGCCGGAGGCCGAAAGATGGCATCCCAGATAAAGCATGGCGTTCCTCCTATCGTGGTTTAAATTATAGCACAGGCCGCGAGAATCTTCAAATTAAGAATTCCTTATGACCGGAAAAAGTCCGCTATGCAGACGCATAAGCCGTTTGCATCGCAATCCAGCTTGCATTTTTCTGTAAAGTCCGATAAAATGGACAAAAAGGAGGGAACGCACATGGCGAGATCCGACGATCAGAAGCGGAAGCTTCTCTATCTGCGGGAGCTGCTCGAGCAGCAAAGCGACGAAAATCACCCACTCTCCACCCAGTACATTCTGGAATACCTCGCGGAAAGGGGCATTCAGGCCGAGCGTAAAAGCATCTACAGCGACATTGCCTGCCTGCAGGACTTCGGCATGGATATCTGCACGAGGCGCGGCCGCGGCGGCGGCTTCTTCCTCGCCTCCCGCGCCTTTGAGCTTCCGGAGCTGAAGCTTTTGGTGGACGCGGTGCAGGCCTCGCGCTTTCTGACAAAGCGCAAGTCTATGGAGCTGATCTCCAAGCTGGAGGCTCTCGCCAGCCGTCATGACGCCGGCAGCCTCCGCCGTCAGGTCACGGTCTCCGGCCGCGTCAAGACCATGAACGAGAGCATCTATTATAACGTGGACCGCATCCACGACGCCATCGCGCACAACTCCCAGATCATCTTCCGCTACTTTGACTGGGGCGTTGACCGTGAGCGCCATTACCGCGACCGTACCTACGCCGCCAGCCCCTACGCCCTGTGCTGGGACGATCAGAATTACTATCTGATCGCGCATTCGGAGCGCCACGGCATCACGCACTACCGTGTGGACAAAATGACGCACATCACGGAGACCGCCAAGCCGCGCTACAGCGACGCGCAGACGCGGAAGCTGGACGTTTCCAGATATGGCCGGAGCGTTTTCGGCATGTTCTCCGGCGAGACGGAGCCGGTCAAGATGCGCTTTCACAATTCGCTGGCTGGCGTCGTCATTGACCGCTTCGGGCGAGATGTTCTGCTGATCCCGGACGGGCCGGAGCATTTCATTTTTACCGCCGAGATCACCGTCTCCCCGATCTACTTCGGATGGATCTCCGGCTTCGGCGACCGGGCAAGGATTCTGCATCCGCGCGCGGTCGTGGAAAAGTATCTGGCGCTCTGCGGCCCTGCCGTCGCGCAGTATCAGTCGGACGGCGCGGCAGCGCCGGAAGCGGAGTCGGCGCCGGAAGCGGAATGCATTGCGCCCTCCGAAGCAGAAGCGGAGGCCGCGCCGGAAACGCCAGTCTCACCCTCTAAATAACGCCAAAAGCGGAGCGCTGCAAACGCAGCGCTCCGCCCATTCTGTCAAAAACCTCGTAGAGTTCCGCCGCGCACGGCGGAATAAAATGTAGATCGTGTTTTCCGGCGGCGTGTACGTCGGAAAACACACACTACGTCCTGCAAGTGTGGAATTTGTGTGCCTGCGGCACACAAATTATGCGCGCAGCAGGATGCAAACCTTTTCAAACGGAAAACCAGCGAAGCGTTTTCCGTTTGAGGGTGCTGCGTTCGCAGCGCTCCGCCGTCTTATCCTGCCCGCACCGGGTTGCCGAGCGCGCTGAGGCCCCATGTCAGCCAGTCCCAAGCGCTTTCGCGCCCATTGCGCTCCGTAATGACCAGACGCTCCCGCTCGTCAAAGCGCCAGCGCTCGGCATCCATGCCGATATCCGATGCCATCCAGATCGGGCGAATGCCCTCCTCTGTCCAGTCGTAGATATAAATATGCTGCGACCAGCTTTTTTCGTCCTCCTCGACCCAGAACGGACGGCTTTCGCCGTATCTCCCGCGCTTCCAGCACAGGAGCATCAGTTCCTTATCCCCGTCGTGGTCGATGTCGCACCAGAGGACATCCTGAACGCGGACGCCGCGCTCTGACTGCCAGACCGCAGCGCCGCCCTTGCAGACGGTCGCCCGCCGCCCGCGCAGCAGGATCTCATCCGGCTCCGCCGCTGTTTCTCCGCAGATGTGCGCGCTCTCCCATCGGATCCACAGCGGCAGAAGCATTCTGCTCTGATAGGCCAGCGTCAGCGCCGCAGCCATGACGGCCGCAAGCCCTGCCGCTGTGAGCAGCCAGCCCCTGCGTTTTTTCATCAGTACGCGTTATAGCCGTCCTGCTCCACGCGGTAGCTGGCTGTCCACCACGGCTTTTCCACAACAGCCTTCCAGTTGTAGGTGCCTTCCTCTGACATCCAGACACCGATCCTCTGCCGCCATTCGGTGTCCGTCATACGGTCGGAGAGCGGCTGCTCAAACTGATAGAAGTCGAACACCGTTCCGGTGGCCAGACGGAGCGTTCCGTCCACCGGCACAATCACATAAATGACGGACGGACGGCCCGTTGCGATCTGAAGGACGCGCCCGTTCGGGTCGGTCGCAATGTCCGTGACCAGCGCGGAGGGCATTTCCTGCGTGCCGTACCATTCGCTGTCTGCCTTATCCTTGACCGCCTCGTCCCAGAGGTGCTCCAGCGTACCGCCATAGGCGCGGATCAGCTCATATTCCTCGTCCGTCAGAACCTCGCCGCGAAGCTCCTTCTCCGAGATGGTCAGCAGGCTCGCCGCCAGCTCCTCCAGACGCGAAAGATTTTCCTTCTCGTCCGCAGAGAGCATTCCATAGCCCTCCAGACCGTCCATCGTCTGCTGCGCCAGCTCCTGGAACCGGCGGTAGACCTCCGTCTCCGGCTCCACATAGCCCCGGTCGTCGATCTTTTCCTGCGGGCCGCCGCCCATCTCCGCCATGACCTGCTTGGAATAGAGCACGGTGTCGTGCTTCAGCTCCGTAAAGCTGCCCGCGTAGCTCTCGAGCGATTTTTTCTGCCACTCGCTGCTTCTCATAAAGGACGGATAGCCTGCGCCCTTCTCCTCCAGAAGCGGATTGAGCGTATACAGCCAGCTGGCATAGAGGCTTGCCGACCAGAGCCCTTCGGGCGCATTGCGGATCGACTGGCGCAGCTGCGCCATATTCTCGCTGTAGCCCGGATAATCCGTCTCGCCCTGCCGGGTGAGGATGTCCAGAGCCGTGTCCGAGCCGAGTGCCGCAGGCATATCGAGTGTATCCGGCAGGAGGCGCTTTTCGCCGCTGCTGTTTTCATCGACGGCGCTGTAGACCAGCTGCTGCATGACGGAGGCGTCGATCGTGAAGCGCTGGCCCATAAAGCGGAAGCCCTTTTTCAGCTCCGGAATGTCCTCCGTTCCCTCCCAGACCGGGATGGAATTGATGGCGGGCGGATCCATCTGCCCGACCAGCTCGACAAAGCGCGCATAGGCCTTTTCGTCGGTCGCCAGCGTGTACGCGCCGGGAATGCCGCCATAGGCCTCCTCGATGGCCGGCTCATACTCATAATAGCCAAGGTCGTCACTGGCTCCGGCAAAGAAGGAGGTCACGGTGTAGATCTTCTCCCAGGTATCGAAGTCCGTGTCCAGCATCGCCAGCGTCATCAGCAGCGCGCTGCGGTTGAGGCTGTCGTTCTTCTGCGTGAAGTTGATCTGGCCGTACCACATCATGGCGCGGAAGTAGCGCTCGAGCGTCTCGTCGCCCTCATAGTAGCCGCGCGGCTTGAACTGGCTGTAGTCCAGGAAATCGCCCGTCAGCTCCGAAATGTCGATGCCGGAGGCGGCATAGATGGCGCTGCACTCCTGCGCGGCCATATCCGCCGCATAGTCCGGGAGCTGGCTCGACGGCTCCTGCAAGCTTGCCGCAACGGAGAAAAAGGCCACGTTGCGCAGCGCGGCGTCCTTCCACTGCGTGCCCTTCAGCTGCTCATACTGCTTCTCGCTGGCCGCAAGCATCGCGCGGCTCAGCTCCGCCAGCTTCGGAGCCAGCTCATTTTTCTCCGTCCGGTTGAGAAGCAGGCTGAAATACAGGTGATAGGTGTGCATCAGGGAATCGACCGTCACGAAATTCGGGATCTGGAAGTAACGGTTATCCTCATACAGCTCGAAAAATTCATTGCCGTACCTGCCTGTGACGACAAAGAGATTCTGCGCCAGCTTCTGCTTGGCTTCGTCGGAAAGCCCGCCGAACTGATCGAGATTTATAAGGCTGCTCAAGTCCGCCGACACGGAATACTGCGGCAGCGAGGCCGTGACCGGCTGCGCGGGCGATGTAAAGCTTAGAAGCACCTGACGCGCGGGGGCCTCGCCGCTTGCGGTCGGGCCTTCGCGCAGCTCAATTTCCTGCGGCTCCGGAAGGACGATCTCCTCCTGCTCCGGATCGTCCGCTCCCTGTACATTTTCCGGCGTATCCGGCTGCTTTTCCGGCTTCGACGGCTTGACATTCGGCTCCTCAAGCGTCGCGAAGCCCGGCTTTACGCTCTCTCCGGCGTTCCTTCCGCCAACCAATGCGTAGATGCCCAGTCCGCACACAAGCACCAGCGCGGCGGCCGCCGCGACCCATACGATGCGGCGGTTTTTCTTTTGCGGCGCGGCGGCCTCCGGGTGCGCGTCGGCGATATGCTCGTCCTTCACCTCGCCGATGGCGTCCTGCAATTTATCCGACTTCATACGATCATTTCCTCCCTTTCCAGCTGCGCCAGAAGCTTCCCTCTCGTGCGCAGCAGCATCATTTTCACCTTGCTCTGGCCAAAGCCAAAGCGCTCCGCGATCTCCGTGATCGAATCAAAATACCAGTAGCGGCAGAGAAATACCCGCCGTTCCTCGCGCGAAAGCGTCTGCAAAAAGGCGTCGATCCGCCGGACAAGCTCCCGCAGCTCCACCTGCATCTCCACATCCGCACCGGCCGGAACGCAGCCCTCCAGCTCGTCAAGCACCAGCTGCGTTTCTCCCCCGCCGCGCTTCTCCGCTGTCTGCGTGCGCAGCTTTTTCAGCGCCAGCCGCCGCGTGATCTTTCCGAGGAAGGTCCGCAGCTGCTCGGGCCGCGACGGCGGCATGGCGTTCCATGCGCCGATGTAGGTATCGCTGACCGTTTCCTCCGAGTCCTCCGCGCTCCATAAAATGTTTTTCGCGATCGAATAACAGTATCCGCCATACTTGCACTGCGTTTCGGCAATCGCCTGCTCACTCCGCTGCCAGTACAGCGCCACGATCTCGCCGTCCTCCATCCGACCACCTCCGTTTCCTTTTCTTTCTCTTCTTTTCTACTACCCTTTTGCGGCGTTTGGTCACACATCTTTGAAATTTTTTCTGTTTTCAGTATACCAAGCCCCGCCGCTTCCTGCAAGCGGATTTTGGTGTGTGCTCCGGCGGAAACGCGCCTTGCCGGTTTTTTGTCTGAGAAAGCCTCTGTCCTGCACACAGCGGTACTCTGCGATCGCTCCCAAAGGCTGCGTCGCGCCCGGCCGGATATCCGGCCGGGCGCGATCATTCTTTGTATCAGGAGCGGCGCTTTTCCCGCTTCTTCTCCAGCCAGCTCTGGATCGAACGCACCAGCAGGCTCAAATTGCGGAACAGTGACTCCGACGCGAACGCAAACACGATCAGCAGCAGCACACAGATCTCCGACATGGCGTTCAGCGCAAACAGCTGATTCAGGAAAATGCCGCACAGGATCAGTCCCAGCGCATCGCCGATCAGAATGGCGTACTTCATCGCGTTCAGCGGGCGGCTGATCTGAACGAGGATCATGAAGCCGACGACCGCCAGCAGCATGGTCGCCGCCGTCGCAATGTCCTCCTGCGGGAGCGAAAACACCTCGCCGCAGACGACCAGCGCACCGACCGCAAGCACATCCGTCAGTCCCGCCGGAAGGGCCTTCAGCAGCACATTCCGCAGGAAATTTCCCTGTATCCGCTCCTTGTTCGGCTCGAGCGCCAAAAGGAAGCCCGGAATGCCGATGGTGAACGCGCTGATCAGCGAGATCTGCGATGGCTCCAGCGGATAGGTGAGCATGAAGATGACCGAGAACAGGGCCATCATCAGCGAGAAGATATTCTTTACGAGGAACAGGCTTGCCGAGCGCTGGATGTTATTGACCACGCGCCGCCCCTCGAGCACGACCTCGGGCATCCGCGCAAAATCCGATTCCAGCAGCACGACCTGCGCGCTCTGCGCGGCGGCCTCGCTGCCGGACGCCATCGCCACGCTGCAATCCGCGTCCTTCATCGCCAGAATGTCGTTCACGCCGTCGCCGGTCATGGCGACCGTATGCCCGGCATCCTGAAGCGCGCGCACCAGCAGCTGCTTCTGCTGCGGCGTCACGCGGCCAAAGACCGTATAGCTCTCCGCCGCCTGTACCAGCTGTTCGTCCGAGTGGACGGCCGACGCATCCAGCCACCGTTCCGCGTTTTCGATCCCGGCATCGGCAGCGATCCTCGATACGGCGACGGGATTGTCGCCGGAGATCACCTTGACCGTGACGCCCTGCTCCTTAAAGTAGGCAAACGTCTGCTTTGCGTTCTCGCGGATGGGATTTTCGAGCACCACGAAGCCAAGCGCCTCCGGCGCTCCGTTCTCCGTCTCCCGTGCCAGCAGCAGAACGCGCCCTCCGGCCTCCGAATACGGTGTGAGCGTCTCCGCGACCGCCGGATAGGCCTCCCGCAAGACGAACTCCGGCGCACCGAGCAGATACCGCCCGTCCGCAAACGTCACGCTTCCGTATTTCTCCTTCGAGGAAAACGGCTGCATTGCCACAGCGTGCTCCGCCGTATGCGGCCTTCTTTGCAGCTCCTGCTGCGCATACTGCTTGAGCGCCAGCATGGTGGCGTTGTTGTCGATCGAAGCGGCGGCGTAGTCGCAGAGCCGCGTATGGAACGTCTCGGCGCTGCCCTCGTCCAGCGGCTGCACGCGGGAGACGCGCATCTCCGGCTCCGTGATCGTGCCGGTCTTATCGACGCACAGCACATCGACCCGCGCCAGCGCCTCGATGCTGTGCATATCGTGCAGCAGCACCTTTTTCCGCGCCAGCCGGATGGTGCTGAGCACCAGCGCGATGGTCGTGAGCATATAGAGTCCCTCGGGGATCATGCCAAGCACCGCCGCGACCGCCGATACGACGCTCCGGCGAACGGTCTCCTGATTTAGGAAATAGCTCTGGCAGAACAGCACCGCACCGATCGGAATGACCGCGATACCGGCCCATTTGACGATCCGGTTGATGGAATGCACCATCTCCGACTGCTCGCCGGAGCCCACCGCCTTGGCCTGCTTCGTCAGCTTCGCAATGAACGATTCCTCGCCGACCTTCGTGAGCCGCGCATAGCACTGCCCGGAAACGACGAAGCTGCCGGACAGCAGACTTGCGCCCTCCGTCTTTTCGATCTCATCCGCCTCGCCGGTCAAAAGCGCTTCGTTGACCTGTACGCTTCCCTGAAGAACCTCCGCGTCCGCACAGATCTGGTCGCCCGCGGAAAGCAGGATCACGTCGTCCTGCACCAGCTCCTCGGCGTTGACCTTCTGCCGGACGCCGTTTCGCAGCACAACGGCATGCGGCGCGTTCAGAAGGCTCATTTTGTTGAGGATCTGCTTTGCGCGCAGCTCCTGCACGATGCCGATCAGACTGTTTGCGATCACCAGCGGCAGAAACGTCAGATTCTTGAACGAGCCGACCAGACAAAGCACGACCGCGATCAGCAAAAAGATGAGGTTAGTCGACGTCTAAGGCAGACTACGACAAGTAAGAATCTTTACGACCTTTCAGATTTGGAAACAGGCATGGTCTATTTGGTGGCTGCAGCTACACAAAAC
>ENA-UEOM01000751-UEOM01000751.1-human-gut-metagenome-genome-assembly--contig:-NODE-751-length-13505-cov-7.985404_pt1 | contig 13505 bp, 8 predicted proteins | sample MGYA00242993_ERZ507994 | MGnify/ENA primary metagenome ERZ507994 (study PRJEB26167, sample SAMN06115536) | human gut metagenome | host: Homo sapiens | place: China:Neimenggu | collected 2014-11-07... | reverse complement strand
CAAACTATACGCATGAAACTTTAACATTCCATCCGGCTCAATTTAACATATGCACCGACATTCCGGCTTGACCCGTAAATTGGTGTCAGTCGAGATGTTCAGTATCCTGTTCTCAATAAAGAACTATTGCTGTCTTGTAAATCCTTTGCAAGCAACATAAATTAGGACTGATGCTTTTCACGAGGTATCATTAAAGATGGGCTGTCGAGTCGCGAACAATTGAAACAGATTTTTCCGCTTCATTTCTTTTATGATGACAATAATGAGAAGAAGGCTCCTTATGCGCTTCCTGTTTATCATCATAACGGAGGAGAGATTATCCGTTACCGTTTCTCACTCGCAAAAATAGTCGGCCTTGCATAATCAATGAGATAGATGCGGATAAGGGACGACTCTTCTTCGACACGTACCATTTCGAAATTCGAAAGTATCTCTGATGGCATAACTGCGCCAATGCTAAGAGTCCTTATGTTCATGGTGCAAATGTATAACTTTTCTTTTGGTTTGTGGAATCTCTCCCCCTGCTTTGTCGGGTGAGCCAAATTCAGGTCTGTACTGCTGCGTTTCTTTTGTCAACAGAATCCTACAGGCTTACCAGCGTACAGGAGCATCGAGGATATTGGCATCATCCATGAAAGAGGAGATGGGATGCTGCTCATACTGGATGCACATCATCACCATGTCAGAGTCGCCCAAGTTGCGCAGAGCACGCACTCCTGCGGGTGACACACGCACTACGCTTCCCTCCTCAACGGGGAATACCTCGCCATCCACCTGATATTCTCCCTGGCCGGAGAGTATCACATACACCTCCTCATGAGTCTTGTGACTATGCAGGAAAGGAGCATCCTCGCCCGCCTTGAGTTTCTGTACCGACACTTGAGCGCCTGTCATCTGCAGTTCTTCGCCCAAGAACAGCTTGCCCTCAATCCCTGCCCAGGGACCAAGATGCTTGATTGTGTAATTCTTCATAACCTGATGTTTGCTTGTTTACTGCTGCAAAGGTATGAACGAATCACATCCCACGCAAGAAGGCACCTGAATGTGAGTTACTTACCTAAAGGTTAGTATTGGCCATGCCAGCATGTTGGCGCAAGAGGTTTAACTTACTTTAACGCGCCATCCACACGGTCTGCCGCCCGCTGTCTGTCGTCCAGGATTTCCTGCATATGGTCCTTAGCCCACCATACCAGCTGGCATGCACAGTCCAGGAAAGAGCATGCACGCTCGGTCAGAGCATACTCCACCCGCGGTGGCACTTCAGGATAAACCGTACGCAGGACAAATCCATCCTCCTCCAGAGTGCGCAGAGTCTGTGTGAGGGATTTCTGTGAGATGTCCTCCACACTACGCAGCAACTGCCCAAACCTCATCACTCCTTCCTCGCGCAAAGTGAGCATGACAAGCAAAGACCACTTGTCACCCACTCGGGCCAACACATTGCGGATAGGACATCCGCTTATTGTCATCTTCATCTTATACCTATTTATATATACGCGCGCAAGACTCTGCGGCCTGCATCATCGCAAAGGTAGCAAGCCCAAAGCGAATTTGCAAGAAAAGCGCCCCTTCATTGCGCAAAAAGAGCAAAGAAGATGGACGCGGCATGAAGAATTTTCTTACCTTTGCACCACCAAACAAAGAATTATCACAGAGAACAGAAAATGGACGACTATCACGCGGAGAACATGACTGAGTGAAGTCCCCCCGATGAGCATGGTTCGTGATCCAGCCCGGGAGGCAAAGCTTTTTTCGTGCACTCCCACATTTTAATCAAGGAACGAACAATGCGCACATTCTGGAATACGAAGAATGGACTGCGAGCCATGGATGAATGGCAGCCCAACAGCTGGGTGCAGGTTACCTGTCCCACACAAGAGGACACAAGATTTCTGGTAGATACATTCGGTGTCCCCGACTACTACATTTCTGATATCGCCGATACGGATGAGAGAGCCCGCTATGACATAGACGAGGGCTGGATACTCATCATTCTGCGCATACCTTATGTCAAGGAGACCAAGAGCCGCACACCATATACCACCATCCCGCTGGGTATCATCATGAAGGGAGATGTGCTCATCACAGTGTGCAACTTCGAGACAAACATGATGATCGACTTCGTCACCTACCAGCAGAAGAGGGGGCTGGGATTCACCGACTCAGTGGATATGATATTCCGTCTGTTCCTGTGCAGTGCGGTGTGGTACCTGAAGCGACTCAAGCAGATAAGCACCCTCATCGACAAGGCCAAGCAGCACTTGGACCGCAATGTGAGCAATGCCGACCTCATAGCACTGAGCCGGCTGCAGGACAGCCTCACGTATTTCGTCACATCCATACGTGGCAACGAGAACCTCCTGTCGAAGTTGAAGTTCAAACTTCCCATCGACGAACTGGATGCCGACATGATTGAGGACGTCAACATTGAGATGAGCCAGGCGCGTGAGACCACCAACATCTACGCCAACATCCTCGATTCCACCATGGACACATACGCCAACATCATCAACAACAACATGAGCGGAGTGATGAAGATGCTCACCAGCATCAGCATCATACTCATGTTCCCCACACTGATAGCCAGTCTGCTGGGTATGAACGTAATCAACGGAATGGAGAATGTATGGTGGGGATTTCCGCTTGCGCTCGCCGTTTCGGTGGGTGTCACTGTGCTCTTCATGTGGTATTTCAAGCGTAAAGCCTGGATTTGAGCAGAAATATGAAAAAAAACGCCCAGCCATTAGGCAGGCTGAGAAAATTTGACTTAATTTGCGTCTTATAAGCCTTGAAAAGGGCTAAAGAAACAAGTTTTCAACACAAATAACAGTATGATGGAGTCATCAGAGACTAACGAGACCACTGCCATGGAGCAGTCCGCTGAGATCAATGCAGAAGTAAGGCAGAACGAGCCCACACAGCCCCAGGCTACCGACACAGTAGCTGCCGAGACCGCTGTGAGCGAGCCTACAGAGTCACAGGAGGTAGCTGTGGAAGAGACAGCAGCCGAAAGCGAGGCCACACCCACTGCCAATATATACAAGACCAAGGAAGAGGTGGTGGCACGAGCCAGGCAGATAGTGGAGACCGGTGAGGCTTCTGACAAGCAGGAGCTGGACCTTCTGAAGCAGCTCTTCTACAAGTTCCACAATGCCGAAGCCGTCAAGGCACGCGAAGAGCACTTTGCTGCCGGTGGCACCGAAGAGGACTTCCAGCCACCAGTGGATACACAGGAGCCCGTCTTCAGAGCTGCCATGCAGACCATCAGAGAGCGCCGTGCTGCACTGCTGCAGGAGCAGGAGATGCAGAAGAAGAAGAACCTGGAGCGCAAACTTCAGATTCTGGAGCGCATACAGCAGCTGGCTGCCACACCCGACGAAGCCAACCAGGCCTACGACGAGATGAAGGCTCTGCAGGCCGAGTGGAAGGAGATAAAGGCCGTACCTGCCGAGCAGGCTACCGAACTGTGGAAGAATTACCAGCTCTACGTAGAACAGTTCTATGACCTGCTGAAACTGGGTCATGAGCTGCGCGACTATGACTTCAAGAAGAACCTGGAAACCAAGACCCGTCTGTGCGAGCAGGCAGAGGCACTGGCCGAAGTGCCCGACGTGATACAGGCATTCAACCAGCTTCAGAAGCTGCACCAGGAATGGAAGGAGACCGGACCCGTAGCCAAGGAGATACGCGAGGAGCTGTGGGCACGCTTCAAGAACGCTTCCACCGTGGTCAACAAACGTCATCAGGCTCACTTCGAGGCTATCAAGCAGGCCGAGGAAGAGAATCTGGCCAAGAAGACAGCCCTCTGCGAGCAGCTGGAAGCCGAGAAGACCGACGGACTGAAGACCTTTGCCGACTGGGACGCAGTGACACAGCGAATCATCGCGCTGCAGGCTCAGTGGAAGACCATAGGCTATGCACCACAGAAGGTCAACGCACAGATATTCGAGCGCTTCCGCAAAGGATGCGATGCTTTCTTTGAGCAGAAAGCCCAGTTCTTCCGCAAGCTCAAGGAGGAACTCAATGCCAACCTGGCCAAGAAGAAGGAACTGGTGGAGAAAGCAGAAGCATTGGCTACAAGCACAGAGTGGCGTAGCACCAACGACATACTGGTCAATCTGCAGAAACAGTGGAAGGAGATAGGCGCTGTGCCACACAAATACTCCGACGCTCTATGGAAGCGCTTTGTGGGTGCATGCGACAAGTTCTTCGAGGCGAAGAAGAAAGCCAACTCCGAAGCACACGGCGAGGAGAAGGCCAACATGGAGCAGAAACAGGGCATCATAAGCGCTCTGAAGGAGCTGGCAGCCAAGGAAGGCGAAGACATCATGCAGCAGGTCAAGGAACTGCAGCAGAAATGGAACGAGATAGGTCATGTACCCTTCCGCGAGAAGGACCGCCTCTACAAGGAGTACCGTGAGGTGTGCGACAAGATCTATGGTGCATTCAGCGCCACACAGCGCCAGCGCAGGATGAACAACTTCCGCACCAACCTGGCCCAGAAGATAGAGAAGGGAGCAAGCACCATAGACACTGAGCGCCAGCGCATGATGCGTGCCTATGAACGTATGCAGGAGGAACTCAAGACCTATGAGAACAATCTTTGCTTCCTGACAAGCAACAGCAAGAAGGGCAACAGCCTGGTGGACCTGGCCAAGAAGAAGGCCGACAAGCTGCGCGAGGAGCTGTCGCTGCTGGCCCAGAAGATAAAGGCTGTGGATGAGCAGATAAGAAAGGAGAGAGAAGAAAAGGGTGAATAACCCGCTTCCTCCACCTTATAATACCGAGCGTGGGAGTATGCACTTACTCCCACGCTCTTCTTTTTTCCCCGTCCATCGCACCTTGCTCCTCCCGTCGGCCAGACCGGGCGAAAAAACGAAGCAAGGATACCTGGCAAAGTATCCTTGGATACTTTTTCGGGGCAGTTTGGGCGTGTCTTTTCCAGGTTTTACTGGACTCTTTTTCTCTTCATAAACTGAAATGATAGTCAGCATTGTAAAAGCCATACTGAATCAGTTAACACCTTCGTGGAAATCGCGCTGTTTCGGCTGACCCTCCTGGGTTCATCCGACAAATGCATTGGTGTGATGCAGAAAGAAAATGATTTAGAGAAGTACGTAGCCAATATCTTGTTTCTATCCTTGGTTACCCCTAACTGAAAAACAGGACGATGAATCCCTGCGATACGGAATGTGAATCTTGGCAGAATTCAAGCAGTACTACTTACTTTGCCCATGAAGTAGTACTGCTATCGCCAACGAAGTATATCTTCTATCGCCCATGCAGTACTACTTCTTTTTCTCACCCTTTTGAAAGTTTCCCTACCTGGTAAAGACTACGCATTTGTCGGATTAACCTTATTTATGAAGAATTGGAGGTGACAAATACAATTAAAAGAGTATATTTGCAGTCACACAAAGACTACAAACCTTATGGAGAGAAATGCACTTTGCCACATTATCCTCCCTCTCACAAGGGCGCTCACATGCCTCTTGCTCACCACACTTGCCCTTGTAGCACAGGCTGCAGAGACGTATTCTGTCCTGATAACAGATGCTGAGACGGGCGAAGCGCTCCGACAATCTCATCACCGCCATAAGGCACACCAGCAAGGATGCAGCATGGTGGAAAAAGAACATCATACAGCCCACAGAGGCCGAGAAGAAGATTATAGAAGCGGGAGAGAGGAAATAAACAGACAGACTATCAGCTCATAAAAACACGGACAAACTATGAACAAGAGATATATACTGATGCTTCTGCTCCTCATCCAGTCGATTGCCATGTGGGCACAAATGGAGATAAAGGGAAGAGTTCTCGATGCAGAGACGGGCGAGACTCTGCCTTATGCGCAGATTCTCACGAATGACGGCAAGGGATGTTTGTGCAATGGTGATGGCGAATTTGTATTACAAGATAGCAACGCGGACAGCATAAGAGTAAGTTTCATTGGATATACCACACAATGGTTCTCTACCAAAGAACCTATTGCAGAGATACGTTTGCAACCCTGCATCAGACAATTACGAGAAGTCACAGTAACTCCCGTAAGCACCAGAAGCATCCTAACGGCATTGATCAAGCGACTGGAGAGAGAATATAAGAAAGGAAAAGAAGCCGAGAGATATTACTTCTGTCGTGTGGCAGAGCAGTCCGACAAAGTAAATGACCTGCTGGATGCCATTCTGAAAGCAAAAAGTACTGTCAACCTACGTCAGGCAGAAGTACTTACTGGAAGACATAGCAGTCTGAGCACAAGCGATGGCAAGCCCACTCTGGCACACATGAATTTGCACAGAATACTGGAGGTTGGGCCTATCATGCGGGATGCAAATTTCTGGACAGACATCACTGCGCCTCTTGACAGGATTCTCTTCATGAACAAACTAAGGTATTACGATTACGACTACGACATTCTGAGCCAGAAGAATGGAGATGCCATGTATCGCATCGTAATGGTTCGCTCCGACCTGGCAAGAGCCAAGAATGTGTCTTTGATAGAGGGTACGTTGTATGTGGCAGTTGGCTCGGGGCAGTTATTGCGCTTTGAAGCCAGACTTCCCAACATGCAAATGACAACGATAGGAAACAAGGGGACGTTCCGCATAGAGGATGTGGAGACGCGCATCAACATAGACTACCGCCACACCAGAGGCTTTACAGAGGTGGATCATGCCGATGTGCAGATAAAAGGTCCCAAGTTCTACGGCCAGGCTTTCCTATATAGTATGGACAGCAAGCAGTTGCCGAAGTTGGAGGAAAGGGGTGTAGCCATCAAGGGCAACATGGTGGGTGCCATGAACCAGGCCGGATATGACTCCCTGCTGTGGGCTTCATCAGAGGTGGTGAAACTGACCGAGAGGGAGAAGCAGATACGCGACATCGCACAGAAGAAACAGAAGGAACTGCAGCCGCATCTGGATGTGACGAAGATGAAACCCGACATCACTCTGTCGGCCTTCTCGCCTCACTACCAGCTGACTGCACGCCAGGCTGCCTTTGGAAGGACAATTCCGCAGGAAAAGGTGTATGTACACATGGACAACACAAGTTACCAACTGGGTGACACCATCTGGTTCTCGGCCTACACCCGGCGTACGGATACAGCCCGCCCATCGGATGTGAGCGGAGTGCTCTACGTGGAACTCTACGGGCAGGACGGTTATCTGATAGAGCGCAAACTCATACAGATGCACAAGGGGCAGGGGCAAGGGTTCTTTGCGCTGAACCACCAGATACAGTATGCAGGCTTCTATGAGCTGCGGGCATACACACGATGGCAGCTCAACTGGGGGCAGCACGAGCACAAGCACTCCAGGCTCTTTGGCCAGTGTTTCGACTCCGAACGGCAGGAGCAGGAATTCTTCCGCGACTATGACAAACTCTACAGCCGCGTGTTTCCCGTGTACGACAAGCCGCAGGAGCCAGGTGACTGGAACCACGAGATGACGCTACGCTCGATGCGCAGAACCTACAAAACGGACACCCAGAAGCGTGAACTGCACCTGTCACTCTATCCCGAGGGAGGAAACCTGGTGCTGGGACTGCCCTGCCGCATAGCCTACGAAGCAACATGGGACGATGGAGAATGGGCCGACGGGAGGCTCATCTGCGGCAAAGACTCAGCCCGCGTGCAGAACAGAGGCCGTGGAACCTTCACGTTCACCCCATCGGAAGGGACTGAGCGGGAGGTACACTTCGTGACGGCAGACGGGCACAGCGTGAAGGCCAGACTGCCCAAAGCGGAACAGACGGGCGTATCACTCCGCATGGAACAAACCGAAGACGGGTGGACAGCCCACATACATCACACCGCCATCCTGTCTGCCGACAGTCTGGCTGTGAGCCTGATGAAGGAAGGGAGGCTGGTGGCTGCCCATGCGCTGGAGCAACTGGAGGACGAAGATTCCGCATGCAGGCTGGCCATGAGCGACTCTCTGCTTGCCATCCCGGGCGTTTACCAGCTCACCGTATTCGACTCGCAGGGGCACATCTATGCCGACCGTCTCTTCTTCTCGAAAGGTGACCAGGCAATAAAGCCCACATTGGACATCATCGGGCTGAAGGACGAATACCAGCCCTACGAGCCTGTGAAACTGAGGCTGAAATCATGGGATGCACAGAACAGCATCTCGCTGAGCGTGAGGGACGATGAGAGAAGCGACCGTCTGTATGACAGCGGAAACATCCTCACCGAGATGCTTCTGGCCAGCGAGATACGCGGGTTTGTGCCCAATCCAGGCTGGTACTTCGAGCATGACGACGAGGAAAGGCGTAGAGGACTGGATCTGCTGATGCTCACACAAGGCTGGCGACGCTTCGACTGGCGCAATATGGCGGTGAGGGGAGCATGGGAACTGACCCAGCCTGCCGAGCTGGCACCCATCCTGACAGGTACCACCTACAACAACACACACTGGAATGACCCCGATTTGAGACGATTGGAAATCGACCCGGGAAAGGATGCCAACGGCACCGAATATGATGCCGCCAACCCTGCCACCGCACTACGGTCGCCCGCCACACTTTCCATCACCCAAAGCGCACACCGCCCCAACCACCTGACACTGGAGTCGATAGGCAGAAAGAGGGCGCTGGACAAGAAAGAGCAGAACAGTCCCAACCGCAAGGAACTGAAGGTGCATGCCGAACTCAGCATCCCCTCACACGATGCGGCATCCACCTATGAGAGCGCAAGCAAGCAGGGCAACTTCCGCCTGCAGTTGCCTCCTTTCTACGGGCAAGCTTCGCTCTTCATCAGCGTGGCTGATACCACGCAATGGAAGAAGGGACGTAAATACACATGGATACAGGCCCAGGCCGACGATGATGAAACGGGATGGATGTTCCTGCCCAAGAATGCCAGGCTCAAGAGGAAACTGCAGATAGAGGACGCCACCCATTTGGCCCGCATCATCTGGCCTTATCCGCGTTTTGTGAAACCCTATTCCCATTATCAGAAGACACTGGCTCCACAGCCTCCGCAGCACACCATAGGCACATCGGCTTTGCCATCCGGAGAGCATCTCATGCGGGAAGTGACGGTGAGGGCAAAGCGTGGAGTGCTGCGCAAGTTCAATGACACCTGGCCCATCATGGCCATTGATGCCGATGAGGCACAGAACATGGAAGCCGACCTCGGACTGGACTTCATGCAGATCATGACGGCCAACTTCGGATTGGATGATGTGAAGGACGATGGCGGAAAACCGGCCGCATTCAACATCGAACCGACCTTCGAGCTACGTTACGGCTACGGAAAGACGCGTCGCGACATCCTTGGACTTCACATCCCACAGGATTCCATCTACGCCAGGAAATATCTCATCTCGGGTTCCTTCTCGCTCACCGACCGCAACATAGTGATGGGCATAGGCGGTTTCGGTTCGGATGCCGACCTGCAACTGTCGCCTGGAGAATCACGCGAATATCAGGGCAACGGAGTGTGGGACAAGTATGTGTTCTACTCCGATTACAGTCCGCGCATGGAGGGAAGCCGGCTCTACTATGGTGCCAATGCGCCCAAGACGAAGCTGGTGAAGTACCCCTTTGCCGATGGCAGCCGTCGGCTCACCTATCGCGACAGGCATTACATAATCAACGGATTTGCCTATCCCGCCGAGTTCTACAGCCCCGACTACAGCAAGCAGCAGCCCTCACAGCCCACCGACTACCGCCGCACACTCTACTGGAACCCCAACGTGAGTCTCAACCAGGCAGGCGAAGCAGAAATCTTGTTCTACAACAACAGCCGCACCACCCACCTCTCAGTAGATGCACAAGGCCAATCGCAAGACGGCACATTACTGTGGAACGGAGATTTCTGAAATAAGAATGAAGAATTAGGAATTTTGGAGTAGGAATTTTGGATTGTAGGATGCGCGGGAGAAACGGGATGAATGGAGTAAGGAGACAGGAAATCGTCCGCTACTCCAGTCCGAACATCCGTGCAAGGTATTCTGCCAGACGCATATTTGTTCCCCATGGTCTATTCACCCAGGAGTGAGCACAATGATGCAGAGCCAGCGGGTTGGAGGAAGCATGGTTTATCCAGCCTGCATAAGGAAGAACCACCTCGCTGGGCTCCAGATGCATCCCCTCCCAAAGGTCTTGTCTGACATTCTCATAGCGGAACCCATAACGTTCCGCTATGGCAGCATATATGACGGGGCTTATCAAAGACTCATGTCCAAGGAATTCAAACTGTGCCTGCCTATAAAAATCCAAGACATCCCGCAGGAAAGGATGACCAGCCTCACTACCCAAGAAGGCCGCCTGCATCTGCATGCCCAGCCGCCCTTCTCCCGACACCCTGTGGTACTCATACTGCGTTCTGTCAAACTCTACAGCAGAGACAAACCTATAGGAAGACAAAGTATCCACAGAACGAAACAACTGTACGTCAGAATCAAAATACCAACCTCCCTCCTTTATATAATACATACGCGCGAAGCCAATCGCAGACGAATGCCCATTTACCTTGCCTGTACGCGTCAAGTGCATATTGTGGTTTATCGGGAATAGCCTCATACTTCGTTTTGTCCCACACCACCAGTTCGTACTCGGGCATCAGCTTTCTCCACCACGTCACAAAGGTGGCCACTTGACTCGTAACTGCCCCACCACCTATCCAGATAAAGTGTATTTTCCTTGGAATCATACTTACAGAATCTTATATTTTAGACAAAATTACAAAGTTTTCAGCGAATCGCTTGCATTTATCTTAAAAAGTTCATATATTTGCAATCGAAGATATAAAACCATAAGGGAAATACTAAAGCGTACAAACCCATGAAAATAATCCAGACCTTCTGGAGCAGCGGCCGAAATCCCTTGGAACATTCCTTTGGTTGGCCTCACGCTGAATACAACCTGATGTCATGGACATTGAGTTGCCTTTCGTTGCGCGAGCATTTCGACCAGGTGGAGCTTTACACAGACAAGCGGGGATACGAGGTGCTGATAGAAAAACTACACCTGCCATACACACAGGTACATGTCATCTATGACGACAACCTGTGCCTGCCGCAACATTGGGCCTATGCCAAGATCAAGACTTATTCACTGCAGACTGAGCCGTTTCTACACATCGACGGCGACATGTATTTCCCCAAGCCTATCCCCCAAGAGATACTTTGTGCGGGCCTTGTGGCACAAAACAGGGAAATAGGAACATCATACTACCAAGGGATGATGAACAGGGTGCTGGCCCACCCCGAATTCAAGCTACCCCAGTTCATTCAAGAGACACTGGACAACGGCACTATGGCATCATACAACATGGGAATCTTCGGTGGCAACGACATTGACTTCATACACCGATATTGTCAGGAAGTGTTTGCCTTCTTCGAGGCCAACCATATGAACGACGCATCCGTGGAATACTCTAACGAGGAATGCAACGTGTTCTTCGAGCAGATTTTCCTTGCCGCCATGGTGGATAAGGAAAAGAAGGAGGTTGCCACACTTATTTCCAAACCTTTCGAAGACAACGGATACACAAAGAAAGATTTTTGTGACCTAAGAAGGTATAGTCAAAAAGAATTCTTCCATCTTTTGGGTGGACATAAAAAAACTCAAAACATTACAAAGGCTCTAGCTAAAGCTCTGCTGAGAATTTCTCCAGTAGTGTACGAAAACATAGTAGGCTTATTCCTACATGAAGAAAACTTCATGTATTTCGCTAACAAAACTGATCATGGAATATCTCACTACAGAAATTACATATGGTCAAAATTAAAATCCTGGCATTTGAATGACAATATAAACTGGATAAAAGCAGAAGAGAAGGAAGCAGCAAAATACGACAAATTTGTATTCCTAGAAAATAACGCGAAACTATCTGCTTACATTAGCAAGCCCAAATATATAGCCATATACACCATCCCCGAAGATTGGAATGATAATGACCGCAAGATTATTCGTGCCAAGCTAAACGTGCCCAACACTTTACCCATGCAATACATCGGAATTGTGCCATTATCACACAAAGGGCTCTTTGACGAGATTGCCCTCACACAAATGGAAAAAGAAATCCTGGAAATCCATTGTTGGACGGGAACTCCACAACCTGTAGTCAGAATTGTGCAGAAAATAATCGAGAATTATAAGACAAACCAAACGAATGCTGTTCTTCTCAATAGATTGCAACAGCACATACTGAACGAAATCACTCGATTGGTAGAACATGGAATGCTCTTAGCTGGAAATAACCCTAATAGTTTAACATAAAAAAAACAAAAAATGAAAGAAAAAGGAACACGAGAGAATCCCTACTCATTTGATGAGTATTTGGAGCTAGCCAAGAAAAAGACTTGGAAAGGCGGATATGTAGATATGGGAGGCGGCTGTATCGTTGAAGTTCCAACTGCTGACGAGTGGGACGACGATGAGGACTACGGTTCTGGCAGCGGTTCTGGCAGCGGGACAAATGACAAGCCACTTTACATGGTACGCGCGGGGAGTGATAAAATCCAGATCAATACCATGCACTTTGGAATGGTCGAAGTGACCATCTCATGGCGCAACGGAATTGCCAAAGCCGCAAGCTCAGGCGGATACTCCAACCGAGACGGATTCGTTGCAGGTATTTCTACAGAAGTTAATGTCGCTTCCCAATACGAGAAGGACGAGGAAAAAAGTAAAGACGAAACAAGTTGGTCTGCCCCGTACACCATAAAATTGGACATACACAATGTTTACACTGACAGGACAGTTGCTCCCTGGAGAGAGGACAGGCCAGATGAGGACTTAAACATCAGCGATGTCGAATACATTATCCCGTCAATTTACCACGAGGAATTTTCTTTATGATTAAACACGCACTAGCATTTTTTTCTGTGATTGCCATCAGCTGTGCTACATATGCACAGCTGACGGCGCACGTAATAGACGAAGACACTGTGCCTTTTGTTCAGATTGTAATCAACGGAAATGATTATACCATGACAAATACCAATGGAGATTTTCGCATTAGCCATGACTTGCCTGCTACCATTGAAGTTACGTCATGTAAGCACAAAAGCATAACACAAAAAATAACGAAAGACAAGGAAACCATAAAACTCAGAAGACTCACCTCAAAAAAGAACGACTTGACAGAAGATGACATAGAAGAGTTTCTAAATAAAGTTGCCGAGAATCTAGACAACGCTCGCAGCTTCAAATGGAACAAGAGCTCATGCTTTTTCATTAGACATGCCATAAGCGAAGGAAAAGCACATTGCACAAAAGATTATTTATGCAAGGCAGGAAGCGCCGTTAACATGCACGACACGAAAATCATTGATAGTCTTTCATGTCAGGCAGACAGGTCTCCAAAAGGATGTTGGAAGTTTCATACGTCATGGAAGAGAGTTTCTGGCAACGATACTATACCTATGAATTTTGAAACTGACCTCAATACCTTTTTAAGTATCTCGCCCTGTGTTTTTGAGATTAGTTCACTGGCATACGTCATCAAACTCCCTCTTGGCTCCAGATGTACGATATCCTCTCCCAACGGC
>ENA-UEOM01000749-UEOM01000749.1-human-gut-metagenome-genome-assembly--contig:-NODE-749-length-13515-cov-5.613484_pt1 | contig 13515 bp, 10 predicted proteins | sample MGYA00242993_ERZ507994 | MGnify/ENA primary metagenome ERZ507994 (study PRJEB26167, sample SAMN06115536) | human gut metagenome | host: Homo sapiens | place: China:Neimenggu | collected 2014-11-07... | reverse complement strand
TGCGCCTTTTGCATATAAAAGCGGACAAAGGCGAGCGCATCGGTTCAGATGCGCCCGCCTTTTCTGCATTTATTCTTGCTGCTTGGCCCGCTGCTTTGCAACGCTTGCGTGATGCTTTGCTTTGGATGTTTCCCCATGGGGCAGGTCCCACGGGGCCCCTCGATTTCACTCAAATTGCCGAAATGAATCTGGGCAATTTCAAGGTTACACTTTGCGAAACGCTTGTACGCCGCATTTGCGGCGGCATGACCATGCCTCAGAACAATCCGGTGATTTTTCCATCCTTGTCCACGTCGATCTTTTCGGCAGCGGGGACCTTGGGAAGACCCGGCATGGTCATGATGTCGCCCGTCAGGGCTACGATGAACCCGGCGCCGGCGCTGACCTTCAGGTTCCGCACGGTGACGGTGAAGCCCTCGGGCGCACCCAGCAGAGTGGGATCGTCGGACAGGGAATACTGGGTCTTTGCCATGCACACCGGCAGATCGCCGAAGCCCAGATCAAAGAGCTGCTGGGCCTGCTTCTGGGCGGCGGGGGTCAGGACGGCCTGCGCGCCGCCGTAGACCCGGTTTACAATGGCGTTGAGCTTATAGATGAGAGAGGTGTTGTCGGGATAGGCGAAGGTGAACTCCTCCGGGGTGGGCTGCTCCGAGCAGGGCTCCTCGCACAGGCGTACCACCTCGGCAGCCAGAGCTTTGCCGCCCTCGCCGCCCTTGGCCCAGACCTCGGACAGCACAGCGCGGACACCCAGTTCCCGGCACTTGTCTTCTACCAACCGCAGCTCGGCTTCCGTGTCGGTGGGGAAGGCGTTGACCGCCACCACGCAGGGCAGGTGGAAGGTGTTGCGGATGGTGTCTACATGATGGAGCAGATTGGGCAGGCCCTTTTCCAGAGCGTCCAGATTTTCGTGGTTCAGCTCGGCCTTGGGCACGCCGCCGTGGCTTTTCAGTGCCCGGACAGTGGCTACCACCACCACGGCACTGGGCCGCAGGCCCGCCAGACGGCACTTGATGTCCAGGAACTTTTCCGCGCCCAGATCCGCGCCGAAGCCGGCCTCAGTCACAGCGTAATCGCCCAGCTTCAGGGCCATGCGGGTGGCGGTGACGGAGTTGCAGCCGTGGGCGATGTTGGCGAAGGGACCGCCGTGGATCAGCGTGGGCGTACCCTCCAGTGTCTGCACCAGATTGGGCTTCAGAGCGTCCTTCAGCAGGGCGGTCATAGCGCCCTCTGCCTTCAAATCGTGGGCGGTGACAGGCTTGCCGTCATAGGTGTAGGCCACGATCATCCGGCCCAGCCGTTCTTTCAGATCGGTGATGCCGCTGGCGAGACACAGCACCGCCATGACCTCGCTGGCCACGGTGATGTCAAAGCCGTCCTCCCGGGGAACGCCCTGCATTTTGCCGCCGATGCCGTCAATGATGTGGCGGAGCTGGCGGTCATTCATATCCACGCAGCGCTTCCAGGTGATCTGCTTTACGTCAATGCCCAGAGCGTTGCCCTGCTGAATGTGGTTATCCAGCATGGCGGCCAGCAGGTTGTTGGCCGCGCCGATGGCGTGGAAATCGCCGGTGAAGTGGAGGTTGATGTCCTCCATGGGGACCACCTGAGCGTAGCCGCCGCCGGCAGCGCCGCCCTTGACGCCGAACACGGGACCGAGAGACGGCTCCCGCAGAGCGGCCACGGCGTTTTTGCCCAGCTTCCGCAGACCGTCGGCCAGACCCACGGAGGTGGTGGTCTTGCCCTCGCCTGCCGGGGTGGGGTTGATGGCGGTCACCAGGATCAGCTTGCCATCGGGTCGGTCGGCCCGATCCTCCAGCAGACGGTGATCGATCTTGGCCTTGTAGCGGCCATACTGCTCCAGATATTCCTCATCGATCCCCGCGGTGGCGGCGATCTCCGTGATGGGGCGCATCCGGCACTGCTGGGCGATCTCAATATCAGTCAACATGATCCGTGTCCTCCCGTTCTCAAATGTCAAAATACTTCTTCGCAGACTGGAACAGCTTCATATCATAGCAGCCGTCCACGTTTTTGTAAAGGCCGTCGGCCACACGCTCGGAGTGGCCCATCTTGCCCAGCACCCGGCCATCGGGAGACATGATGCCCTCCACAGCCCAGATGGAACCGTTGGGGTTTACGTCCACGTCCATGCCGGGGACACCGTGCTCGTCCACATACTGAGTGACGATCTGGCCGTTGTCAGCCAGCTTCCGAACCAGCTCCTCACTGCACAGGAACCGGCCCTCGCCGTGGGAGATGGGGACGGTGTAAATATCGCCCACCTGCGTCCCTGCCAGCCACGGAGAGCGGTTGGAGGCAACGCGGGTCCGCACCAGACGGGACTGGTGGCGGCTGATGGTGTTGAAGGTCAGGGTGGGGCAGGTCTCGTCGGTGTCGATGATCTCACCGTAGGGGACAAGACCCAGCTTGATGAGCGCCTGGAAACCGTTGCAGATGCCCAGCATCAGGCCGTCCCGGTTTTTCAGCAGGTCCATGGCGGCGTCCCGCACCTCCGGGTTGCGGAAGAAGGCGGTGATGAACTTGGCGGAGCCGTCCGGCTCGTCGCCGCCGGAGAAGCCGCCGGGGACGAAAATGATCTGGCTGTTCCGGGCCGCCTTGGCGAAGCGGCTGATGGAGTCGGCCACGCCCTGAGCGGACTGGTTGTTCAGCACCAGGATCTCAGGTTCCAATCCGGCCCGCTGAACGGCACGGGCGGAGTCATATTCGCAGTTGGTACCGGGGAATACGGGGATCAGCACCTTGGGGACCGCCACGCCGGCTTTGGGAGCCGTCCGGGGAGCGGCGGGGGCGGAGAGCACGGGGACCTCCGCCGGATCGGCGATGGTACGGCTGGGATAGACAGATTCCAGAACACCCTCGTTCAAAGCCAGAAGCTCGGAAATGGGGGCGCTGTCACCGGCGATCCGCACCACAGGCTCGGCGGTGGTGACGCCCAGGCGGACGGCCTCCGCCGTGTCCTCGGTCAGTTCCGCTACGATGGCGCCGGGATACAGGGTGTTCCAATCCAAGTCGGCGTTTTTGGCGGTGAAGCCGATCTCGTTGCCGAAGGACATCTTCATCACGCCCTCAGCAAGACCGTTTTCCACGGCCCACGCCGCCCGGACCTTGCCGGCCAGCGCCAGAGCATGCAGCCGCTCCCATGCCGCCTTGACACTATCCGCGTCTGTGCCGGAGAACAGGTAAACGGGATGGCCCGCTTCCTTGAACTCAGGAGAAAGCACCTCGCCGGTTTTCAGCGGCGCAATGGCGAAAGAGATCAGCGTGGGCGGTACGTCCAGATCCAGGAAGGTGCCGGACATGGAGTCTTTACCGCCAATGGCGGCGGCGCCCAGCTCCAGCTGCGCGTCCACAGTGCCCAGCAGAGCGGAGAAGGGCTTGCCCCAGCGCTCCGGCTCATTGCGGAGTTTCTCGAAGAACTCCTGGAAGGAGAGATAAACTTTTTTATAGTCCGCACCGGCGGCCACCAGCTTGGCCATAGAGGTGTAGACTGCGTTGTAGGCCCCGGTGTAGGGGTCAGTGCAGGTCTGCTCCGGGTCGCAGCCCCAGGCCATGACACTGGCCTGATCCGTTTCCTGACCGGGCAGGACGGGGAACACGGCGGCCATGGCCTGCGCCGGGGTGCGCTGTGTCCGGCCGCCGAAGGGCATGAGGATGGAACCGGCACCGATGGTGCTGTCAAACCGCTCCACAAGGCCGCGGCGGGAGGCGCATTTCAGGCTGGAGGCCATCTCCCGGAGGGACTGGAACCGGGGCTTTGCCAGCTCGGTGCGGTCCTTCTCTGCCACGCGGACCCCGGCGTGCTTCACAGCGCCGTTGGTGTTCAGGAAGTCACGGCTCAGGTCGGCGATGACCGTGCCGTTCCACTCCATGACCATCCGGGCCTCCTCGGTGACTACGGCCACCCGGTAGGCTTCCAGATTTTCCGATTCGGCGGCGGCGATGAAGGCGTCCACATCTTCGGGGGCCACCACCACGGCCATGCGCTCCTGAGATTCGGAGATGGCCAGCTCCGTGCCGTCCAGACCGTCATACTTCTTGCGAACGGCGTCCAGATCGATCCGCAGGCCGTCCGCCAGCTCGCCGATGGCAACGCTGACGCCGCCGGCGCCAAAGTCGTTGCACCGCTTGATGAGACGGGTCACGGCGCTGTCCCGGAACAGGCGCTGGATCTTGCGCTCCTCGGGGGCGTTGCCCTTCTGGACCTCGGAGGCCATGGTGGAGAGGGATTTCAGGTTGTGGCTCTTGGAAGAACCGGTTGCGCCGCCGATGCCGTCCCGGCCGGTGCGTCCGCCCAGCAGAATGACCACATCTCCGGGGGCGGGACACTCACGACGGACGTTATAGGCGGGAGCCGCCGCCACCACCGCGCCACATTCCAGACGCTTGGCGATGTAGCCCTCGTGGTACAGCTCCGCCACATGGCCGGTGGCCAGACCGATCTGGTTGCCGTAGGAGGAATAGCCCGCGGCGGCGGTCTGGCACAGCTTCCGCTGAGGCAGCTTGCCGGAGAGGGTCTGGTCCAGAGAGGCACGGGGGTCTCCCGCACCGGTCACCCGCATGGCCTGATGGACATAGGCACGGCCGGACAGGGGGTCCCGGATGCAGCCGCCGATGCAGGTGGCCGCGCCGCCGAAGGGCTCGATCTCCGTGGGGTGGTTGTGGGTCTCATTTTTGAACATCAGCAGCCAGTCCTGGGCCTCGCCGTCCACCGTGGCGGTGACGTGGATGGAGCAGGCGTTGATCTCCTCGCTCTCGTCCAGTTCCGGCAGCAGGCCCCGCTTTTTCAGGACCTTTGCGCCGATGGTGGCAATGTCCATCAGGGTCTGAGGCCGCTTGGCGGCCTTTTCCTCGCCGTAGACCTCCACCCGTGCGGCCAGATACCGCTCGTAGGCGGCCTGAATAGCCGCATCGTGGATCTCCACCTGGTCGATGTGGGTGGAGAAGGTGGTGTGGCGGCAGTGGTCGGACCAGTAGGTGTCTACCACCCGGATCTCGGTGATGGTGGGGTCCCGCCCCTCGTCGTCCCGGAAATAGCCCTGCAAAAATTTCAGATCGTCCAGATCCATGGCAAGACCCAGCTCGTCCCGCAGAGCGACCAGCGCGGCAGCGTCCATGGAGGTGAAGCCCTCCACGGTCCGGACGGTGGTAGGAATATCGTATTCCATCCGCAGGGTCTCCGGCAGCTCCAGAGACGCCTCCCGGCTCTCCACCGGGTTGATGACGTATTTCTTGACGGCCTCGACCTGCTCCGCCGTCAGCTCGCCCTCCAGAACATATACCCGGGCGGTGCGGACCGTGGGCCGCTCGCCTTGGGATAAGATCTGGATGCACTGGGCGGCGGAGTCCGCCCGCTGGTCATACTGGCCGGGCAGATACTCTACGGCGAACACCGTGTCTCCCTGAGGCACTTCACTTGTCACCATGTCCAGCTGGGGCTCGGACAGCACCGTTTGAACGGCGTAGTCGAACAGCTCCCGGCTGATGCCCTCCAAATCATAGCGGTTGAACAGCCGCAGACCTGTCAGGGACTGAATACCCAGAAATGCCCGCAGGTCCTCCAACAGAGCGCGGGCTTCGTTGGCCAGCGCTTCTTTCTTTTCTACATATACTCTGTAAACCATGCCTGCCCTTGCTCCCTTCAGTGTTCCAGCGCTTTCAGGGCGCGCTGGCCGATATCGTGACGGTAGAAGGCATTGTCAAAATGAACGCTCTCCACCCGCTCATAGGCTTTTTCAATGGCGCTTTTCAGATCCGCCGCCGTGGCGGTAACGCCCAGCACCCGGCCGCCGCTGGTCAGCAGACGGTCCTCCTCCCGCTTCGCTCCGGCCACATAGGTGTGGGCGGCAGTCTCGGCGGGCATGGTGATGGCGAAGCCCTTTTCATAGTGCTCCGGATAGCCGCTGGATGCCATGATGACACAGCAGGCGGCACCGTCGGAGAACTTCACCTCAGTTTCTGCCAGCGTTCCGTTCCGGCAGGCCTGCATGATCGTCAGCAGGTCGCTTTCCAGAAGGGGCAGGACCACCTGCGTCTCCGGATCGCCAAAGCGGCAATGACCTTGGGGCCCTTCGGCGTCAGCATCAGTCCGAAGTAGAGGCAGCCCCGGAAGGTGCGGTTTTCCGCGTTCATGGCCTCCATGGTGGGCAGGAAAATGGTCTCCATGCACACGCGGGCCATGTCCTCGGTGTAGTAGGGGTTGGGGGCCACGGTGCCCATGCCGCCGGTATTCAGACCCTCGTCATGGTCATGGGCCCGCTTGTGGTCCATGGAGGATACCATGGGGACCACGGTCTTGCCGTCGGTAAAGGCCAGCACGGAGACCTCCGGGCCGGTGAGGAATTCCTCAATGACCACCTGATTTCCGCTGTCGCCGAAGGCGCGGTCCAGCATGATGGATTCCACGGCGGCCACGGCGTCCTCCCGGGTCTCAGCGATGAGCACACCCTTGCCCAGAGCCAGACCGTCGGCCTTGACCACCACGGGCAGGGCGCAGGACTTCACATAGTCCATCGCGGCGGCAGCATCGGTGAACACCTGATACTCCGCCGTGGGGATACCGTATTTTTTCATCAGGTCCTTGGAAAAGACCTTGCTGCCCTCAATGATGGCGGCCTTCGCCTCCGGGCCGAAGCAGGGGATCCCGGCGGCCTCCAGCGCGTCCACCGCACCCAGCACCAGCGGATCGTCCGGCGCCACCACGGCGAAGTCAATGCTGTGGGTCTTGGCAAAGTCCACCTGCGCGGAAATATCCTTCGCGCCGATCTCCGGGACGCACACAGCGTCAGCGGCGATGCCGCCGTTGCCGGGAGCGCAGTAGATCGTCTCCACAGCGGGATTCTCTTTCAATTTTTTGACGATGGCGTGCTCACGGCCGCCGCCGCCGATAACCAGAAGGTTCATGGTTCCCTCCCTGAATGAATTTTGGATGCTGCCCCGCAGACGTCTTCCGCAAACCGGTAAGGTGTTTACGGGGGAACGTGCGGGGCAGAGGAACGGATCTGCGTTTGCGTCTGTGCGGACGCGGAAGCTTTGAATTGTACGGCGGCTCAGTGATGGAACAGCCGCGCGCCGGTGAAGGCCAGCACCATGCCGTATTTGTCGGCGGTGGCGATGACATGGTCATCCCGGATGGAGCCGCCGGGCTCGGCAATGTAGGTCACGCCGGACTTTCTGGCCCGCTCCACATTGTCGCCGAAGGGGAAGAAGGCATCGCTGCCAACAGTGACGCCGGCCTGCGTGGCGATCCACGCCTTCTTTTCCTCCGGGGTCAGGACCTCGGGGCGGACCTTGAAGGTGTTCTGCCACACACCGTCGGCCAGCACGTCCTCATACTCGTCGGAGGTGTAGATGTCGATGGCGTTGTCCCGGTCAGGGCGGCGGATGTTGTCTACGAATTGCAGACCCAGCACCTTGGGATGCTGGCGCAGATACCAGTTGTCCGCCTTTTGACCAGCCAGACGAGTGCAGTGGATGCGGCTTTGCTGGCCTGCGCCCACGCCGATGGCCTGACCGTCCTTCACATAGCAGACGGAGTTGGACTGGGTGTATTTCAGAGTGATGAGGGCCACGATCATGTCGATCTTGGCAGCCTCCGGAAGCTCCTTGTTTTCAGAGACGATGTTGGTCAGCATCTCCCTGTCGATCACAAGGTTATTGCGGCCCTGCTCGAAGGTGACGCCGAACACATCCTTGTGCTCCACGGCGGCGGGGACGTAGTCCGCGTTGATCTGGACCACGTTGTAGCCGCCCTTCTTCTTGGTTTTCAGAATTTCCAGCGCCTCGTCGGTATAGCCGGGGGCGATGATGCCGTCGGACACCTCGCCCTTGAGGTACTGGGCGGTGGCGGCGTCGCAGACGTCGGAGAGAGCGGCCCAGTCACCGTAGGAGCACAGGCGGTCAGCGCCCCGGGCGCGGATATAAGCGCAGGCGATGGGGGAGAGCTCGGCGGCGTCATCCACGAAGTAGATCTTCCGGTCCACCTCGCTCAGGGGCCGTCCCACGGCGGCACCGGCGGGGGAGACGTGCTTGAAGCTGGCGGCGGCGGGCAGGCCGGTGGCGGCCTTCAATTCCTTCACCAGCTGCCAGGAGTTCAGCGCATCCAGCAGGTTGATATAACCGGGCTTTCCGTTCAAAACGGTAAAGGGCAGGTCAGAGCCGTCCTGCATAAAGACCTTGGACGGCTTCTGGTTGGGATTGCAGCCATATTTCAGTTCCAACTCGTTCATTTCGGCACCTTCTCCTTAATCTCCCAGATTTTTGTTGAACAGGCGCACCTCGCCGTTCACGTTGGTATAGAGGGACACCTTGTTGCCTCCGTTCAGAGCGGCCCAGACCTCCTCCGGCTTGGGAACGGTGACCTCCAGAGGCTCACCGGCAAAGGTGGGCAGAGGATTTCCGTCGCCCTGATAGGTGCTGATGAAATAGCCCTGATTCTCGTCACAGCCCTCATAGCAGAAGAATTCCCGCAGGCAGCGGCCGTTCTTGTGCTTCAGAATGGACATCTCAAAAGAGCCGTCGGCATTCAGGATGGCGGAGATGCGGGGGGTCCAGTTGGGCTCGTCCGGCTCGTATTCCCGGGTCATCAGACCCTTGCGGAAATCGCCGTGCTGGCAGATGGTGTCCGTCTGGTCGCCGTTGGTGACCACCAGCGCGTCGCCCATGGTCCGGACGGGATGATAGATGATGAGGCTGGGGTCCTCCAGCTTGGCGGGATCATGAGCCTCGGTGCGGATGCCGTCCTCCGTTTTCACGAAGATCCGGTTGCGGCTGTTGGCGCTGCGGCCCATGATGAAATAGTAAACGAGGTCCCGGCTTACAAGGATGCCCCGGCCGGGGTAGGGATTCTCCTGCAGAAGGGTCAGAAAATCAAGCATTGCTCTTCTCCTTTACGATTTGTTCCGAGACCAGCTCCGCTGCCCGAGGCAGAAGCAGCCATTCGGCCTGCTCCATGACCCGGCGCTGAAGGGTTTCAGGGGTGTCGTCCGGCAAGACCTCCACAGCTTTTTGCAGCAGGATCTCTCCGCCGTCCGGGATCTCATTGACAAAATGCACCGTGGCTCCCGTGACCTTCACGCCCTTGGCCAGAGCGGCCTCGTGGACCTTCAGACCGTACATCCCCTTGCCGCAGAAGGCGGGAATCAGAGAGGGATGCACATTCAGGATGCGGGAGGGCCAGCGGGCGGTAAAGTCCGCACTGAGGATGGTGAGGAAGCCGGCCAGAACAATGAGGTCGATCTCATGCGCCGCCAGCAGGTCGGACAGGGCGGACTCAAAGGCCGCCTGACCGCCGCAGCGCTTGGGGGAGACCGTCTCGGCGGGAACGCCGGCGTTGGCCACCCGGGTCAGGGCGTAGGCTCCTTCATTGGAGGAGACCACCAGCGCGATCTCACCATGGGGCAGCAGTCCCGCCGCCTGCGCGTCCAGCAGTGCCTGTAAATTTGTGCCGCCGCCGGAGACCAGCACGGCGATCTTCGCTTTTTTCATAGTCATGATTTCTCCTTTGCCGCCGATGCGCCGATTCCTTTCAGCGCGCCGGAGCAGTATACGTCAGGATACCGCGGAAAAGCGGGACAGTGCGTACCGGGAGCGGTTTCACTCAGCACAAAACAACTTTTTCTTCGCCGGCAACGATCTCACCACAGACATAGGCGTCGATCCCCTCGGCCTTCAGAGCGGAGAGGGCCGCGTCGGCGGTCTCGGGGCTGACAATCACTGCCATGCCCACGCCCATATTGAAGGTGTTGAACATATCGTGCTCGTCGATGCCGCCCTTTTTCTGGAGCAGACGGAAAATGGCGGGTGTTTTGATAGCGGCCTTGTCGATCCTGGCGCACAGGCCGTCGGGGATGCAGCGGGGGACATTCTCATAGAAGCCGCCGCCGGTGATGTGGCTGACGCCCTTCACGTCTGCGGCCTCGATGCAGCGGAGGACGGGCTTGACATAGATGACGGTGGGACGGAGCAGGGCCTCGCCCAGAGTTTCACCCAGCTCGTCATCATACCGGCCCAGATCGGCGTTCTCCACGTCGAATACCTTGCGGACCAGAGAGTAGCCGTTGGAGTGGAAGCCGGAGGAGGGCAGAGCCAGCACCACATCGCCCTCCGCCATGCGGCTGGAGTCGATGACCTTGGGCTTGTCCACCACGCCCACGGTGAAGCCCGCCAGATCGTAGTCATCGGCGGCCATCATGCCGGGGTGCTCGGCGGTCTCACCGCCGATGAGAGCGCAGCCGGCCTGGACACAGCCCTCCGCCACGCCGGAGACAATAGATGCGACCTTTTCAGGCACATTCTTTCCGATGGCGATGTAATCCAGGAAAAACAGGGGCTTCGCGCCGCAGCAGATCACGTCGTTCACGCACATGGCCACGCAGTCGATGCCGATGGTGTCGTGCTTGTTCAGCAGCTCAGCCAGACGCAGCTTGGTGCCCACGCCGTCGGTGCCGGAGACCAGCACCGGCTCCGTCATACCGGTCAGATCGGGGGCAAACAGGCCGCCGAAGCCGCCAATGTCAGAAACTACGCCGGGGATGTGGGTGCGCTTGACGTCCGCGCTCATCAGCTTAACGCCCTTGTAACCGGCAGTGATGTCCACACCGGCTGCCGCATAGGCGGCGGAGTGAGATTTTTCCATGTCGATCATTCCTTTCCGTTCCAGCAGTAGGTACAGACCTTATCCCGGTCGATGCCGATGGCTTCCAGCACGCCGTCCAAAGACTGATAACCGAGAGAATCAAAACCGAATTTTTCACAGATGGACTTGAGCAGGCACTGACCCCGCTCCGTGGAGGAATCGGAGTACTCGTCCAGATGCTTGTGTCCTTCATCACCCTCCAGCTCCTGGATCACCCGCCGGGCCAGCAGCTCCATATCAGAGTTGCCCCGGGAGAAGTTCAGGTACTTGCAGCTATACATAATGGGCGGGCAGGCAGAGCGCATGTGGACCTCTTCCGCACCGGACTCATAGAGGAAGTCCACCGTTTCCCGGAGCTGGGTGCCCCGGACGATGGAATCGTCCACAAACAGCAGCTTTTTCCCCTGAATCAGCTCGGAAACGGGGATCTGCTTCATTTTGGCCACCTGATTGCGGACCTCCTGATTGGCAGGGGTGAAGGACCGGGGCCAGGTGGGGGTATACTTCACGAAGGGGCGGGCAAAGGGCTTGCCGCTGCGGTTGGCGAAGCCGATGGCGTGGGGGACGCCGGAATCCGGCACGCCCGCCACGTAGTCCACCTTGGGGAGCCGCCCCTGGGCCACCTCGTCGCGGGCCATGATCTCGCCGTTGCGGTAGCGCATGACCTCCACGTTGACGCCCTCGTAATTGGAGTTGGGGTAGCCGTAATAGGTCCAGAGAAAGCCGCAGATCTTCATTTCCTTACCCGGAGGAGAGACGGTCTCATAGCCGTTCCGGGTCAGGGCCACGATCTCACGGGGACCTAACTCGTAAGCATCCTCATAGCCCAGCTTATGATAGGCGAAGGATTCAAAGGATACGCACAGGCTGCCGTCCGGGTGCTTGCCTACCAGCACAGGCAGGCGGCCCAGCCGGTCGCGGGCAGCCAGAATACCGTCCGGCGTCATCAGCAGGATCGTGATAGAGCCTTTGATCATCTCCTGCGCGTACAAAATGCCCTCCACCAGATTTTCCTTCATATTGATGAGGGCTGCCACCAGCTCGGAGACATTGACCTTTCCGCTGCTCTGGGCCATGAACTGATGCCCGTGGTCGGAGAAATAGGTATCGATCAGCTCGTCGATGTTGTTGATGATACCCACCGTGCAGATGGCGTACAGGCCCAGATGGGAGCGCACCAGCAGCGGCTGGGGGTCGGTGTCGCTGATGCAGCCCATGCCGATGTGGCCCTTGAACTCATGCAGCGCACTTTCAAATTTCGTGCGGAAGGGGGTGTTTTCAATATCGTGGATCTCCCGGACGAACCCGGTCTCCGGCCCGTAAACCACCATGCCGCCCCGGCGGGTACCCAGATGGGAGTGGTAGTCCGTGCCGAAAAATACGTCCAGTCCCACATCCCGGTGGGAGATCGCTCCAAAATAACCGCCCATTACGCGAAGAACAGCTGGGAGAGGGTCATGGGATCGATGTACTGGCCATCCTTATAGACCCGCATGTTGCCGCTGGCCACCTCGTCGATGAGCATAACGCTGCCGTCGGGTGCATAGCCGAACTCAAACTTGATGTCATAGAGGACCATGCCCTTTTCCTTCAGATCATCGGCCACGATCTGAGTGATCTTCTGGGTCTCCTCCTTGATGGCATCATACTGCTCGGCGGTCATCACGCCCAGAGCAACCAGCGCGTCCTTGGTCACCAGTGGATCGCCCTTCTCGTCATTCTTGAAGGTGGTCTCCACATAGGCGGGCAGGTCGGCGCCCTCAGCGATATACTCGCCGTAGCGGCGGATGAAGGAGCCGACGGCCTTGTGACGGCAAATGACCTCCAGGCCATGGCCAAAGACCTTGGCAGGGAGGACTTCCATGGTGGTATTATTCAGGTCGGCGCTGACAAAATGGGTCTTGATGCCGGCGGCGTTGATCTTCTCAAAGAAATAGATGCTCATGCGCAGGTTCACATCGCCCACGCCGTCGATGGTCAGGCCCACGGAGTTCTCACCGGGATCGAATACGCCGTCCTTGCCGGTGCAGTCATCCTTGAACTTCAGCAGATAGTTGCCATTTTCCAGAGCGTAAACGTTCTTGGTCTTGCCAGTATAAACGAGTTCCATAGTATTGTACCTCCAAAATGTTTTGAATATCGGTTTTATCAGGAAAAGATCAATGCTTGTGTGAACAGCTTAGTGGGCCAGCTCCGCCTGCAGCTTGGCCTCCTTGGCGGCGATCTGCTCCGCCATCTCGGAGCGCTGGGCATCCAGTTTGGCGGCCAGTGCGTCATCGCTGACGGCCAGGATCTGAGCGGCCAGCACAGCGGCATTTTTTGCGCCGTTGATGGCCACGGTAGCCACGGGGATGCCGCTGGGCATCTGGACGGTAGCCAGCAGAGCGTCCAGCCCATCCGCAGCGCCGCCCTTCATGGGGATGCCGATGACCGGCAGGGTGGAATTTCCGGCGAAGGCGCCCGCCAGATGGGCCGCCATACCGGCGGCGCAGATCAGCACGCCGAAGCCGTTGGCCCGGGCGCTTCTGGCGAAGTCTGCGGCGGCGGCGGGGGTGCGGTGGGCGCTGAGAATGTGGGCCTCATAGGGGATGCCGAAGGTCTCGAGCTGCTGGCAGGCACCCTTTACAACGGGCCAGTCAGAGTCGCTTCCCATAATGACTGCTACTTTTTTCATGCGATCCTCCTTAAAAAGATAAAAATGCAAATAAAAAAAGGGTAAACCGCTCCCCATGGATCTCCATGGAGAACAGGTTTGCCCAGACGGTCCACATTACGTATGACAGCAGGCTTCCATGTGGTGCTCCACGTTCCGTCAGTTGCCTGTGCTTCAATGTAATCATTATCTCAGACGCGACAGAAAA
>ENA-UEOM01000745-UEOM01000745.1-human-gut-metagenome-genome-assembly--contig:-NODE-745-length-13602-cov-352.461959_pt1 | contig 13602 bp, 10 predicted proteins | sample MGYA00242993_ERZ507994 | MGnify/ENA primary metagenome ERZ507994 (study PRJEB26167, sample SAMN06115536) | human gut metagenome | host: Homo sapiens | place: China:Neimenggu | collected 2014-11-07... | reverse complement strand
GCATCATAGATAGAAAGTTTTTCCTGTTCAGATTGACAAAAATCTACGCATAAGCCACACGTTTTTTCATGTGACCCGTTAAATCCTGCACTTGGACACGATAAGCCTGTGTCAGTAGGCTGCCCGTTATACAATGAAGCGTCAGTCGTTAAAGGCTGTTTGGTGTTATCTTCCAATGTTATTGCTCAGAGGTTAGATTAAACTAATAGACTTTCTTTTGGCAGAATTGTCAATTATTGACCACAAAAATAGAAAATCTTATTCAGATGAAAGAATAAATAACTGGGAATCTTTACTGCTGGCATCGCATTTCTGTGATTCGAGGTGATTTGTAGTGCTGATTGCTACAAATCGCCCCTCATTGCAATGTCCTCGTTTTTTGAGGCTAATTGGGTATTGAGACTTTCAATAACGGCATCCTTTTGAACGGTTACTCATCTGACTGCGTTCTCGTCAAGTTGCGATATGTGTTGTTTCACTTTTGCATTTTCAGCCTTTAGCGCTTCATTTTCATTCTGCAATGCCTTATTCTCAATAATCAGTTTGTTGAGTTGCTGCATATAGTAAGTGTAGGTTTTGTTGACATGCCATTTTGCCGCTTGTCACGCTCATCGTTGATGGCAACGACAAGAGCCTTGATAGCGTCATTGGTGTTTGTTTGGGCTCCAAGGTTCTGTAATCTTATGGATTCGTACGCACTCTGATGCCGGGTACGTCTCAGTGGAATAGTACTTCGGATAGTACTTTTCAATGAATTGACGGATACTGGATTCGCTCATGTGTTGAACTGTTTTAGTGAATACAAAGAAAAGATACGTATTTTTCACGATAATAGCAATTCGCGTGACATTAATTCGGGTTCAACGAGCGTTTCAGACCCAAGAACAAGATGCTTCTTTGCTTCAAACTCGATTTCCTCAATCTTTAGAATCTTGACCTTATTCTCATTGACTACACCCAAGTCTATATTGTCAAAAGCTTTCTATGGTTGCTGCAATCTTGATGATTCGGATAGAATAGAAATGCAAAGAGGGTTGGGGTAGGATGTTCTTATAATTGTGAGTGGAAAGAAGATATTTCATCTGCAAGCTTCATTCTGCCTTCAGGGGTCGGTAGGCTGTATGCATTCACCGTCCAGCCCTAGGCTGGACGGTCAGAGAAGATATATTACTTTGCAAAGTAAGCTTGCTTCATCCACCGTCCAGCCTTGGGTTGGACGGTGGCGGAGAGCGCCTTTCCTGTTATGATGACTAACTGAGAGTGCATAGGGAGACTTCTTCTCCTTGTGTACTAATTGGTGTTTGGGGATAGTCTCAACAGTCCGATATTTATGTTTATATCGCAATCGTAAAAAACACGCACCAACTATAAGTATGCACGTCAGTATTATCTTCATGCTACTTCATCAAACATGTGGTGAAGTTCCAGAGGGTACTTTGTCTTGTCCTAACCGAAATCTGGCGAAATTTCATCGTTGTCGTCACCATGAGGGTTTATGTCTGCTCCTCTCAACCAGTGAAGGGAGTTTGATTCAGCAGACCATAAGTGACCCTGACAGGGGGCTTTCCTGTTTGTAAGTCAGTTTCATCTGCTTTGCGAGATATGGGCTAAAGCTTGCTTCGGCATCTCTTAAAAAGCCCAGCCGCCTGTCCTTGTGAAAGAGGAGGCAGGCGGCTGGGTGAGGATTTACGCTATGGTGTGTCAGAGTTGTGCAAAGGCTTGGTCCAGGTCGGCGATGATGTCGTCGATGTGCTCTACGCCTATGGAGAGGCGGACGGTGCTGGGTGTGATGTGCTGCTCGGCCAGTTCCTCGGGACTCATCTGGGAGTGTGTGGTGGTGTAGGGATGGATGACGAGGGACTTCACATCGGCTACGTTGGCCAGCAGGGAGAAGATCTTGAGGGAGTCGATGAACTTCCAGGCATCTTCCTGGGTGCCATCTATCTCGAAGGTGAAGATGCTGCCGCCGCCCTGGGGAAAGTATTTCTCGTAGAGCGCATGGTCCTTGTGGCTGGGAAGGGCGGGATGCGACACGCTTTTCACCTTGGGATGACGGTTCAGATAATCTACTACCCGCAGCGCGTTATCCACATGGCGCTCGATGCGAAGGGGCAGTGACTCCACGCCCTGAAGCAGTATCCAGGCGTTGAAGGGTGAAATGGTGGCTCCTGTATCGCGCAGGATGACGGCACGGATGCGGGTGACAAAGGCGGCTGGACCAGCCACATCGGCAAAGACGGCACCATGATAGGATGGGTCGGGCTTGGCCAGAGTGGGATACTTGTCGGCATGGGCCTTGAAGTCGAACTTGCCTCCATCCACTATCACTCCGCCCAGCGAACTGCCGTGGCCGCCTATGAACTTCGTGGCGCTGTGTACCACCACATCCACACCATGCTCGAGGGGACGTATAAGGATGGGTGCGAAGGTGTTATCTACAATGAAGAGTATGCCGTGACGGTGTGCCACCTCGGCAATGGCATCCAGGTCGGTCACATCGCTGTTGGGGTTGCCGAAGGTCTCGGCGTAGATGACCTTGGTGTTGGGACGTATTGCGGCCTCCAGTGCCTGCAAGTCGTTTACGTTCACGATGCTGTATTCCACGCCTTGGGTGGGCAACGTGTGGGTGATGAGATTGAAGGATCCGCCGTAGAGGTTGTCGGCTGCCACGATGTGATCACCATTCTGAAGCACGTTCTGCAGTGCATAGGTGACGGCTGCAGCACCGCTTGCCACGGCCAGACCTGCCACTCCGCCCTCCAGCGCAGCCACTCGTCTCTCAAACACATCCTGGGTGCTGTTGGTCAGTCGGCCGTAGATGTTGCCGGCATCACGCAGTCCGAAGCGGTCGGCAGCATGCTGGGAGTTGTGGAAAACATAGCTGGTAGTCTGATAGATAGGCACTGCGCGAGCGTCGCTTGCGGGGTCGGCAGTCTCCTGACCAACATGAAGTGCCAGAGTCTCAAGGTGCAGTTTCTGATTTGTTGCCATAGTCGTATCCTTTTTATTTGTTTGTATTATCCTGTTCTTTGTGTTTGCTACACTTGGCAGAAGTCTTTGCTTCTCCTTTGTTTTGCACTGCAAAGTTACGGCGATGCAGGTCTGTCGGGCAATAAAAAGCACTTACTAAAGAATATAATTCTAAAACGGCATGGTTTGTGAAGTTGTTCATTCTGCAATAAAGCCTGTAGGAAAACCTCAGGTAGAGGATTGTTCTCCAAGCAGAAAAAGCCTTTTTTCTCGTCTGGAAAGGCAAGATTCTGCTCCAGAAGGGAAATGCTGTCCATCGCTCAAAAGTATTTGCCTAATCCGACAGCATCGTGTTTGCCCTTATCTGAAGAACTGTCTTCGGGCTTCCAATCGTCCACCCCTCTGTCATTTGCGTATATATAATGTACGCGCGAGAGGGAGAAGGGCTGGAGGTAAGCCTGCAACGGCTGTTCCTACAAGGTTTGTTCTTGAGAAGAAGAGCGCCTGCCCGGCTCCTGAATATGTCTTCGGAAAGGCGCAGAGAGCTTTTACGTCAACATTAGAAATGTTTTGTGAAAGGCAGAAGAACTGCTTTTGGCATTCAAGCAGACTAAAGAAGAAAGGGGAAAAACGTCTTGCTGTGGTTTTTATTTCCCTTTTTCGAGGATATGCAGCAATCCTTGCGCCGCATCGAAAAACGTGTGGCGTGTGGCGAGGGCGAACTGTCGGTGGAAGTGGAGGTTTACAGGTACTCTGAGGTAAACCACCTCTGGAACACGGGGTTGATGAGGTGGATGCTGTTGTCGGCCTCTTGTTCGACGATTTCTCTCTCTATGAGGGATGTCTTGATGCGTGTGATATTGGATTTGCTGCCCAGTGGGAACAATTCCTGATGTGCCTTGCTACCGAAGTCTGACGTGATGCCGGAGCAAAGCAGGCGAATGAAGTTCATCTGATAGCTGCTTAGTCCTCTGATTTGTTCCCGGAAGTAACTGCTGCATTGGGCCAGCATGGCTTTCCATCCATTGGCAAAACTCTCTTCGTTCACTTCCTTGTCAGTCTCCACCATGATGTTCCATGCCAACTGTTGAACGTATGAGGAATGGTTGCCCACGTATTCGCAAATCCTGGAGGCGTAGTCTGCCGAGATGAACTGGCTGTTCTTCTCGAAGCGGCTCTGTATGAACGGAACCCAGTCTTGGGTGCTTATTGCAGACAGTTCATTGGTCTCACCAAACTGATAGAAGGGCATGCGCTTGTTCTGGAACAGGTTGGTCATCAGATGTTTCTTGCTCCCATAGAGGCAGTATGAGACATGTGTCTGATGCTGCCACACGCCTCTCATCCTTTTCTGGATACTGAGTGAGTCGGGCATTTCACCTATCTGTTGGAACTCATCTATACAGATGACTATATGGATTCCTTTTTCTTTGGCTATCACTTCGGGCAGGTTGAGAATCTCTTCGGGAGTATAGTTTTCGGGGCTGATACCCAATGACATGGAGTATTCAGAGAGAGGTTCCGGACTGAACGATATCTTGGGCGTGAGGCGAACAAGGAACTTCTTCACGTTCTCCAGAGTCTGTTCCATCTTGTTGGAGGTCTCTTTCAGAATGGAAGCGGCAAAGCGGTTGTAGAAATCATATTCGGAGCGGCAGTCATAGATATCCATCATCACAATGCGAATATGGGGGTCGCTAATCTCAGCCTTTACCTTCTTGACCAGCGAAGTCTTGCCCATTCGTCTGGGAGAAATGAGAATCACATTCATTCCATGCTCAAAGTCTTTCTTAAGTCTTTGGGTCTCTCTCGTGCGGTCAGTGAAGTTTTCGCCCTCAACCGACATGCCATAGATAAAATGCTTTTCCATATCAGTTCCTCCTTTAATGTTACTGCAAAGTTATATAAAAATGCTATGGTACACAAGTTTGTGGACCACAACTTTGTGTACCATGGCTTATGGAGTGAATGTCAGAGAGGTAGGGGAGTTTGCGAAGGGCGCAGCCAGGGTGGAGTTCAGCGGGTGACCAGCCGGATGAGCCAGTCCTTCAGTCGGGTGTAGGGCTGGTAGCGGATGGGGATGTCGAGCCATGTGGGGGTGGTGAGGATGCCCTTGGGATGGCTGAAAGCAAGGAAGGAATGGTGACCCTGGTAGGTGCCCATGCCCGACTCACCGATGCCGCCGAAGGGCAGATGATGGTTGGCCAGATGCACGAGGGTGTCATTGACGCAGCCGCCACCAAACTGCAGGCTGTTCATCACGCGGTGCTCCTCATGACGGCTGGAGGTGAAGAGGTAGAGGGCCAATGGGTGGGGGCGGCTGCTGATGAAGCTTATGGCCTCCTCCAGATTGGCTATCGTGAGTACGGGCAGTATGGGGCCGAAGATTTCCTCACCCATTACGGCATCCTGAGGAAGCACGTGGTCAAGCACGGTAGGTGCTATGCGAAGCGACTGGCTGTCTGCTTCTCCTCCAAACAAGACCTTCTGCGGGAGGATGAGTTGCTGCAAGCGATGGAAATGATGCCGGTTGATAATCTTTCCGTAGGCAGGATTGGTGAGCGGATTGGCGCCGTACATCGCCTCGGTCTGTTCTCTGAGATGCTTGACGAAAGCATCGTGCACGCACTCCTCAACGAGCATATAGTCGGGAGCCACGCAGGTCTGGCCTGCATTCATCCATTTGCCGAAGGCGATACGTCGGGCTGCCAGATGCAGGTTGGCGCTTCGCGTGACGATGACAGGCGACTTCCCGCCCAGTTCCAGCAGGATGGGAGTGAGATGGCGCGCGGCTTTTTCCATCACGTAGCGTGCCACTTGTGCGTTGCCGGTGTAGAAGATGAAGTCGAAATGCTCGTTGAGCAGACTCTTTGCCACCTCTGCATCGCCGTTGATGACCGTCACCAGTTGTTCGTCAAGGCAGTTGGAGAGCAGCTTGCAGATGACTCTGGCGCAGGCGGTAGCCGATTCCGAGGGCTTCAGAACCGCACAGTTGCCGGCTGCCAAGGCACCTATCAGGGGCGACAGGGTGAGTAGGATGGGGTAGTTCCAGGGAGCTATGATGAGTGTCACACCATAGGGACTCTGCACCACCCGGGAGCAGGCAGGCGCCAGGCTCAGCGGTGTGCCCACGCGATGAGGCCGCATCCAGCCTTTCAGATGCCTGATGGCATGGTCGATGTCGGAGTACAGCGAGGCTATCTCGGTCATATACGCCTCGGTGGGCGACTTGCCCAGGTCGCTGTGGAGGGCTTCTGTAATCTCCTCTTCGTGCCTCTTGATGCCCTTTTTCAACTTCAAGAGCGCGGTGCAACGGGCTTCTTGGCTGAGTGTGGCACCCGACTGGAAATAGGCACGCTGTGCCTCGACAGTTTCTCTGATATTCATTCTGAGGTGTGGTTTGGCTGTTTGTCGTTGGCCGTTTGGCCGGCCTGTCTGTAAAGGGAAAAGGGGCATGGAAGGCCCGAGAGAGGTATCCATGCCCCTTTTCTATGGGGTGAAACAGGGCGCAAGGCAGATTATGCCACGCGGTTCAGCTTCTTGATGATGCTGAAGATGAAGAGTGCAGCCACCAGGCAGATGCACATCAGAGTGCCCCACACGATGTAGAGGTCCTTGCCCCACAGGATAGTGGGAATGCTCACGAGGAAGTTGCCCACGGCAGTAGCCACAAACCATCCGCCCATCATCATGCCCTTGTACTTGGGAGGAGCCACCTTGGTGACAAATGAGATGCCGATGGGAGAGAGCAGCAACTCGGCAAAGGTGAGGATGAGATAAGTGCTCACCAGGATGTTCGGGCTTACGTTGGCCAGATGCTCAGGTGTCTCGGCGTTGGGTGCAGGCAGTCCGATTGAGGTGACAGTCATCAAGAGATAGGCAACGGCAGCCACCAGCATGCCAAGTCCAATCTTGACAGGTGCCTTGGGCTCCTTGCCCTTCTTGGCCAGCCAACCGAACAGAGCGATGCTCACAGGAGTGAGAGCCACCACGAAGCAGGGGTTGAACTGCTGGAAGATGGGAGCCGACACGGTCACCTCACCGGTCTGGGTGTATTTGTAATACAGCATGCCTGCGGAAGCCAGGATGGCTGCTCCCCAGATGCCTTTCTGTTGGACGGCCTTGCTCTGGGTGATGCCGAACAGGCCATATACGATTACGATGCAGAGCAGAAGGTTGGTCACGTCGAACTCCATGGCAGTCACACCTGTAGCGGTAGTGGCCACGAAGTCACGTGCAAAGTAGGTCAGTGTGGCACCATTCTGGTGGAAAGCCATCCAGAAGAAGATTACCACAGCATACACAAGCACCAGGCACACGATGCGCTCGGTGGTCTCGCTCTTGCTCAGTTCCTGCTCGTTGGCCGTGTCAGCCTTGGCCTTGTCCTTCTTCTCCACGTTGAGCACCTGCTGGAAGGTGGATTTGAAACCATAATAGATGCAGATGGAGATGATGAGCGATACACATGCCACGGCAAAGGCAAAGTGGTAAGAGTCTGCCTCACTGATGCTTAGTGACTGCTGTGCCCATTCCATGATCTTGATGGCAGCAGTGGGAGCAAACAGGGCACCCACGTTGATAAGCATGTAGAAGAGTGAGAAACCAGAGTCACGCTTGGCGGCATATTGAGGGTCGTTGTACAGGTCGCCCACCATCACTTGCAGGTTACCCTTGAACAGACCTGTGCCCATACTCACCAGCAGAAGCGCTGCACCCATGACTGCAATGGCTATCATGCTTGCTCCCATGGGTATGGAAAGCAGTGCGTAGCCGGCAAACATGATGAAGATGCCTATTGTCACCATGCGGCTATAGCCCCAACGGTCGGCTGCGATACCTCCAAAGAGTGGCAGGAAATACACCAACATGAGGAAAGTGGAATAGACAAGTCCTGCGGTGGAACTGCTCCAGCCGAAGTTGGCCTGCAGGAAGAGAATGAATACTGCCAGCATGGTGTAGTAGCCGAAACGCTCTCCCGTGTTGGCAAAAGCAAGGGCCCACAGCCCTCGTGGTTGTCCTTCGAACATAGTTTTGTTGTGTTAAATTGATTAATCAAAGGCAAATATACTATAAAATAGTGGGATGGCAAAGGCTGTGGACGAAATAAGTGTCACTTGCGGATAAAAATGAAAAAGGGCGGGATGCAACCTGTCTTGTGTGACAGAGGTCGCATCCCGCCCTTGGGAAACCCTATCTGTGGGAAAAATGTCTTTGGCTGATTACATCATGCCGCCCATTCCGGGAGCACCGGCACCCATAGCGGGAGCAGGATTCTCCTCCTTGGCGTCGCAGATGACACACTCTGTGGTGAGGAACATGCCTGCGATGCTGGCAGCGTTCTCCAGAGCTACACGGGTCACCTTGGCAGGGTCGATGATTCCGCTCTCCTTCATGTTCTCGTACTTGTCCTCGCGTGCGTTGTAGCCGTAGTCGCCCTTGCCCAGGCGTACATTGTTCACTACCACGCTGCCCTCTTCGCCTGCGTTGGCCACAATCTGGCGCAAGGGCTCCTCGATGGCACGGCGTACAATCTGTATGCCGGTAGTCTCATCGGCGTTGGCACCCTTGAGGTCGGTGAGCACACTCTGTGCTCTGATGTAGGCCACACCGCCTCCGGGGATGATACCTTCCTCGATGGCAGCACGTGTAGCGCACAGTGCGTCGTCCACGCGGTCCTTCTTCTCCTTCATCTCCACCTCGCTGGGAGCACCCACATAGAGCACTGCCACACCGCCGGAGAGCTTTGCCAGACGCTCCTGCAGCTTCTCCTTGTCGTAGTCGCTGGTGCTTGAAGCTATCTCGTTCTTAATCTGGTTGACGCGGTCCTTGATGTTCTGGCTGTCGCCGTGACCGTTTACGATGGTGGTGTTGTCCTTGCTGATGACCACCTTGTCGCAGGTGCCCAGCATCTCGATGGTAGCCTGCTCCAGCTTCAGACCTGTGTCCTCGCTGATTACCAGACCGCCTGTCAGGATGGCGATATCCTGCAGCATGGCCTTTCTGCGGTCGCCAAAGCCAGGAGCCTTCACGGCACAAATCTTCAGCTGGCCGCGCAGACGGTTCACTACAAGAGTGGTCAGAGCCTCGCTATCCACGTCCTCGGCAATCACCAGCAGGGGTCGGCCGCTCTGTACAGCAGGCTCCAGGATGGGCAGGAAGTCCTTCAGGTTGCTTATCTTCTTGTCATAGATGAGGATGTAGGGGTTCTCCATCACGCATTCCATCTTCTCGGTGTCGGTCACGAAGTAAGATGACAGATAGCCGCGGTCAAACTGCATACCCTCTACCACTCCGATGGTGGTGTCGCGTCCCTTGGCCTCCTCGATGGTGATCACACCGTCCTTGCTCACCTTCTGCATGGCATCGGCCAGCAGTTTGCCTATTTCGGGGTCGTTGTTGGCACTCACGGTAGCCACCTGCTCTATCTTCTGATAGTCGCTGCCTACCTGCTCGGCCTGCTCCTTGATGTTCTCCACCACGGCAGCCACAGCCTTGTCGATACCGCGCTTCAAGTCCATGGGGTTGGCTCCAGCCACCACATTCTTCAGTCCTTCGCGTACGATAGCCTGAGCCAGGATGGTGGCTGTGGTTGTACCATCGCCTGCATCGTCGCCGGTCTTAGTGGCCACGCTCTTCACCAGCTGTGCTCCTGCGTTCTGGAAAGAGTCCTTCAACTCCACTTCCTTGGCTACGCTCACACCGTCCTTGGTGATGTGTGGTGCGCCGAACTTCTTTTCGATGACCACGTTTCTGCCCTTGGGGCCCAGTGTCACCTTTACGGCATTGGCCAGCTTGTCCATGCCTTCCTTCATCAATTCGCGTGCGTCAGCGTCGAATTTAATATCTTTTGCCATAGTTTGTTTCCTCCTTGAATGTCCTTATAATATATATAATGTGTGAGCGGCTGCTTAGCCCAGGATGGCCACCACGTCGCTCTGTCTCATGATCAGGTATTTCTGGCCTTCCAGCTCCAGCTCTGTGCCGGCATACTTGCCATAGAGCACCTGGTCGCCAACCTTGAGCACCATCTCTTCGTCCTTGGTGCCGTGACCTACGGCCACTACTGTACCCTTCAGGGGTTTCTCCTTGGCTGTATCGGGAATGATGATACCACCTACTGTCTTGGTCTCTGCAGGTGCCGGCTCAATGAGCACGCGGTCTGCCAATGGTTTGATGTTCATAGTTCTTGTATGTTTTTGATTTATATTTTTATTCTCCACCGTTTATCATACGAATAGTGTGCCAAACGTGCAGGAGCGGACAAAATGGCAGACTGCCTACTGACATAATCTGCCGCATTGTCTGTTTCTGTCGGTGCTTTTCTGCCTTGCGATGGCATGTGGTAAGGAAATAAGTCCGTATCTTTGTCGTTGTAGATACCCGCGCCTGGCGGTTTTCCCGATGGCGCCCGACCGATATGCATACAGATTACAGAAAGATACTTACCTATGTGGCCGTGTTTGCAGCCACAGCCCTGCTGGCGTGGGTTCTCCCTCACAGGCACATGCTCATGTGGCGGTTGTGGGCTGTGGTGCTTTCCTATGCGTCACTCTTCACGCTGCTGGTGTGGCTCTGCTGCCGCCTGGTGCGCTCTGGCCGTCGCCCCGAGGAGATAGCCCTCACCGCCTTTTTCCTCCTCTTCTTCCTGCCCAGGGGCGCTGGCTTGCTCACGCTGGACGCCGAGTCGGTGCTCTATCTGGCATCGCAGTGCATGGTGCCCTTCTTCATAGGGCAATATGTGCGTATCCGCCGGCGCGACTATGGGCACATCTATGTGCTCATGCTCCTCATGGGCATCTTCTGCAGCTACACTCATGATGGTATAGCCATCCCGCTCTGTGGCGGCTTCCTGTGGATGTCCTGGCTCACCCGAAGCCACTTCTTCCAGCGTGCCTGCTGGCCTATGGTCATCGGTTTCTGCATCGGCACCGGGCTGTGTGTGGGGCAGGCTCTCACCTCGGGGCGTTTTGTACCGCCCACCGGACTCAGCCAGACTATCAGCCAGACCACATTGGCCCTGCAGACTCTGTGGGATACCAAGGTGTTCCTGCTTGCGCTTGGGCTCACCACCTGGCTGGCTGTCAACCGCTGGGGACGACGCTTGCTGCTGCGTGTGCTGCGCCGTCACATGCTGCTCTCGCTCTGCACGCTCTTCTCGCTCTGCACGCTGCCTTTCGCACCGCTTGGGCTTGACAAGGCCGCCGAGGGCGTGTGCTTCTTCTGCTTGATATGGACGCTGCTGATACTCAGGCAGCTCGCTGATAAGTTCTACTATAAATCAACAAGCAAACCATGAACGAATATCTTGTACTTTCACGCACCAACGGCACCACACGCACGGGCAGTCCTTATGCCTTGCTCAAGGTTGCCAACACCGATGAAACGCTCAACCTTGCCGTGTGGGACTTGGCTCCCACAGCCCAGCCAGAGGTGGGCCAGCTCGTTACCATCTATATGATTACAGAAAAGGGAGGCAAGAAGTCGTGCGGTGCACAGGACCTTGCGGCCGGTGGATTCCCCGATGCCGGCCATCCGCTCTATCATCTCCTGCCGCGTCCGGTGGCTCGCGAGGAGTGGGACAAGACGATAGCCCAACTGCTCTCCTACTGCACCGACGACACTCTGGCCGACATCATCCGCCAGTTTGCCGACAAGCTTTATGCCCCCTACAGCCGCTTCCCGGCGGCTGCAAGCATGCATCACGTTTTTCCCGGCGGGCTGCTCAACCACACCCATCAGATGCTGCACATGCTCTCGGGCCTCTATCCCTGCCTGCCTTACCCGCTGAAGGTGGAGCGCTGCATACTGGCCATCCTCTTCCATGACTATGGCAAGGTGTATGAGTACAATGTGCAGGGTGAAACGCAGCCCGACATGTATCTCATGGGCCACATCTACATCAGTGCGCACAAACTGCACAATGTGCTCGACCAGCGCGGGGTGGATGCCGACGAGGTGAAGCGCATCGTACACTGTGTGCTGGCCCATCACGGAACGCGCGAGTTTGGCAGTCCCGTGGTACCCTGCCTGCCCGAGGCTGCATTGGTGAACTATCTCGACAACATAAGTGCCAAGACCGATGCCATGGAGGGTGCCGGCGACATGGAGATGGTGCCTGCACTGGGTACGCATATCGTCAAGGAGAACCGGAAATAGGATTTCGGGACAGAAAGCAGAAGCCCTCTGCCGTCCAGTGTGAGCGCTGGCTGGCAGAGGGCTTTCTGGTTGGGGCTGTTTGCGCAGTGCGGTGCACCCTCCGATGCAGTGCGGTGCATGAGGCTGTGCAGTGCGCTGCGTTGATGGTTGCAGCGTGCTGTGGCTTTTAGGGAAAAAGAATGACTAAAAAAGCAAAAAATAGCAGATTTGAGCTTTTGTTTTGAGTTTCAAGTGGTTGCGGCAGTCGTTGGCTTTTTGTGGCATTCGTGAGGAAATGCGAAAATGGCGGATTTGAGAAGTAGAAACGCTTTCAAGTCATTACCTCAAAGAAACGCTCTAATAAGCATTTTTAACGGCTTCGGTTTTTACTTCTCAATTCTGCACAGGTTGTGAATTTGCCATGCAACTCTCATGATTTAATTTTGCACAGAACAAAAAGCAAGGAATTATGAGAAGTACATTCAAGACAGTCTTCTATGTAAACGGAAGCAAGGAGAGAAACGGAATTGTCCCTATCATGGGACGTGTGACAATCAACGGAACTATCGCACAGTTCAGTTGCAAGCTGAGCGTGACCAAAGCGATATGGGATGCCAAGGGCAACAGAGCCAAAGGCAGAAGCAAGGAAGCCAATGAGGTGAACTTTGCGCTTGATAACATCAAGGCTCAAATCGCTAAGCATTACCAACGGCTTTCCGACCGTGAGGCGTTCGTTACCGCTGAAATGGTGAGAAACGCATATCAAGGCATAGGTACGGAGTATGAGACATTACTCAGAGCTTTTGACAAGGAGAACGCAGCCTTTGCCCAACGCGTGGGAAAAGACCGAGCTGTCCGAACCTACCGCAAGTATCTGACGGTAAGAAAGTACGTTGCCGAGTTCATCAAATTTCAGTACAAGCGCAGCGATATGTCCATGAATGAGCTTACCGAGGAGTTCATCCGTGATTTTTGTCTGTATTTGAAGAATGTCATTGGACTCACGCAATCTACCATTTGGATATACTCCATACCATTGAAGCATATCGTCACGGCAGCACACTACAACGGCAAGATACAGAGAAATCCGTTTGCCATGTACCACGTTGACCCAGACCACAAGGAGCGTGAGTTCTTGACAGAGGAAGAATTGGACATATTTGCAGGAATAGAGTTGGAAAATCCCAACTTTGCTTTTGCGAGAGACTTGTTTATGTTTGGTTGTTGGACAGGTATCTCTTTCGTTGACATCAAGAATCTTACAGAGGACAATGTTGCCATTATAAGTGGGTCTCCATGGATAGTTTCTCAGCGTCAAAAGACAGGCGTACCATTCAAAATTAAACTGATAGATGCAGCCATACAGATAATTGAACGTTACAAGCCATTGAGAAAAGATATGCACTTGTTTAATATTGGCTCACTTGACATGGTAAACAAGCGTATAAAGAAAGTGGCAAAAATGTGTGGCATCAAGAAGCGAATTTCATTTCATGT
>ENA-UEOM01000744-UEOM01000744.1-human-gut-metagenome-genome-assembly--contig:-NODE-744-length-13612-cov-4.290876_pt1 | contig 13612 bp, 12 predicted proteins | sample MGYA00242993_ERZ507994 | MGnify/ENA primary metagenome ERZ507994 (study PRJEB26167, sample SAMN06115536) | human gut metagenome | host: Homo sapiens | place: China:Neimenggu | collected 2014-11-07... | reverse complement strand
TTTCCTGGGCCAGGCGCTGGAGCGCCGGGCCGGCGGCAAGCTGCGGACGCTGCTGGATAAAATGACCGGCAGCGTGGGTGCCGGTTTCCTGACCGGACTGGGCATCACCGCCATCATTCAGAGCTCATCGGCCACCACCGTCATGGTGGTGGGCTTCGTGAACTCCGGGCTGATGACCCTGCGGCAGGCTATCAATGTTATCATGGGCGCCAACGTGGGCACCACGGTAACGGCCTGGCTGCTGAGCCTGGCGGGGATCGACGGCGGCAGCGTGTGGCTGCAGCTGCTGAAGCCCACCGCCTTTACGCCGGTGCTGGCGCTGATCGGCATCATTTTCTATATGTTCTGCAAGGACAGCCGGAAAAAGGAGACCGGCTCCATTCTGCTTGGCTTTGCCACGCTGATGTTCGGCATGGACACCATGAGCGCCGCGGTGGCGGGGCTGAAGGACGTGCCGGGGTTTGCAGAGTTGTTTTTGGCCTTTACAAACCCGCTGCTGGGCGTGCTGGTGGGCGCGGTGCTGACGGCGATCATCCAGTCGTCCTCCGCCTCGGTGGGTATTTTGCAGGCGCTGGCCTCTACCGGCCAGGTCAGCTACGCCGCCGCGGTGCCCATTATCATGGGCCAGAACATCGGTACCTGCGTCACGGCGCTGATCTCCTGCGTCGGCACCAACAAAAACGCCAAGCGGGCGGCCGTGGTGCATCTGATGTTCAATGTGATCGGCGTGGCGGTGCTGCTGACGGTGTTCTGCATCGTCAAGGCCATCTTTGCCCCGGTACTGCTGAACAAGGCGGCGTCTATGGCGGGTATCGCTGTGGCCCACTCGGTGTTCAATATCCTGTGTACGGCCATACTGCTGCCCTGCGGCGACCTGCTGGAGAAGTTGGCTATCCGCCTGGTGCCGGATAAGGCCCACGCGGCCGATAAAACGGTGGAGCTGGACCAGCGCCTGCTGACCACACCGGCCGTGGCGCTGGAGCGCTGCCGGGTCGTCACCTGCGAGATGGCGGAGATTGCCGTGCGGGCGCTGCAAAACGCCCTGCGGAGCTTTGACCACTACACCGAAGCGCTGGCCTCCGCCATCCGGGAGGATGAGAGCCGCTGCGACCACTACGAGGACGTGCTGGGCACCTATCTGGTAAAGCTCAGCGCCCAGAAGCTGGGTGAGCAGGAGAGCGAGGAGTCCGCAGAGCTGCTGAAGGCCATCGGCGATTTTGAGCGTATCTCCGACCATGCGGTGAACGTGCTGGAGTCGGCGGAGGAGCTGCGGGCGAAGGGGCTGGCCTTCAGCGACGAGGCGAAGCGGGAGCTGAGCGTGCTGTCCGCCGCGGTCAACGATATCCTCATGCGGGCGCTGGACGCCTTCCGGCAGCAGGATATGACCGCCGCCCGGCAGGTGGAGCCACTGGAGCAGGTCATTGACGATCTGAAGGAGCAGCTGCGTACCCGGCATATCCTGCGGATGCAGCAAGGCCAGTGCAGCATCGAGGCCGGCTTTGTCTGGTCCGACCTGCTGACGGATCTGGAGCGTACCTCGGACCACTGCTCCAATATCGCCGGGTGCGTGATCGACGCCGCCCACCACGACCTGAATATGCACGCCACGCTGGATGCGGCGCGGCGCCGGGACCCGGACTTCCGGGAGCAGTACCAACGCTGCGCGGCGAAATATCAGGTGTAAACAAACGAAGTCCCTCCCGCCGGGAGGGACTTCTTCTTATGCGCTTACAGCCCGCGGGAGGCGCGCTCCCGCGCCTCGGCCTCCGCCCGCTGGCGGCAGACCTCCACCCAGTCGGGCAGCTTGTCCAGCTCGGCGGCAAAGGCTGCCAGTTCGTCGGGAATAGCGATCTTCTGGGGACAGACAGCGGCGCAGGCGCCGCAGCCCAGACAGGCGTGAGGCCACTTGTTCGCGGGCACCGCGTCCAGCTGCATCTTGATGGTACTGCCGCTGCCGGTGCGGAGCTGGTTGTACTTGTGCAGCAGATCCGGGATATCCAACTGCTGGGGACAGCCGTCACAGCAGTAGCGGCAGGCAGTGCAGGGGATGGAATTCTTCATCTTATCCGCCGCAGCAAAGAGGATCGCCTCCTCAGCGGGGGAGAGGGGGTCGAGGTGCTCGAAGGTGGCCACGTTGTCCGCCATCTGCGCCATGTCGGACATACCGGAGAGGACCATGTGGTCGTTATGCAGTCCCTGGGGGCAGCGGTAGCCGAAGGGGGCGATGCTGGCGTTGGGGCGAAGGGCGTGGAGCTGCTGTTCACTGTCGGCATCCAGGGCGGCCAGCTTGCCGCCGCGGACCGGCTCCATGACCCAGACGGGGATATGATGCTTTTCCAGCAGCTCGTATTTCTCCCTGGCCCGCTGGATGGTCCAGTCCAGATAGTTCAGCTGGATCTGACAGAACTCCATCTCCTTGCCATAGCGCTCCAGAAAAGCGGTGAGGCAGGGAAGGTCCGCGTGGGTGGAAAAGCCCAGGTGCTTGATACGGCCCAGGCGCTTCTGTTCCACAAAGTAGTCGATGATGCCCCACTTGGGGTCGGTGTAGATATCCACGTCGTTTTCATAGACGTTGTGCAGCAGGTAGAAATCGAAGTAGTCCACCTGACATTTCTCCAGCTGCTGGGCAAAGGTGCCCGCCGGGTCCGGGTCGCAGGTGAGCATATGGCCGGGGTATTTGGTGGCCAGGTAGAAGCTGTTGCGGGGATGCTTTTTCAGACAGCGGCCCACCACCGTCTCGGACAGATTTTGCATATAGGGCCAGGCTGTGTCGAAATAATTGACGCCGTGGGCCAGCGCATAGTCCACCATCGCCTGGGTGGTGTCCTCGGCAATGGCGCCGTCCACCGTGGTGGGCAGGCGCATGGTGCCGAAGCCTAGCAGGGACAGGTGCAGGTCCTGAAAATCACGATAGATCATATCGTTGCCCTCCTTTTTTGTGGTGCTATTTTATCGCGAAAAATGCCGGAGCGCAAGAGTGGAATTGGCCGTGCAGTATGTCTGTACCAGCCACTGCACCCGGAAGAGGGCCTACAGCGTGATGGAGACGGTCCTGGGCAACATGCTGCACCAGCTGAAATGCGGGCTGGAGATGACCTTCTGAAAAACAGACCACCCCCGGCTCCTCGCCGGGGGTGGTTTTGCTTGCTCAGGGCAGCAGTGTTTTCTCCAGGAAGTCGTAAACGGCCTCGGCGGTCTGGTGGACGGAGTCCAGCAGGACGTATTCGTCGCTGCTGTGATAGTTCTCGCCGTCGGCGCCGAAGATGATGGCCGGCGCGCCCAGCCGCGTGCCCAGGTAGTTGAAGTCGCCGATGCTGGCGAAGTAGGAGATGGTGGGTTCCTTGCCGGTGACCTTGCGGATGGACTCCAGCAGGGAGACGGTCATGGGGTCGTCCTGGGGGACGGTGTAGGGCATGAAGCCCCGGGAGCCCTCGGACGGCGCTTCGCGGAAGCAGATCTCATACCGGCCGGTGATACCGGCGCGCTGCACGGCCTTTTCGATCTCACGAACGATGGTGTCCGGGCTCTCGCCCACCACGATGTGCCAGAACAGGCGGAGCACGGCGAAGTCCGGCACGCTGCACGCGCCGCCGTCGGCGCTGATGCCTACCACGCAGCAGGTGCCCTTGCCCAGGTGCGGGTCCTCAACATAGTCCACCTGCTCCAGTGCCTGCGCCACCTTGGCGGCGTCCAGCAGAGCGCTGTGGCCCTTCTCCGGGTTGGCTGCGTGGGCGGACTTTCCGTAGAAGCGGATCTCCAGACCATAGCCGCCCCGGGCACCCAGGCAGACGTCGGGGAAGGGTTTGCCGTCGAAGCCGGCGCTTGGCTCGGTGATGATGGAGAAGTCCACGTCAGAGAGATAGCCGTCCTCGATGAGAGCATTGGTGCCCAGGCCGTAGGGGCCCTCCTCGTCAGAGACCAGCGCCAGCTTGATCTTCCCGGCGAAGGTCTTGTGGGCGGCGGCGAAGCGGGCAGCCGTGACCATCAGCGCGGCGCAGCCGGATTTCATGTCCAGCGCGCCCACACCATAGAGCCTGTCGCCGTCCAGCTCGCCGTAGGGATCGCGGGTCCAACCGCCGCACAGCTGCACGGTGTCCAGATGGCCGTTCAGGCAGATGACCGGTCCGGGTCTGCCGCCGTCGATAACGGCGATGACATTTTTTCCATGGAAATCTGTGACCTTGGCATCGTGGTATTCGTGCAGCTGTGCGGGCAGTCCCTGCCGGCACAGCCAGTCTCTGGCAAAGGCCATGATCTCGTCCTCGTGGAAATATTCGCTTTTGATGGCGGTGAGCTGCTGCAAAAGTGCTGTGACCTCAGCTTTTTCTATCATCTGTATGATCGCTCCTCTCTGCTGCGGGGTCGGAAATATACGCTTTCTCCGTACAGTATAGCGGGCAGGCGTTTAACGCCTGTTGGTCCGGGCGTTTTTCACTTATTGCTCCACGCGCCACAGCGCGCCGAAGTACCACGCACCCATGCCGTCGGACACCACGCCGGTCACGTCGCCGCGCAGGGCGTAGGCCTGCCCCTTCTCATACAGCGGTATCACGTTGGCCGTGTCCAGCAGCAGCCACTCCGCATCCTTCAAATAGGCGTCCCGCGCCTCGGCGGAGGTGCTGGCCGCCGCCACCCGCATCAGAATGTTATAGGCGTTCATGTAGATCAGCGCGTAGTTCCGCGTGTCGCCGCTGCGCCACAGGTCCAGATAGGCTGATGCATCGTTGTACAGCGCGTCCAGCTCCGTCAGGGCCAGGGTGAACGCGCCGCTGCTGAGCAGCTGCTGATACGTCTCCGCATCCTCACCCTGCAGGGTCACGCTCAGTCCCAGTTTTTCCTGCCACACCTTCTGCAGCCGCTGGGCCAGTGCCGTCTGCGCCGGCGTATTCCGGTACAGCAGCGTCACCGTCCCCAGGCTTATCAGCGCCTCCGGCCGCCGCAGGCCCGCCTGCGTCATCAGCTCCAGCGCCTGACTGCACCGGTCCGTGTAGGTATCCGCCTCGCAGTCGATCACCGCGCCGTTGACCGCCCGGAACTCCTCGCCCCCGGCGGTGCGTATGCCGTGAGGCACCAGCCCCTCCGCGGCGGCATAGTCCGCGCCCAGAGCGCCGGCCGCCGCATCCCGGTCGATGACCAGACTCATGGCCTGCCGCAGCTCCGTCCGGTCCATGTTGGTGGCCATCTGGTTGATGAGCAGCACGCCCACGGTGCTGCTGCCGCCGTAGGTGCCGTCCTCTCCTGCCGCGCCGATGACCGCGTCCGCGGTGCCCGCGTCCTTGGCGGCCTCCGCCGCGCTCTTGAACCGGATCTCGATCCGGTCCGCGCGCACCTGCCGCGCGTTATAGTGGTCCTCCTGCTTCACCAGCGTGGCGAAGAGACTGTCGCTCCAATCGCCGGTGCGGCGGTACGGCCCGTTGCCCACGAACCACGTCCGGCTGGCGCTCCAGCCCTCGCCGCCTTCCACAGCCTTCTGCTGCACCGGCATGGTGGCCGCCGCTGTGCACACCGCGTCCACAAAGTACGGGCACATCGTGCTCAGCGTCACCACGAAGGTGTGCTCGTCCTCGGCGTATACGCCCAGCGCCTCCGGGTCGCCCGCGTGGGCGTCCTCATAGCCCGCCACCATGGACAGGATCTCCGCCTCCTGGCTGTCCGTCTCCGGCGATACCAGCCGCCGCCAGGCGTACACGAAATCCGCCGCCGTCACGTCGCTGCCGTCGGACCACTTGCCGTCGCGCCGCAGGTGGAACGTGTACGTCTGCGTGCCGTCCTCATTGTCCGTGCAGTCGTAGGCGTGGGCCGCTGCGGGCACCGCGCCCTCCGCCGTCCAGCGGTACAGGTTGTCGAACAGGTGCAGCACCAGGGTGCGCTCCGCCGGTGTGGCGGCATAGGCCGGATCCACCGTGGACACGCTGCCGGTCATCACCACCGACGCGGTGCTCTCGCCGCTGCGGCCGCGGCCGCAGCCGGCCAGCAGCGCCGTCATCATACACAGGCACAGCAGCATGGCCGCGCCCCGCTTCCATCGTTTCATAGGACTTCCTCCGGGAATAGACTTTTCCCCATTATATATGCTTTTGCGCCAAAAGTAAAGCCGCCCTCCGGGCGGCCTCACTTTGTTTACAATTACTCCGCGATCAGCAGCTGGGCGATCTGCACGGCGTTGGTGGCCGCGCCCTTGCGTACCTGGTCGCCGCAGCACCAGATGTTCAGCCCGTTGTCGCTGGTCAGGTCGTCCCGGATACGGCCCACGAACACCAAGTCCTGGTCGCTGGTCTCCAGCGGCATAGGATAGCGCTTGTTGGCCAGGTCGTCCACCAGCCGGCAGCCGGGGGCGGCGGCGATCAGCTCCCGGGCGCGCTCCACGCTGATCTTCTCCTTGGTCCGCACCACGATGGACACGCTGTGGCTCCGCACCACAGGAACGCGGACGCAGGTGCAGCTGACCTTCAGCTCCGGCAGGTGCATGATCTTCCGGCCCTCGTTCTGCATCTTCATCTCCTCGGAGGTATAGCCCTCAAAGGCTTCACCGCCGATCTGGGGGATGACGTTGTAGGCGATCTGGTACTGGAACACCTTGGGCTCCACCGGCTTGCCCTCCCGCAGCAGCTCCACCTCGTCCATCAGCTCGATGGGGCCGCCGGCGCCCGCGCCGGACACCGCCCGGTAGCTGCTGGCCACGATGCTCTCGATGGGGCTGTCGTGGTTCAGGGCGTTGATGGCCACCAGCGAAACGATGGTGGTGCAGTTGGGGTTGGAGATGATGCCCTTGTGCTTCTTCACGTCCTCCGGATTGATCTCCGGCACGATCAGGGGCACATCCGGGTCCATGCGGAAGGCGCTGGAGTTATCCACGAACACCGCGCCCGCCTTGACGATGGCCGGGGCGAACTGCTTGGCGATATCGTTCTCCGCCGCGCCCAGCACGATGTCCATGCCCTTGAAGGCCTCATCACAGGCCAGCTCCACGGGGATGTCGTGGCCCTTCCAGTGGATGGCCTGTCCCACAGACCGGGCTGACGCCAGCGGGTGCAGCTCCTCGATGGGGAAATCGCGCTCGGCCAGTACCTTCATCATCTCGCGGCCCACCGCGCCGGTGGCGCCCAGAATGGCAACTTTATACTTTTTCATATGATGTACTCCTTTTCTCGATATCGAATAAGTGACGTATCCTGCGTTCAGATGCGGCGCATGGCGCAGGCGCACCTTGTGTACGGCAAGCCGCTGCGGCGAAGTATGGGCGCAGGAGACGCACTTTATTTTACAAAACTGTTGTACAGCACCCGGATAGCCTTCTCAAAGTCGGCGCTGTCCACGCCTACGATGATGTTCAGCTCTTCGGGCCCCTGGGTGATCATGCGGATATTGATGCCGTTTTCGCCCAGCTTGGCGAAGATCTTTCCGGAGGAGCCGGGCTGGAAGGCCATCTTCCGGCCCACGGCCGCCACCACAGCCATGCCGTCGGTAACGTGCAGGCTGTCGGGCTTGATCTCCTTCTCCATGTCGCCCAGTGCCTGATACAGATACGGCGCGGCCTTGCCTGTCTCCACCACCAGCGATACCGAGTCGATACCGGAGGGGATGTACTCCACGTTGATGTGATAGCGCTCCAATATCTCCAGCACCCGGCGGATAACGCCCAGCTCCGAGGACATCCCGTTCTTGGTCATGGTGATGACGGAAAAGCCCTTCTTTCCGGCGATGCCGGTGATCATGCTGCTCTCCTGCAGCTCCGCCGCCGTGTCGTCGAAGGCCTCCCGTATCATGGTGCCCGGGTGCTCCGGCTGGTTGGTGTTGCGGATGTTCAGGGGGATGTTCTTCTCCCGCACCGGGGAGACGGTGCCTTCATGCAGCACCTGCGCGCCGATATAGCTCAGCTCACGCAGCTCGGCGTAGGTAATGCGCTCGATGGGCCGCGGGTCGGGCACGATCTTGGGGTCGGCCATCAGGAAGCCGGATACGTCCGTCCAGTTCTCATACACGTCGGCGTCCAGCGCCGCCGCCGCCAGCGCACCGGTGATGTCGCTGCCGCCCCGGCTGAAGGTGTGGATGCTGCCGTCCGGCAGCACGCCGTAGAAGCCGGGAATGACCACCTTCCGCCCGCTGGCCGCATGGGCCAGAGCCTGATAGCTGGCCTCCTGGTCTACCGTGCCGTCCATGCGGAAGTGCAGCCACAGGCTGCTGTCCAGAAAGTCAAAGCCCAGGCAGTCGGCCATGATCCGGGCGGCGAAATACTCGCCCCGGCTCACCAGCTCATCGGCGGAGATGCCCTTGTCCATCTTGGCGCGCAGGGCGTCGAATTCCGCCTCCAGCGGCGTGGACAGGCCCAGCTCGTCCCGGATCTCCAGATACCGGCTGCGTACCATATCGAATATACCGTCGCAGCTGACGCCGTACTGCAGGTGGGCGTGGCACAGATACAGCAGGTCCGTGATCTTGTGATCGTCCTTGAACCGTTTTCCGGCGGCGCTGACCACCACCACGCGGCGGCTGTCGTCAGCCCTCACAAGGTCCCGCACCTTGGCGAACTGTTTTTCGTCCGCCATGGACGAGCCGCCGAATTTCAACACTTTCAACATAGTCCTTGCCTCTTTCGCTTTGGTTATTGTGTGCAGGGTTTTTCATGCGCGACAAAAAAATATTTTATGTCCACGGGAGAAAAACACTTGCTTTTTTGATGGGGACAGTGTATCATAGCCATATCAGAAATGCAAGACCCAATTTCAAAAGTTTTTTCGGAGGCTTTTTTACCATGATCTACCACAGCACAAGAAACGAGCAGCTCACCGCATCCTCCACCCACGCGGTGCTTCAGGGCATCGCCCCGGACGGCGGCCTGTACATCTGCGACCCGGCGGCCCTGCGCTTCGACTGGCGCGCCGCCCTGGAAAAGGACACCCTCTCCATGGCGGCGGATATCCTCCACGCCCTGCTGCCGGACTTTCAGGACATGGACCGGCTGGTCCGCGACAGCTACGCCGGCAAGTTCCCCACGTCCGACCTGACGCCCCTGACCCCCGTGGCGGATAAATACGTGCTGGAGCTGTACCACGGCCCCACCTCCGCCTTCAAGGATGTGGCCCTCAGCGTCCTGCCCCGCCTCATCGTGGCGGCGGCCAAGGCCGAGGGCATGAAGGGCGACGTGGTCATCCTGACGGCCACCTCCGGCGACACCGGCAAGGCGGCCATGGAGGGCTTCCACGACGTGCCCGGCACCCGCATCACTGTGTTCTACCCCTACGGCGGCGTCTCCGCTGTCCAGCAGGCCCAGATGGCCACCCAGGAGGGCGCCAACGTCCGCGTCTGCGCCGTCCGCGGCAACTTCGACGATGCCCAGACCGGCGTGAAGGAGATCTTCGCCGCCTGCAAGGACAAGGACCTCCACGGCGCCATGCTCTCCTCCGCCAACTCCATCAATATCGGCCGTCTGGCCCCCCAGGTGGTCTATTACTTCCGCGCCTACGGCGATCTGGTGAAGTCCGGCCGCATCCGGCTGGGCGACGTGGTGGACTACACCGTCCCCACCGGCAACTTCGGCGACATTCTGGCCGGCTATTTTGCCAGGCAGATGGGCCTGCCTGTGGGCCGCCTGATCTGCGCCAGCAACGCCAACGACGTGCTCACCGAGTTCCTGACCACCGGCCGCTACGACAAGCGCCGACCCTTCTACAAGACCACCTCCCCCTCCATGGATATCCTGGTGTCCAGCAATCTGGAGCGTCTGCTCTATCTGGTCAGTCAGGATGCCAGCTGCGTGGAGCGCCTGATGCGTGAGCTGAACACCCAGGGCTGGTATCAGGTCAGCGGCTGGATGCTGGAGCGGCTCCGCGCCGTCTTCGGCTGCGGCTGCTGCGACGATGCCGGCGCGGCGGAGGTCATCGGCCGGGTGTGGCGTGAGCACAAGTACCTCTGCGATCCCCACACCGCCGTGGCCTGGGCCGTAGCGGAGAAGCATACCCGCGAGGGCGTTCCCATGGTGGTCCTGTCCACCGCCTCGCCCTACAAGTTCCCCGCCGCCGTGCTGCACGCCCTGGGCGAGGCATCCGGCGACGATGAGTTCGCCATGATGGAGCAGCTCCACGCCCTCACCGGCATGGACATCCCCAAAAATCTCCGCGGCCTGGAGGGTCGTCCCGTCCTCCACACCGACGTCATCGACAAGGACGCCATGCTGGACTATGTGCTGTCCGATGTGCTGAAATAAAAGAAAGGAACCGTTCCCTATGAATATCGTTTGTTTGGACATGGAGGGCGTCCTCGTCCCCGAGATCTGGATCGCCTTTGCCGAGGAAAGCGGCATTCCCGAGCTGCGCCGCACCACTCGCGATGAGCCGGATTATGACAAACTCATGCGCTGGCGCATCGATCTGCTGCGGCAGCGCGGCCTGAAGCTCAGCGCCATTCAGGAGACCATCTCCCGCATCGACCCCCTGCCCGGCGCCAAGGACTTCCTGGACGCGCTGCGTAAGGACACTCAGGTGGTCATCCTCAGCGACACCTTCGACCAGTTCGCCATGCCCCTCATGGCCAAGCTGGGCTATCCCACCCTGCTGTGCAACACCCTGGAGGTGGACGGTGAGGGCTACATCACCCGCCATCTCATGCGCTGTGAACACTCCAAGCTCACCACCGTCAAGGCTCTCCAGTCTATCGGCTACGACACCATCGCCAGCGGCGACAGCTATAACGATTTGGAGATGATCCTCCACAGCAAGGCCGGTTTCCTCTTCCGGGGTCCCGACAAGATCAAGCAGGACTACCCCGACCTGCCCGCCTTCGAGGACTACGGCGACCTGCTGGCCGCTATCCGCGCCGCCCTGTAACAGCGGTGCTGCGGTGAAAGACAAAGCAAAAACCGGCGCCCCCCGGCGCCGGTTTTTGCTTTGTGAAAGGAGGGGGTAAGATCACATCTGGACGCGGTTCTCGCGGGTCCAGCTGGTGATGCCCAGGTTGGGATAGCGGCGGCGCAGCTCGTCCAGCTTGCCTTCGGTGTCGCCCAGTGCGGCGATGCTGTTGATGGCCGCCACATCGGCGGCATTCATGGCGTGGGCCTCATCGGCGCCGCAGGACGCGCAGTGATAGCGCTTGGTCGTCTCAGAAAACGTAACATCGGTGCTGCCGCAAACGGCGCAGCGGGTGGTCTTGGATACGATAGCCATAATGTATTACCTCCATATTCTTGTTTTGTTTCGTTGTCCTTATACTACCACAAAAGTTTTCAGTTGTAAAACGCATAATTGTATTTGCAAGTATGAGAAAAAGTATGATATAATAGCGACAGCGACTGTACAGGAGGTCCGCCATGAGCGTATCCAAATACCAGATGTTCCTCAAGACCGTGGAGTGCGGCAGCTTCTCCCGGGCGGCGGAGGAGCTGAACTTCACCCAGTCCGGCGTCAGCCACGCCGTCCAAGCGCTGGAGGACGAGCTGGGCATCACGCTGCTCAGCCGCAACCGCGGCGGCGTGGTGCTGACGGCCGACGGCCGCGCGCTGTTGCCCCGGGTCGAGGCCCTCTGCGCCGCCCACCATGCCCTCATGCAGTCCGCGGCGGACCTGAAGGGCCTGGACGCCGGCCTGGTCAAGGTGGCCACCTTCTCCAGCGTCTCCGCCCAGTGGCTCCCCTCCATCCTCAAAAGCTTCGGCGACGTCTACCCCAACATCGAGTTCGAGGTGGTGGACGCCGATTTCTACGGCCAGACCGAGGAGTGGATCCTCCAGGGCAAGGTAGACTGCGGCTTTCTGCGCCTGCCCTCAGCCAAATCCCTCTGCGCCCACCCCCTGTACCGGGACGAGCTGCTGGTGGTCGTCCCCTGCGGCCACCCGTTGGCGGACGCGGCGGCCTTCCCCCTGTCGGCCCTGTCCGCCGAGCCCTTCATCCGTCTGGAGGAGGGCCGCGACTACGAGCTTACCGCCGCTCTGGACGCCATGGGCGTCCACCCCAATGTGAAATACACCGCCCGCGAGGACCGCACCATCCTGGCCATGGTGTCCAAGGGCCTGGGCATCAGCCTCCTGCCGGAGCTGATGGTCCGCCGCAGCCCCTATCCCGTGGCCGCCTGCCACGCCCCCGAGCGCTTCTACCGCAATATCGGCATCGCCGTCAAGGATGAAAAGGCCCAGTCCGCCTCCACCCGCCGCTTCGTGGACTACGTCCGCCGCTGGGTGGCCGAAAACGGCGAGGACTGACCTCCCACGCCTTCCCCCTGGGAGCGGATGAGGTGTCGCCGCGCAGCGGCGTAAAACTCCCCCGTCCCCGCCGCAGCAGAGGGCGTGCTGAAATTCGAAATCATGGCCGGCTGACACGAGGCCGGAGCAGCAAAAGCAGGGAGCGAAACGCTCCCTGCTTTTCTATCTTATCACACTTGCTTACTTGCCGAAGTAGCGGTTCAGCAGACCCTCGAAGGCCTTGCCGTGGCGGGCTTCGTCGCGGGCCATCTCATGGACGGTGTCGTGGATGGCATCCAGGTTGTACTTCTTGGCCAGCTTCGCCAGCTCAAACTTGCCGGCGGTCGCGCCGTTCTCGGCGTCAACGCGCATTTCGAGATTCTTCTTCGTGGACGTGGTCACGACCTCGCCGAGGAGCTCGGCGAACTTCGCGGCGTGCTCGGCTTCCTCGTGGGCGGCCTTCTCCCAGTACAGGCCGATCTCCGGGTAGCCCTCGCGGTGCGCCACGCGCGCCATGGCCAGATACATACCGACCTCGGAGCACTCGCCCTCAAAGTTGGCTCTCAGACCGTCGACGATCTCCTTCTGCACGTCGGCCGGAACGTCCGCGCCGAACGCCTTGCCCACGCCGACGACATGCTCAGCAGCCCAGGACTTCTCAGCCTTCTGCTCGATGAACTTGGAGCCGTCAACATGGCACACCGGGCACTCGACCGGCGGCTGCTCGCCTTCGTAAACGTAACCACAGACACTGCAAACCCATTTTTTCATAGTCAAATTCCTCCTGATGTTTTGATTTCGATCGTTGGTTGTTTTATTCGGAAGCGGATCCCTTGTCCGCTTGCTGACAAGTTTTGCACAGCCCCGTGAACGTGATGCTGCACCCGAGCACCTGCGCGTCCGTCACGCCCTGGGCGAGGGCACACAGCTGCGTCTCCGGCTTACCGGGCAGCGGCACGTCGATGACGCGGCCGCACTGCGCACAGTGCAGGTGTGCGTGGGGCTCCGTGCGGGCGTCGAACCGCTCCTGCCCGCGGAACACGCCGACGCTCATCGCGTCGCCCTCTTCGGCGAAGAGGCTCAGGTTCCGGTACACCGTGCCGAGGCTCAGGTCGGGGTAGTCCGGCTTGAGCTGCTGGTACAGCTCCTGCGCGGTGGGGTGGGCGGTCGTCGCTGCGAGGGCTTCGAGGATGACCTGCCGCTTTTTGCTGTTTTTGCGTGTGGGCATCGAAGCACCTCCTTGCAAATCAGTAACAAGAATTATTACTGATATGAAGATACCACAGGAAACCGCATTTGTAAAGCCCTTTTTGCGAATGATTCTCAAGATTGTGCATTCTGCTGCATTTCCCGCGCCCGGTTTTGGCATTTGTGCGCAAAATGATCGGCCGCGCGGTGGCCGCGCGGCCGGAAGGGAGGAGAAAAATTTGCGCATATGCGCAGGGA
>ENA-UEOM01000742-UEOM01000742.1-human-gut-metagenome-genome-assembly--contig:-NODE-742-length-13629-cov-11.820838_pt1 | contig 13629 bp, 9 predicted proteins | sample MGYA00242993_ERZ507994 | MGnify/ENA primary metagenome ERZ507994 (study PRJEB26167, sample SAMN06115536) | human gut metagenome | host: Homo sapiens | place: China:Neimenggu | collected 2014-11-07... | reverse complement strand
GTAGGAAGGCTATGTCTAAGATGTGGTTCTGACAGGATTCACAGGTGGGATATGCATACTTGCCCAAAGTGCGGGGGAAGAAGCCGACAGGGATCTGGATTTTTGCAGAAATTTATGCCGCCGGTACGGAGTGGAACTGCGGGAATTTTTTTATGATATTCCAAAACTTGCAAAAGAACTTTCTTTAAGCCCGGAGGAAGCGGGGAGAAAAGTACGATATGACAGTTTCAGAAGTGTTGCGTCGGAGTATGAAAACAGCAGGATAGCAGTTGCACACCATGGAAATGACAGGGCAGAGACTGTAATTTTTAATATGACAAGGGGAACCGGAATGAAAGGGCTTCGTGGAATTGTACCTATGCGGGATAACATAATAAGACCGCTTCTTTGTGTTACCAAAGCGGACATTCTCGGTTATCTTGATGAGATACATCAGGACTACTGCCTTGACAGCACCAATGAATCCAATGATTACAGCAGAAACCGTATAAGAAACGTCATTCTTCCGGAGCTTGCGAAGATTAACAGCAGCGCGGTATCCAATATATGCAGTATGGCGGATAAAATGATGGAGCTTAATGATTTTGTGGAGAATTACATTGATGATATGTATGATAAATGTGCGGTTGAAGACGAAAGAGGAATTTTGTTAAAAAGACCGGATAATGCCTGTGCATATATTGTCAAAGGAATGATTATAAAAGCCATAAGCAATCTTAAAGGGACTTTAAAAGACATAACCGACAATCATATAACCGAAATTTGTGAAATGTTTGACAAACGAAACGGCCGCAGAATTGACATTAAATACGGAATAACGGTGGAAAAAGAAGAAAAAGGTATATTTTTCCTTAAGGATTCGGACATAACATATAATGAGTATGAAGTTGAGGTTCCGTCAAAATTGATATTACCGGATGGAAATTTTATGGAATTTAAAAAAATTTTATGGAATAAGGGCCAAAAAATCTCAAATGAAGTGTGTACTAAGTTCTTTGATTATGATAGAATAAAAGACAGGCTGTTAGTCAGAAACCGCAGAAAAGATGATTATTTAGTGGTAAACAGTGCCGGAAACAGAAAGAAACTTAACCGCTATTTTATAGACTGCAAGATTCCGGAACATATAAGAGACAGCATTTTTCTTCTTGCGGACGGAGACCATATTATGTGGGTTCCGGGCGGCAGAATAAGTGAAGAATATAAAATAACTGAAGATACAAAGAATGTTCTTTGTGTAGAATGTGGAGGATCAGAATGGAAAGAGTAGAGAAGCTGCTTAGCGAAGAAGAGGTTGACAAAAGAATTGCAGACCTCGGGGCACAGATAAGCAAGGATTACGAAGGAAAGAGCGTACACCTTATATGTGTCCTTAAAGGCGGAGCACCATTTATGTGTGAGCTGGCTAAGAGAATTACGGTTCCCGTTTCAATGGATTTTATGTCTGTTTCAAGCTATGGCGGCGGAACAGAGTCGTCAGGTGTCGTTAAGATAGTAAAAGATCTTGACGAGCCGCTCGTTGATAAGGATGTTATTATTGTTGAAGACATTATTGATTCAGGAAGAACATTAAGCCATCTTATTGAGATATTTAAGAAAAGAAATCCAAGAAGCATCAGATTATGTACATTGCTCGATAAGCCTGAGAGAAGGGTTGTCAGTGATGTTAATGTTGAATATGTAGGCTTCAGGATACCGGATGAATTTGTTGTGGGTTACGGTCTTGATTATGACCAGAGATACCGCAATCTTCCATATATCGGCGTAATGAAATTTGACTAGGAGGATATTTTTTTGGAAAAGAAGCAGCAGAACAGAGGCGGCGGAATTGTTTTTTATATAATTCTTGCTGCAATTATAGGAATAATTGTTTTTTCTGTTAAGTCATTTAATAAAAAAGGTGATGATTATTCTTATTCACAATTTGTACAGGATCTTAATAATGGTATTGTATCCTGTGTAACAATCAAACAGAATGAACAGGCACCAACCGGTAAGATTACCGTTGATTTCAGCCAGCAGGGTAAGGAGTCTGTATCGACTTTTGTAACGGATGTTACCATGGTTGAAAAGGTTGTAACGGAATATAACAGCAAGAATGACCAGAGAGTAGAACTTGATACAAAAGATATTACGAAGGAAAGCGTGTTTTTAACAACCGTTCTTCCGTTTATACTCGTAGCAGTGAGCATAATAGTAGTGTTTGTTTTACTCGGAAGAAGTTCCGGCGGTGGCGGAGCCAATGCAAAGATGATGAACTTTGGCAAGAGCAGGGCAAGACTTATGGACCCAAGTGCCGCTAAGGTAACTTTTGATAAGGTTGCGGGACTTTCGGAAGAGAAAGAGGAATTAGAGGAAATTGTTGATTTCCTTAAGAACCCCGCCAAATATGTTGAACTCGGTGCCAGAATACCTAAGGGTGTTATACTTGTAGGCCCTCCGGGAACAGGTAAGACACTTATTGCAAAGGCTGTTGCCGGTGAAGCGGGAGTTCCTTTCTTCAGCATTTCTGGTTCAGACTTTGTTGAGATGTTTGTCGGCGTTGGTGCGTCAAGAGTAAGAGACCTTTTTGAAGAAGCGAAGAAGAATGCACCATGTATTATTTTTATAGATGAGATTGATGCAGTTGCCAGACGAAGAGGTACAGGAATGGGCGGCGGACATGATGAACGTGAGCAGACGCTTAACCAGATGCTTGTTGAGATGGATGGTTTTGGTGTTAATTCCGGAATTATCGTAATAGCAGCTACCAACCGTGTGGATATTCTCGACCCTGCCATTTTAAGACCGGGCCGGTTTGACAGAAAAGTTGCTGTTGGTAAGCCGGATGTCAAGGGAAGAAGAGAAATCCTTGATGTGCATGTTAAGGGCAAGCCTATAGGAGATGATGTAGACCTTGATACCATTGCACAGACAACGGCCGGCTTTACGGGAGCTGATCTTGAGAACCTTATGAACGAAGCAGCTATTTATGCGGCTAAGAACGGCAGAAAGTATATTATACAGGCTGATATTGAAAGATCATTTATCAAGGTTGGCATAGGTGCAGAGAAGAAGAGCAAAGTTATTTCCGATAAGGAAAAGAAAATTACCGCATATCACGAAGCAGGACATGCAATTCTTTTTCATGTACTGCCGGATGTCGGACCTGTCCATACAATTTCAATCATTCCTACAGGAATGGGCGCAGCAGGTTATACAATGCCTCTCCCTGAAAAGGATGAGATGTTTAATACCAAAGGAAAGATGTTACAGCAGATTATCGTGGGACTTGGCGGACGTGTTGCAGAAGAGCTCTAATATCACCTTCCGCAGTACAGTAGGCTTGAACAGCCGTGGAACTGAGGCAACAACAGATAATCTCAAGAATATCTGGGTGAGTGCATGGGCTGATAATGACGTGGTATTTACTAAAGAGCAGTTTGCAAAGAAAGGTGCTGGAACGACGTTTGAGAGTGTAGGTGGTCCTTGGTTCTGGGAGAAGGATAAGCAATATACCTTTATGGCGTTTGCTACAGGTAAGGAGAATATGGATGGCGTAACTCCTACAATTTCCAAGGATATCATTACTTTGACTGATTACGCTCCAAGTACAAATCTTGCAGAGCAGTTGGATTTGCTTGTAGCTCAGGGTACAGGCACTAAGGCTGACAATCAAACTACAGGAGTTAATTTGAATTTCGACCATATTCTTTCCCAGATTCAGATCAAGGTGCAGAATACAAATGCGAATTTAAAGTATATTATCAAGGGCGTTCGTATCACAAATGTTAAAGGTACAGGTACCTATACATTTAATCCTGTAGAGGCTGATAAGCACAGCTGGCAGAATCAAGCCCTTACGACCCAGTATATCCTTAATCAAGGTGTAAACATCACGCTTGATGAAAATAATAAAGCCGTTACAGATTTGCTCGTAAGTGATAACAGCGCTATGCTTCTCCCACAGAGTATTACACCATGGGATGGTCAGCCTTTAAATGCGCAAGGAACTGATGATTACCACCAACTTACCGGTTCGTACATTTCTCTCTTGATTAATGTTCAGAAGAAGAATGGCGCTGGCAATTGGGAGCAGGTTTATCCAAAAGCCGATCAGGTTGATGAAACTAAATTCGCTTGGACTGCTGTAGCTATCCCTGCTGTCACTTGGGCAAATGGCAACAAGTATATTTACACTCTCGACTTGACTAAGGGTGCTGGTAAGGTAGATCCTGCAGAACAAGGTAAGGATTACACTCCAAACAAGGATCCAAAACCAGCTGAGGAAATTCTGGGTAAGCCAATCTTCTTCACTGTTGAGGTAAAGGCATGGGTTGATCAGGCAGTAAATGTCCCAATGTAAATATTGAATATACCAGATTATAATTTTAGAATTGGAGGGTATCCGGATCACGAGAGAGTCTGAGATCGGAACCCTCCGATTCTTTACCCTTATTGACGTAAAAAGAATTTAAAGAAAACTATATGATGAGAAAAACTTATAAATGCAGTTTGTTGGCACTCAGTGTACTCGCATCCTTTACGTCATGTTCAGAAAGCGAATCACTGCAGCAAGCCAATCTATCTGATGATAAAATTACATTTCAACCATCGCTCGACAACAGTTGGAAGCCTCTGTCTCCCAGCTCCTCTTCACGTGCAGCTAAAGATGCAGCAAACGAGGAGGGGCCTATCGTCGTACCTACATCCTACGGTAAGCCCCTCTATCTTCACTCATTAGAGCAGGACGGCATCTATATCTGGAGCAAGGACGGAAAACGCATCACCCGTTCCGGTGCACTGCTGGCGGACGGCGAGCAGGAAAGAGCTGCGCAGACCCGTGGAGCCAAAAAGGATAATATTAATGATTATGGTAGTTTTGGCGTAACTGCTATTTATAAGGAAGGAAACACGAATGTATCATTATTCCAGAAAGATGGCAATCCGGAAATAGCCGTTGCCACACCATCCAATAATTTTTGGGGAATCCAGGACAGCAGATGGCCAAATACAGGAGAAGTGTCTTTTCATGCTTTCGCTCCATATACCACGGATGCAAACTCACCTCTGGCTTTCACCCAAGACATAGCCAATGGAAAGACCCAGATCACATATACTGCATCAAACACGGATATTGCCAGTCAGCCTGACTTGATTGTTGCCACCAACAAAGGCTCGAAATCAAAGGAAGCTTTGGGCTTGAACTTCTATCATGCCCTTACTGCCGTAACCTTTTCCGTCGATAAGAATTTACCAGCTGTTGTAGGTAGCGGAAAACAGCTGACAAAGATAGAATTGCAAGGTATTTGTAATAAGGGTACCTGTGATCTTTCTTTGTCAGAAACGGCTAATGTGCCAAATGCTGTGTGGACTTTAGATAAAAATAATAAGGTTACATACACCTTCGATGTTACTGACAAAAATATAATTGTTGGTCAGCAAGACTATGCGCTCACACTGGGCGATCAAACATTGATGATGATTCCTCAGACGTTGGAAACGGGGGCAAAGGTATGTTTCACTTTGACGAAAGGTGGACAAACAGAGACGTTTGAAACAAACCTCACGGGTGAATGGAAGGCAGGTACAACCATCAACTATAACCTTTCAGCCGATATGTTTAAGACTATCGGGGATTATATTTATTATGATACTTCCTGGAATTTAGTGGACCAAGTTCCCGATAATTCATGGGAATATTACAAGAATGATCCAAAGAACTCGTTCGAAATTGGAGATCAGATAGGAGTTTACGTAGTAAATAAATACAATGAACTGGTTGTAGAAAATTTGAAGCTTACCAGAGTGGAAGCTACCCAACAGAATAACTACAATCTGTGGGAACCGGAAAATGGAGAAAAACTCTTGTATTCAAAAAGTTGTAGATATTTCTGCTATTATCCATATAGTGCTAGCAAACAAAATGTAGCCCCAACAGCCACAACAGCCGAAGCTTTCTTTGCTGATAAGATTAATAATCTGCAATTAGTAACGGATCAAAGTACTAAGGAAAAATTCCAATCCGCTGATTTTCAAGCGGGTAGCTTTATTGCTGATTCGTATGGTAGCTTTATAGTAAAAATGAAACATTTGGTAGGTTTTGTGATTCTTAATATTCCAAGTTCTCGTAATAAAACCTTACGTTTCAAGGATGATGGTTATAAGTACTACTATGGTGAAAACGTGAAAAGACCAGAATCATCTGATTTTGAGGTGTCCGAAACTTTCCTACATAAAACTGACCCACATTATTTCCCATCACGAACATTTGTTGGTAACAAACCATATGTCAATGATCTTCACAAACACAATGACCTGACGGCATTGTACAGATGCGGTTTTATTGTTCCGTTTGGAAAGACTGTAAAATTTCAAGCTCAAGCTGATCCAGCGGAACAACGACTTAACACTTGTTGGGGATATCTTCAAGATATTAGTGCTACACTTGCTTCTAACAACCCTATAGTTAAAAAAGATATTGAATGTGATGTGCCTGGTGCAAAGATTACACGTCTCTACCTTTCTCAACGCGAAGCTGTGGAAGAATTTGATATCCCTGAAGTTACAGAGTATACATTAAGTTGTTGGGGCGCGACTGGTACTTCATTAAATAATGGTACAGTTTCTGCTGCCGGTTTTGCTAAAGCAACGTGGACATCATCAGCATCTGATAAAAAACTTTATATCTGTGTAGGTAATCGATCTGGATATAATAATGGTAAAAGTAAGGGTTACGATCCAAAAGGAGGTTGGGGAGGAGGAGCTGCCCACATTGCTACTTCTAAGCAAGGAAACGGAGAAACATATAATTATGAAAATTATAAAAATGACCTATTAATGGTATCTGGTGGATCTGGAGCTGCATCATTCGCAAATGCTAGCAAACCTTCGGGATATGGTGGAGGTGCATCAGGAGGAACAGGACGTACGACCAGTAGCTGGGATTCGACTGTTAGACCACAGGGAGGAACCCAATCAGGTCCGGGAAGAAATACTCCGTCAAATGCAACTCTCAAACAACCATCGGCATTCGGAATCGGGGGGTATGCCTTGAATAATAATATTGCAGTACAAGGTGGTAGTGGCTTTTATGGCGGTGGAGGAGGATTTAATACTCATAACGCTGGAGGTGGCAGTGGCTATATGAATACCAGCAGAGTACAACAAGTAAAATTTCTCGGCGGCAATGAATCTAACGGATATGAAGATAATCCTGACAAAAACAAGCTAGGGGCTTGTCAAATCACTTGGACTTATCATCGCCCAGCTACGCTTAAATAGCGCCCGATATGCCCATCCCCCGTTAGGCGTTCCGGCGGATTTGCAATCCGCCGTCAAAAAATGTCCTAACCTCTTTATGCTCTGGGGGATATGTTATCCCCAGCAACCAGGCAGTAGCCGGCATATCGATGGGATAGGGGGGGATTACAAATCCCCCGGCTTAATAGGTCGAACCTTTTTTTACGACGGATTGCAAATCCGTCGGGACGCCTAACGGGGGTGGAACGTCTAACCTGCACTGGAACGCCTAGTCTGGGCTGACGTTATCAATGAAGTATATCTTCGAAGCAATTATATATAAAGCCTCGCCCCCTCGCTGGCTGGTGGTCTCTTGACTGAGAGCTACAGCAGCGGGGGAGGCATAGGTGAAGCAGTTGTTGAGACGTATTACGGATTAATAAAGATAAATAGCAAATAATTGATACTTACGATGATATGATAAAAAACAGTTCGATATATAATAGGTAGGCTAAAGATAGTCTATGATGATAAAAGTCGTAAGAATTTGAGTCTATTGATTGCGGGTGTATGTGAATATGCCTCCTTCATATATAAGAAAGCAGATTAATGTGTGTAGAATCTGCAAGATTAATTTTATAGTTTTAATAAGTAGGTTGTACAGTGGTACATCTATTTACATCTTTTACTTATAATGATCCCTGCCTGCTTGTGAAAGCCGGCAGGGCTTTTAATCCGAAAATCCAAAAGAAATCATATATCTATAAATATAAATATCAACTCCTAATGAGTTGATACTTGCTTTTGTTTTTTAGGTTTACTTATCACATAAGCAAAACCCCCATCCCGCTTGCGAAAGTAGGATGGGGGATGATTCTTTCTGATCCCATTCCTATACCTCCAGCAGCGGCTGCAGCTTTTATCACAATATTTTGATTAAAGCTCTTATCACAAGTTTTTTATAATCACAAGTAATCTATGTATTAATAGTATAACAGTTTGATTGTTAGTAAAACTTGTGATAACAATGTTTTGATAATAATGCCGTTGTATTTGCAAAATTTTTACTATATTTGCATCGGGTAACGCGTTGTTTCCCGATAAAACTATAGTAATTATGAAACAAGTAACACAAATTCCAAAGGAAGGTCTCCTTTCGTACTTGAAGGAGATTCTTCTTCCTTATGACCTGTCGGGAGATACCAGGTCACGACTCATTTCTTCAGCCAGACATTTGCTGGTCTTTATGGAGAAGCGTCACTTAGATTTCTATAATGAAGATGTTGGCAACTTTTTTACTTCGACGATTACGCTTGAAAAAGGTGTTGGTGCCAGACATTACCAGAGAGACTGTCGTATGGTTAAATTACTAAATTCCTCTATGAAGGGGGAGGTATCATCGTTGCTCTCCTTACGTCCATCTTGTACTTACCAGTTTACTGGTGACTTTGGTTATTATGCACAACAATATCTAACAAGTGATGTTTTGCGTGAAAAGATGCTTGCCTCTCAAACGATTGATACCTACAAGTTGTACATTAGTCGTTTTTGTGGAGTTATGGAGCACCAGGGTGTCACAACAGCTACAATAACGGTCAAGAACATCAATGCCTTTTTGGATACTCTCATGGGTGACAAGTACGGAAAGGTTTTACCCGTTAAGAATTTCCTGAGATATCTGTATTCCATCGGCAAGACCACCCTGGACTTTAGCAACTTTCTGCAACATATAGGGCGACAGCGCAGTGTGCCACTATTATCCTATTATGAACCAGACGAAATATCCCTTATCGAACAAAGCATAGACAGGACTGGTCCCTTGGGCAAGCGAAACTATGCAATAATCCTGTTGGGAAGCCGCCTGGGGCTTAGACGCTCCGATATTTGCAGATTGGAATTTTCCAACCTGGACTGGGACTTGAACGAGATTAATATTACACAACACAAGACCCAGCGTTTGCTAACCATTCCAATGCCTAAGGAGGTCGGGGAATCTTTAGTAGATTATATTCTGCATGGAAGACCGCAAAGTTCCAGTAGCTATGTGTTTCTCAATGCAACCCCACCGTATGCCCCAATTAGTGCTTCGCTTGTTACCCGTACAGTAAGCGATGCCATGCGTGAGGCAAGAATAGACTTGCGTGGCCGCCACCATTCTGCGCATAGTTTACGGCATAGCCTGGCTACGCAATTGCTTAAGGAGAATGTTTCCGTGCATGTCATAAGTTCCTTGCTCGGTCATTCGACCTCCGCATCGACCATGCCTTATCTGTCCGTTGACAAGAATATGCTATTGAGATGCTCATTGGATGTTCCGCAAGTGCCTAATAGCTTTTATGAGCAGAAAGGAGGTGTCCTTTATGGAAGATAAAGTATTTGTCAGCATCTTCGCCACCTATATGGACTTGTGGGTGGAAGACAGGAAGGCGCATGGTTTTCAATGCAAATCGGCAATAGGCAACCTTAGGCAGATAGACATGTACATCGCATCCAATCCTCCACAGGGTTCTATCGACCAATCGTATTACGAGGGTTGGCTAGACAGCGTCCGTGTTCCCGAGGCAAGTACGAAAGCTGTATATTCTAAGGCGGCAACATTTCGTCAGTTTCTAAAGTTTTTGAAGGCTTTGGGAATAAACGACTTCATCCCGAGATTGCCAAGGTGCAAGGACAACTTTTTTGTACCTTATATTTTCAGTCATGAGGAAATCCAAGCAATATTTCAAGCCATAGACTCAACAGCCATAAGAAGTGAGTTCAACAGGACCAGTCTGATGAGCATGCCAGTCTTGTTCAGGCTACTATATAGTACAGGCATGAGAGTAGGTGAGGCGGTGTCCATTTGCAACAAGGATGTTGACTTCCAACATCATGTGATTCTCATAGAAGAGTCGAAAAATCGCCACCAACGCATTTGCCCGATTAATAAGTCTTTGCAAGAGGTGCTCCAGGGCTACATCCGCTATCGGAATATGCTGCCGATGAAAAAGGTTTCCCTCCCGGATTCACCTCTGTTGGTAAATAGATGTGGACATTCCCTTAACATAAATACTGTAGAAAGATGGTTTCGTGAGTCGCTGAGAAAAGCGGGCATTCCATACCGGGGGCACTTTGCTGGTCCTCGCATACATGATTTACGACATACAGCATGTGTACATGCCATGATAAAACTTGTGGGAGAAGGAATGGACCTTTATTGCAGCCTTCCGGTGTTGTCAAAGTTCTTGGGGCATTTGGATGCATATTCTACGGAGCGTTACCTTAGACTGACACAGGAGGTTTATCCAGACATCATCAACAAAGTGAATCTGAGCTTGCCTGAAATAAAGGCGATTGTTGAACGAACTTCTAAAACAGAGCATTGGCATGAAGACAACTAAGAATTTCTCGTATTTTTTGGAAAAGTTTTTCCAAAAGTACCTCGTTGGAGAACTGGGAACGAGTTCTCATACCATACGGTCTTACAGAGACACTTTCCTACTTCTCATGGAATTTGCTAAAGACAAGTATAAGTTGAGTCCAGAAAAGATCAAGCTGGAAACTTTATCAAAGACTTTCATTTTGGACTTTCTTGATTGGCTGGAAGACACAAAGGGTAATGCCATTTCAACACGAAACGTGCGCTTGGCAGCTTTGCGATCTTTCTTTCGCTTTCTCTCGTATGAGGACATTGAGCATCTTGACCTATGGAATTCCAATCTTGGAATAAAATGCAAAAAGTGCCGCAAGGAGACTGTCAAGCATCTGACAAAGGAAGGCATAAGTGCGATTCTAGATGAGGTGCCCACTAGCACCAAAGTAGGCAGAAGACATTTGGTTTTGCTGTCACTACTTTATGAGACTGGGGCAAGAGTGCAAGAAGTCATTACGCTGGCTCCCAAGGATGTAAGGCTATCCAAGCCATTCTCCATTTCGCTGCTTGGCAAGGGAAATAAAACTCGCATAGTTCCTTTGACAGAGCATATGGCTGAATTGTTAAGGAATTATTATCTTGACAATCACATTCTAGGTACTGAAGAATATAAATTGTTTCAGAACCATTCTGGGATACAACTCACGTCACAAGGTGTAACACATATTCTACAAAAATATGCGAAGTTAGCACATAAGAAACATTCGGATGACGTACCGCTAGGTATCACTCCGCATGTGCTAAGACACTCTAGAGCGATGCATCTGCTTCAAGCAGGAGTAAACCTTGTTTATATTAGGGACTTTTTAGGACATGCATCGGTTCAGACAACAGAGATTTATGCCAGAGCTGATTTGAAAGCTAAAAGGGAGGCTATAGAAAAAGTAAGTCTCACCTTAACTGGAAATGAGAACTTGGCTAGTTGGGAACGTAACCCAGATTTAAAAGCATACTTAAAAGGACTCGCATGAGGCTAATATTATTACAAGAGTTTTTGAAAGTGGATTTTATATCTTACTGATATTCATCCACTTTCTATTAACTAATCTTGTTACTTGTGATTATAAAAAACTTGTGATAACAGCTTGGTGGCATCGAAGCAGGGGCATGCCTTCTGCACGCCAGGCAGGTCACGATGACCCAGTATCACCTTGATGTCAGGGAAACGGTGGTGGAGGTTGATGATTAGCCAGAACATCGCATCCTTCTGGGCCGCCGTTCGGGTGTCGGCTATGCAGCCCCTGGCATCCAGTCCGCCCTCATAGCAGATGCCGATGGAGTTGGCGTTGGCTCCACGGGCATGCGCACCCATCCGCTCTACCGGACGGCACTCATGTACCTTGCCATCGCGCGTAATATAATAATGATAGCCGATATCAAACCAGCCGTTCACTTCCACATGGTCGTGGCGCAGCTGCTCTACTGTGTAAGGGTGATTGCAGCGGCTACCGCTGCAATGCACCACAATCATATCAATCTTTCTCATAGTCTATCAAATAAAACCAGATACTCATTGTTAAACCCTAGTGTCGGTGCTCCCTAAAAAGAGCAGGAAGAAACTCCCATAGCCCCCAAAAGGGCTGTTAATACCGTCACCACAAACTTGATGATCTCATTCCATGTCTGCTTGTTCTTGATACTCATATACTTAATCTTTTAATAATTAATGGTTTACAAACTTACATTGTCACCGTTGCCGGAATCCTCGCCGGTGTTGCCGGTATTCTCACCTGTGCCGCCTGTTCCCTGGCTGTTGCCGCCGGTGTTCTCATCAGTTCCGCCAGTGCCCTGCGATGTGCCGCCTCCGGTGGTGCTGCCTGGCTTGCCGGTCTCGTCTGTGCCGTCGCCAGCCGCCTCGTCCTTCTTGTACTTCTTTGCCTCCTCGATGTTGATCGTCTTGGCGCCCGCCTTCTCTGCCTTCATGGCTGCAATCTGCAGAGCTCTGGATGCCACCTGCTTGTAATCCAGTTCGGTGAACTTGTTCTTCACTCCCTCTCCAGGAATATACTGGATGTTTGCTCCGGTGATGTTGACGTCGCTGCGGAAGTCGGCAGGATTATCTACTCCGGTACTGGTAAGCTGGAGGCGGAACTTACCCAGCTCGCCAAACTCCACCTGGTTGCCACGCTGAAGCTCTGTTACCAGGTTATCTACGGCGCTCACCAGTACTGCGGTGCAGTCTGCACGGGATACGGTGGTCTGCCTCTCGATCAATCCCGCAAACATCTTGAGCGAGATGGAATCGTTGATCTGTGTGCAAGCGTAATACTTGCTGTCCGAGGTCTTGTCACCCGGCTTTGCCAAATGCTTTGCTAAACTAAAACTTACTGACATACTACTAAAAATTTAAAAGATGAATAACTCTTGTTGTGTATCGGACTCTTTCCGATTACATTTGCAAAGATACGACATCCGGCAGGGGCGATTTGCACACTTTGGTTCAAGATGGTTCACTTTCGTCCTTTTTGGTTCACTTTGGTTCAAGATGGTACTCTTTCGTCTGTGTCATATATGATGATCGCTTACGTCATATATGATGATTGCTTACGTCATATATGATACTTGCCTGCGTCATATATGATGCACTCTCATGCCATATTGGGTGTAGGCTGATGCCCAATATGCCTCCTGCAAGCACCCTATATGCCAATATCTGAAACCATCTTGCCTGGCGTTGCTACACTCTCGGGGAGTGGGTGGTTTTTATGCTACCATCTCGGCGAGAAACAGCTACCATCTCGGCGAATGGGGGTGGCTGAAGCTACACTCTCAGCGAGAGGTTGAATGCTAAGTATTTGATAATTAGATAGATAGGTTCCTGCTCCTTATTTCATTTCATCCGAGTTGAGTATGGTAATGGTCTTGCCCTCAATCCTGATGGCACCCTTCTCCTCGAATTCGGAGAGGCAGCGGAGGAGCGAGAACTTCTGGATACCGAAGATATCCGCCATTTCCTGGCGGCTGACATCCAGTCGGATGGTTCTGCTCTGCTGTTC
>ENA-UEOM01000733-UEOM01000733.1-human-gut-metagenome-genome-assembly--contig:-NODE-733-length-13678-cov-200.706345_pt1 | contig 13678 bp, 7 predicted proteins | sample MGYA00242993_ERZ507994 | MGnify/ENA primary metagenome ERZ507994 (study PRJEB26167, sample SAMN06115536) | human gut metagenome | host: Homo sapiens | place: China:Neimenggu | collected 2014-11-07... | reverse complement strand
CAAACATTTCAGTTCGCCATACCAACCGCAAAATGGATTACCATTCAGGTTCACTACACTAGCTGGAATAACAAGACTACTCAAAGATTTGCAACCACTAAATGCAACAAATCCAATGCTGGTTACACTAGAAGGAATTTCGAAGCTTTTCAAAGATATACAATTCTTAAACGCACTTTCCCCTATGCTAGTAACACTGTCAGGAATAACAATACTACTCAAAGCAGAGCAATTATGAAATGCCCTATCCCCAATGCTGGTAACACCCTCTGGAAGAACAATATCAGTCAAAGATTCGCAACAACAAAATTCAAATTCCCAAATTCTAGTAACCCTGTCAAGAATGACAATATCAGTCAAAGAATCGCAACCAATAAATTTACTCCAACGAAATGCCTCTTCACAAATAATCTTTGTTCCTTTTCTGATTGAATAAATACCATCAAGCTTTTGGGGGGCTTTCAACAATTTTCTTCCATCCTTGCTATATTTCACGCCCCATTCATCAATAAAAGCCTCCCTCAACTCTTCATCTGTAGCTTTGGTTGATAAGTCTTCAATTGTTTGAGGAAGGATAGGCTTTTCGCCAATAAACAACCTGAAAGAACATGTAGAAAGTTCCTTTCTTGCCAAAGCAAGCATGAAAAGAGAGTAAAGTGTGCAGAAATCCTTATCACACATCAATTCCTGCAGGGCAGATATTACCTTGCTATTTGAAGGATTGCGATAATCATTTTCTGAGAAGAGAAGTCTGTCTGAGGCGCCATAGGTATCTAACAATGTAGAATTCATGGATATAGCCTTCAATGACAAAGCGATGCTTGCCAATGAAAAATCATCTATCGTTTCATCGAAATCATCCACAGTACGCAATGGATGACAGAAATCCCTGGTACCGATAGTTGGAGATTTGCTGCCCTTCATGGATGGCACAAACATCCCATCATAATCTACCAAGCTAAGAGAGCCATCAGGACGGATTATGATATTGTCTGGCTTGACGTCGCCATGGGCAAAAGATTGTGAACGGAGCCAAGCCGCCATCTTGCCAAAACGATAACTCAGCATCGACATGGCTGACTGATTCCGGTAATTTGCAGCAATGTAAGCTTCCATCGTTTCTCCATCCACCCAATCCATCAACAATACTGGGAATTCATCCTCCTCGCATTGACTGTCAACGAAGAGTTCCTTCTCCATATACTTTACTGATGTAATGTATGGAGAATCTAACAAATCCAGTTCGTCTGCAATCTGACGATAGGCTTCGGCTCGCCCTTCCTGTTCTTCCGTAAAACACTTGAGGGCATAATATTTCCCGGTACGCTTGTCCTGCATCTTAAACACCACGGCAAAAGCACCACTACTACGATACGGCTCTCCGTGATCATCTAGTACAGGAGTCAAGTGAGCCAACTGTTCAAGATTATCACCTGCTTCTTGAATGGCCTTTACATATTCCGATATCAATGGGTACTGCATAGCTTACACGATTATTAATTGACTATCTTAAGTCGCATTTTCAGACGACAAGGCAAAAGTACACAATAAAATTAAAACCGACAAAAAAAACTGCAGAAAAATGATTAATCATCGCTTATTATTTCTATTCCAATGGAAATATATGAGAGAAAATCTATTCAATGGAACATCTGTAAATCGCCAAACTTTGAGGATAGAGGTGGAGAATGTTCTCCACCTCTTATTATATATATTAAAAAGGAGAAGGCAAAGAAGGATGTCTTGGAGGGAAGGACTTCCTATTTATGAAGGTATCGATTTTGCTAGTATCTCTTTCTCGCCGTAATAATCAAGGAATAATCTAAAAAGTTACCCAAATATTTTTTTCCCGAAACGGGAACTTAATTCTTGTTTAAGATCATATGGGAAACTACATCCCCCAAAGGCATTGTCTCCGATACTTGTCACACTATCCGGAATAACAACTTCTGTCAAAGAGCAACAAATAGCAAAGGCAAATTTTCCAATACTTGTCACACTATCCGGAATGACAACTTCTGTCAAAGATTCACACTGAGCAAAGGCAAATCCTCCAATACTTGTAACGCTATTTGGAATGACAACTTCTGTCAAAGATTCACACTGAGAAAAGGCAAATTCTCCAATACTTGTAACGCTATTCGGAATAACAACTTCTGTCAAAGATTCACACTGAGAAAAGGTAAATTCTCCAATACTTGTAACGCTATTCGGAATAACAACTTCTGTCAAAGATTCACACTGAGAAAAGGCAAATTTTCCAATATTTGTAACGCTATTAGGAATGACAACTTCTGTCAAAGAGCTACACCCCAAAAAGGTACGGTCTCCAATACTTGTAACACTATTTGGAATGACAACTCCTGTCAAAGATTCACACTTATGAAAGGCAAATCCTCCAATACTTGTAACGCTATTTGGAATGACATACGATGTCAGTTTCTGATTTCTAAATGAGATGATTCTACTTTTATCCTTGTTAAACAGGATGTTGTCTTCATAAACAAAGCTCGGTGATAAGCATTCAAGCTTACCATTCCAATCAAAAAACGGATTGTCATTAATGCATACTACACTATTTGGAATGACAACTTCTGTCAAAGAACGGCAACCAGAAAAGGCTAGGTCTCCAATACTTGTAACGCTATTGGGAATGACAACTTCAGCCAAAGAACAACACCAAGCAAATGCCCTATCACATATTATCCCTGTACCCTCTTTAACAGAATAAGCTCCACTTAATTCTCCTGGAACTTTCAACAATTTTCTTCCATCCTTGCTATATTTCACTCCCCATTCATCAACAAAAGCTTCTTTTAACTCATCATTTGTTGTTTCAGTTGATAAATCTTCATTCATCACAGGAGTTATATTGGGCTTTTCGCCAATAAACAATCTAAAAGAACATGCTGAAAGCTCCTTTCTCGCCAAGACGAGCATGAAAAGAGAGTAAAGGGTACAGAAATTCTTATCATACATCAATTCCTGCAAGGCAGATATTACCTTGCTATTTGAAGGAATGCGATAATCATTTTCTGAGAAGAGAAGCCTGTCTGAGGCACCATAGATATCTAACAAAGTAGATTTCATCGAGATAGCCTTTAATGACAAGGCGAAGCTTGCCAATGAAAAATCATCTATTGTTTCATCGAAATCATCCACAGTACGCAATGGATGACTGAAATCTTTGGTACCGACAGTAGGAGATTTACAGCCTTTCATCGCAGGCACAAACATTCCATCATAATCCACCAATGTAAGAGAACCATCGGGACGGACTATGATATTGTCTGGCTTGATATCGCCATGAGCAAAAGATTGAGTACGGAGCCAAGCAGCCATTTTGCCAAAGCGATAGCAAAGCATTGACATGGCAGATTGATTGTGATAGTTTGCAGAGATGTAAGCTTCCATAGTTTCTCCTTCTACCCAATCCATCAACAATACAGGATATTCATCCTCCTCGCATTGACAGTCCACGAAGAGTTCCTTCTCCATATACTTTACAGAAGTAATATATGGAGAATCAACCATATCCAATTCATCCGCAATCTGACGATAGGCTTCAGCTCGTCCCTCCTGTTCTTCCGTAAAACATTTGAGGGCATAATATTTTCCGGTACTCTTGTCCTGCATCTTAAATACCACGGCAAAAGCACCACTACTGCGATATGGCTCTCCGTGATCATCTAGTACGGGAGCCAGGTAAGCCAACTTATCAAGATTATCGGCAGCATCTTGAATGGCCTTTACATATTCTGATATCAATGGATACTGCATATTATGTATTGTTATTTTATCAGCTTCTACATATTTTAATGACAACAAATAGGGATATAAAGAAGATGGATGCTAGCCTTTAAAATAAACTAATGTGAAATCATCCATATCTAAGATTCCTTTCGAATTCAGTTCTTTCAAATATGGTTCAAACCGGCTGTTAGATGATGTTGCATCTAACAAAAATTGGAGTACATCCTTTTCAAAATCAAACTTCATTGTCCCTGCCGTTTTCTGAAGTTGGAATAGCCAGACTGTTTAATTTTTCTTCTGCAAGTTCTTCATCAAATTCCTTAGAATGAGCTAACTCATACATCATAAAAATATAATGAGATAAAGCATCACTGGCAGCAAAGACTACAGCCGATCCATCTAACACAAATGCACCATATCTTAAGCCATCGTCTTCAAACGGGTCTTTGCAACTAACCAATCTTGGCGGATTACAGAAATCAGCCAATTTCGTAAAACAGTGTTCTAAGATAGTTGCTTGAAAACTATAACGGAAAGGAACTAGTATACCATCATGAGGATAAAATGGACTCAACTTTATCAAGTCATCTTCTGCATGACTCGTCACATCCGCAATTATCGCATCGGGATATTTCTTCAAGATATTCTCCCGCTTTTTTCGTTTAGAATCAATTACAATCATTCAAATACCTCCTTTCCAAAACGTTTTATTATTTCTAGTTTTATTTGATCCTTTAAAATAGTTTTACCAAAAGCAAACTTTCCTATATAAGAAACTGTTGATGGAATATTGATAAAACCGAGATTTTCACAACATACAAAAGCGGCATTTTCAATGCGACAGACTGAAGTTGGCAAAGAAACAGAAAACAAAGAATGCTTGCCTGCAAATGCACCACACGCAATTTCAACAATTCCAACAGGAACATCATAAGAATGTTCTCCTGTCCATCCAATAGCTTCTGTCATCTGTGAAGTATATCTATTAAATGCCACAAACTTATTATACTGCTTTTCCATTTTCCTATAAGCTATTAATCTCGTCATACTAGAATTATACAAAATCTCATCTTTGTATATAAAATAATCAGATTCATTAACCAATTTACCATTCCAATACATAAAAGCTCCATCAACTTTTTGCACAAACTTTGGCAATTTAATTTCTTTCAATTTTTCACATCTAACAAAAGCCATTACCCCTATCGTTTTTAAGGAATGAGGCAAAATCAATTTTTCTAAATTAGAGCACCCCTTAAATGCTTTAGTATTAATGAATCTGCATTCTTTTCTTATTCTGTATGTACCAGAAATATCTTTCGGAGCACGTATCAAAATTAGCCCATTTCTACCATACTTAACACCAAATTCATCAATAAAAACCTGTTTTAAATCATCAAAACGATTTTTCTCTTGCCAACAATTATCAGGTAGAGCAATATTAAACATACGAAAAGATACGAAAGATAGATTTTTCTTTACAAATGCAATATTAAACAAAGAATACAATAATCGCAAATCCGTATCCCCCAGTAATTCACTCAAGGATACAAACACATTACTATTACTCAAATCACGATAATCCTCAACTGAAAAGAGTAATCTATCTGCACCACCATATTCATCAAGCAAAGAAGGCCTCAAAGAAATCGCTTTCAATGATAAAGCAATGCTTGCCAAAGCAAAGTCGTCAATGGTTTCATTAAAATCATCAACAGTTCTCAAAGGATGAGAAAAGTCCTTTGTACCAATTGTTGGCGACTTCTGCCCCTTCATGGCAGGAACAAACATACCATCATAATCTACCAATGTCAGATTTCCATCAGGACGAACCATGATATTGTCTGGCTTAATATCACCATGAGCAAATTGTTGAGAACGAAGCCACGCTGCCATTTTACAGAAGCGATAGCAAAGCATAGCCATGGCATAATTGTCTTGATAGTTCTCTGCAATGTAATTCTCCATTGTTTCACCATCAATCCAATCCATCAGAAGAACAGGAAACTCATCCTCCTCACAACTGCTATCTACGAAGATTTCTTTGTCTAAGTACTTTACAGAAGTAATATAAGAAGAATCAACGAACTCCAACTCATCTGCAATCTGGCGATAAGCCTCAGCTCTACCTTCTTGTTCTTCAGTAAAGCACTTTAAGGCATAGCATTTCCCAGTCTGTTCATCTTTCATTTTGAACACGACGGCAAAGGCACCACTGCTACGATATGGCTCACCATGATCATCTTGCACTGGTACCAAATGAGCCAACTCATCAAGATTGTTGCTTGCATCTTGTATGGCTCTAACATATTCTGATATCAAAGGATATTGCATAGCTCTATTTGTCTCTTTTCTGTAACACTTCTTTTTGAACAATCTCAAACATTTCATCTAATTTATATGGATATTTATCCATAAAATCATCAAAAGTTAAGTTTTTATTGATATAATCCACATTAGTTCCTGTTTGAATTTCACTATGATTATAATATTCTTCAAAATACTTCTCAAAACCATCTTTTTTGAATCTCTTTGAATGCTTTATCAAACATAATGGACTCATTATTATTAAAGGCTTATTACTTTCAGAACACAAAACACCCTCATTTTTTAAGGACTGGGCATACCATTCATTTAACATGTTAAATAACCCATTCCACATTAATTTATGATTGGCTATCACTAACACTGGATAAACAATGGAATCAGACTTAATATCATGCCCCCATCTAAACTCATGTTCTCTAATATTTTTTATATGACCAGCTAACTGCCCCACACCTATTCGCCTTGGATTTTTACATTTTTTTCCATTACTATAAGTTTTAAGCATCAACTTATTCCTCAACTCTTTTTCCAACAAAGAAAAATCTCTTTGTTCTTTAAGTTCAGCCTTCAATCTTATGTCCTTACACTCAAACAACAATATCTCCTTCCCTGATTTTCTTTGTAAGAGAAAATCAGGAGTTCCTAACTCTTTATCTTTTGGTTTGTATTGTTCCAAACACTCCGTTTCTGTAAAGCAAAAATAATTAGACAAGCCACAGCATTTTAGCAAGAATTTATCAAAAACCGCCTTTTCAATAAATTCATTTGTTATCAATGAAGAAACATTGATTTTTTGTTTGCTTTCTATGCTTTCAGCAATAGTTTTTAGTTCAAAATACAAGCTGTCATACAACTTATCCAATAAAAATCCGACATTGTATATTATATATTTATCATCTTGCATTTTTATAATCGGATATTGTCTGAAAAACTTATAATCTACATTTTCTTTATAATCAACAGTAGTGCTATAAGAGAAAGATAACAAATCAACTATATTGCGATTTATCAACCTATCCTCATCTTTTATATTTTTAAAATTCAACATACGTGTCTGATAATTAGCATTTAAGACCAATGCCAATATTGTAACAACATAATTTCTCCAATTCTTAATTTCATATTTTGCCAAAAACGCTTGCAACAATGGGGCATATTTTGTATTACTTTCTAAAAAGGAGAAGAAATTAAAGGATAGAATTAATTGCTCCTTATAAAGATCTGCATAATTAATATTATTCAAATCTTTATTTAATTCAACACCTGTAACCATTAGCTCTGATATAGAGCTATTATAAATCTTAAAATTTACAATTTGCTCATTCAATAAAGCTATAACCTTTACAAAAGAAAACTCTAACTTGTATTCATTATACACATTAAAATTTTCCTTACAGAATTTTACAGACAAGACATAGCGTAACAACTCCAATAATGTCTGATTGAAACAAGCACAATATCTCCTATCTTTAGAAGAATGATACCCAATATAATCATACATTCTAAAGAACACCGAATTCTTCCAATAATTATTTTGTGATAATAACCCCAAAATATTTATTGCAGGTTTATTTACACATTCATTACTTAACCTAACTATTAAATCAATAACTTCATCACGAGAAAAACTGCTTAACGTTTTTCTTATGTTAGGTTTTGAATACCTGTAAAATATAGGATTATATTCTACAGGAAGAACAAAACCTACTGAAGTATATCTCAGTTTTTTATTTTTTTCCATATTACTATAATTTTAATGGACTCCAAAAATATTTTGGTTTATCCTGCTGCAAAGTTACATAAACCTCATCTAACTAAAATAGTGCACCAAGTTTTTTAAGAAAAATTGCACACAGACCAAGTATGCTTCATCTTAATACCTTTTGCAGCACTCGCATGTTTACCATCTGCACCTTAGTCTATGAACTTAAACATCATTTCCATTAGAAGCCTAAGGAACAATTGCATTCGTGTATATAGACCTGCATATTTCCTTTTGATAAAAGACTCGCAGCAGAATTTAAGATGGACAGAATTAACTGACATAGTTTCTATTCTTTTTCCCTATATTTCCCAGAGAAAGCTTTATAATTATATATTTCCATTGCACTTTCTTTTAACGTAGTTCAAACTCATTCTAGATTTTACTATAAATCTCTCTTTAAACGAAGACGTGAAAAATCATAACCCTCCAAACCTGAATCATCTAAATATGAAACATAACAACCAGCATCAATATCCTGACCTCTATAACATATTTCTAAACGATGTTCAGCTTTGGAATATCCTTGATTTGCAGATTTTTGATACCAAAATATCGCTTGTCCATAGTCTTGCACTACACCATATCCTTTCTCATAACATAATCCTAAATGATACTGCGCACTTGCATTATCTTGCTCTGCTGATTTACGATAACATTCTACTGCTTCTTTATAGTTTTGTATCACACCTTTGCCCTGTTCATAACAAAGCCCCAAAAGCCATTGAGAAGTTGAATTACCTTGTCTTGCAGACTTACGATACCATTCAACCGCTTCCACATCATCAGGATCCACACCTTTGCCCTTTTGATAGCAAACACCTAAAAGACCTTGCGCTTTAGCATATCCTTGATTTGCAGACTTTCTTATCCATCCTACTGCTTCTTCATAGCATTGAACCACCCCATAGCCCTTTGCATAACATACACCCAAATTACTCTGAGCACGAGCATAGCCTTGCTCTGCAGCCCTTCGATACCATTCTACTGCTTCTGTATCATCTTTAGGCACACCATACCCTTTTGAATAGCATATTCCCATAACATTTTGTCCCTTAGGGTTATTTTGACTAGCTGATTCTCTAATTAAAATCAATCCTCTTGTAAAATCTTGCATACACCCTTTCCCTTCACAATAGCAAAAGCCTAAACACGCTAAAGCATATAAACTTCCTTTGGATGCCGCATCCGAATATAAAGAAAAAGCCTTGTTATAGTCCTTTTCTTTACCTTCATAATATGCATCAGCCAATTTTACTATTTCCTCCAAATCATTATTTGACCTACACAAATAAAACAATCTAAAAGAACACATTCCAAGATTTTTCTTTGCACACACCAACAAGAACATAGAAAGAAGCGTATTAACTTCTTCATCATTCATCAATTCTTGCAAAGCAGCCAGTACCTTACTCTTACTCAAGTCACGATAGTCCTCTGCAGAAAAGAGTAATCTATCTGCTGCACCATATTCATCAAGTAACGAAGGCTTCAGAGCAATGGCCTTTAACGACAAGGCGATGCTTGCCAAAGCAAAGTCATCGATGGTTTCATCAAAATCATCAACTGTTCGCAAAGGATGAGAAAAGTCCTTTGTACCAATTGTTGGAGATTTCTGTCCCTTCATGGCAGGAACAAACATACCATCATAATCTACCAAAGTCAGATTTCCATCAGGACGAACCATGATGTTGTCTGGCTTAATGTCACCATGAGCAAATGGCTGAGAACGAAGCCACGCTGCCATTTTACAGAAGCGATAGCAAAGCATAGCCATAATATAATTATCTTGATAGTTCTCTGCAATGTAATTCTCCATTGTTTCACCATCAATCCAATCCATCAGAAGAACAGGAAACTCGTCTTCCTCACAACTGCTATCTACGAAGATTTCTTTGTCTAAGTACTTCACGGAAGTAATATAAGAGGAATCTACGAACTCCAACTCATCTGCAATCTGTCGATAAGCCTCAGTTCTACCTTCTTGTTCTTCTGTAAAACACTTCAAAGCATAGCATTTCTCAGTCTGTTCATCTTTCATTTTGAACACGACGGCAAAGGCACCACTGCTACGATATGGCTCACCATGATCATCTTGCACTGGTACCAAATGAGCCAACTCATCAAGATTGTTGCTTGCATCTTGTATGGCTCTAACATATTCTGATATCAAAGGATATTGCATAGCTCTATTTGTCTCTTTTCTGTAACACTTCTTTTTGAACAATCTCAAACATTTCATCTAATTTATATGGATATTTATCCATAAAATCATCAAAAGTTAAGTTTTTATTGATATAATCCACATTAGTTCCTGTTTGAATTTCACTATGATTATAATATTCTTCAAAATACTTCTCAAAACCATCTTTTTTGAATCTCTTTGAATGCTTTATCAAACATAATGGACTCATTATTATTAAAGGCTTATTACTTTCAGAACACAAAACACCCTCATTTTTTAAGGACTGGGCATACCATTCATTTAACATGTTAAATAACCCATTCCACATTAATTTATGATTGGCTATCACTAACACTGGATAAACAATGGAATCAGACTTAATATCATGCCCCCATCTAAACTCATGTTCTCTAATATTTTTTATATGACCAGCTAACTGCCCCACACCTATTCGCCTTGGATTTTTACATTTTTTTCCATTACTATAAGTTTTAAGCATCAACTTATTCCTCAACTCTTTTTCCAACAAAGAAAAATCTCTTTGTTCTTTAAGTTCAGCCTTCAATCTTATGTCCTTACACTCAAACAACAATATCTCCTTCCCTGATTTTCTTTGTAAGAGAAAATCAGGAGTTCCTAACTCTTTATCTTTTGGTTTGTATTGTTCCAAACACTCCGTTTCTGTAAAGCAAAAATAATTAGACAAGCCACAGCATTTTAGCAAGAATTTATCAAAAACCGCCTTTTCAATAAATTCATTTGTTATCAATGAAGAAACATTGATTTTTTGTTTGCTTTCTATGCTTTCAGCAATAGTTTTTAGTTCAAAATACAAGCTGTCATACAACTTATCCAATAAAAATCCGACATTGTATATTATATATTTATCATCTTGCATTTTTATAATCGGATATTGTCTGAAAAACTTATAATCTACATTTTCTTTATAATCAACAGTAGTGCTATAAGAGAAAGATAACAAATCAACTATATTGCGATTTATCAACCTATCCTCATCTTTTATATTTTTAAAATTCAACATACGTGTCTGATAATTAGCATTTAAGACCAATGCCAATATTGTAACAACATAATTTCTCCAATTCTTAATTTCATATTTTGCCAAAAACGCTTGCAACAATGGGGCATATTTTGTATTACTTTCTAAAAAGGAGAAGAAATTAAAGGATAGAATTAATTGCTCCTTATAAAGATCTGCATAATTAATATTATTCAAATCTTTATTTAATTCAACACCTGTAACCATTAGCTCTGATATAGAGCTATTATAAATCTTAAAATTTACAATTTGCTCATTCAATAAAGCTATAACCTTTACAAAAGAAAACTCTAACTTGTATTCATTATACACATTAAAATTTTCCTTACAGAATTTTACAGACAAGACATAGCGTAACAACTCCAATAATGTCTGATTGAAACAAGCACAATATCTCCTATCTTTAGAAGAATGATACCCAATATAATCATACATTCTAAAGAACACCGAATTCTTCCAATAATTATTTTGTGATAATAACCCCAAAATATTTATTGCAGGTTTATTTACACATTCATTACTTAACCTAACTATTAAATCAATAACTTCATCACGAGAAAAACTGCTTAACGTTTTTCTTATGTTAGGTTTTGAATACCTGTAAAATATAGGATTATATTCTACAGGAAGAACAAAACCTACTGAAGTATATCTCAGTTTTTTATTTTTTTCCATATTACTATAATTTTAATGGACTCCAAAAATATTTTGGTTTATCCTGCTGCAAAGTTACATAAACCTCATCTAACTAAAATAGTGCACCAAGTTTTTTAAGAAAAATTGCACACAGACCAAGTATGCTTCATCTTAATACCTTTTGCAGCACTCGCATGTTTACCATCTGCACCTTAGTCTATGAACTTAAACATCATTTCCATTAGAAGCCTAAGGAACAATTGCATTCGTGTATATAGACCTGCATATTTCCTTTTGATAAAAGACTCGCAGCAGAATTTAAGATGGACAGAATTAACTGACATAGTTTCTATTCTTTTTCCCTATATTTCCCAGAGAAAGCTTTATAATTATATATTTCCATTGCACTTTCTTTTAACGTAGTTCAAACTCATTCTAGATTTTACTATAAATCTCTCTTTAAACGAAGACGTGAAAAATCATAACCCTCCAAACCTGAATCATCTAAATATGAAACATAACAACCAGCATCAATATCCTGACCTCTATAACATATTTCTAAACGATGTTCAGCTTTGGAATATCCTTGATTTGCAGATTTTTGATACCAAAATATCGCTTGTCCATAGTCTTGCACTACACCATATCCTTTCTCATAACATAATCCTAAATGATACTGCGCACTTGCATTATCTTGCTCTGCTGATTTACGATAACATTCTACTGCTTCTTTATAGTTTTGTATCACACCTTTGCCCTGTTCATAACAAAGCCCCAAAAGCCATTGAGAAGTTGAATTACCTTGTCTTGCAGACTTACGATACCATTCAACCGCTTCCACATCATCCACATCGATTCCTCTTGCTGCTACATCTGTACACACAAGAATATCTGTCTTTCCAGAACGGAATCCCTGCATCACACGGTCTCTCTGTGCCTGCTTCATGTCTCCATGAAGTCCTGCCGCAAAATATCCTCTTCCTAGCAGTCCATTCACAAGCAGATCTACCTGTTTCTTCGTATTACAAAATACAACGGAGAGTTTCGGTGTATAAATATCCAGAAGACGGGAAAGCACTTCCTCTTTATTCTTCGGTTTCACTTCATAGTAAAACTGTTCAATGTTCGGAACGGTGAGCTCTTTCTTCGTCACCTTCACCAGTTCCGCATTTGTCTGGAACTGTTTTGTGATCTCTAAGATTGCCTTTGGCATTGTCGCAGAAAAAAGTACTGTCTGGTGTTCCTGTGGAATTCCTTCCAAAATTGTCTCAATATCCTCACGGAATCCCATGTTGAGCATCTCATCCGCCTCATCCAGCACAATCGTATGCACATGATCCATTTTCATAGTTTTGCGGCGCATATGATCCATCACACGTCCCGGTGTTCCGATCACAAGCTGTGTGCCGCTTTTCAGAGAACGGATCTGTTTTACAATCTCCTGTCCTCCATAGATTGGCAGAACTTTTATCCCATGCATATATTTTGCAAGATTTCTGATTTCTTCTGCAACCTGGATTGCCAGCTCTCTTGTCGGACAAAGAACAATCGCCTGAAGTTTTTTATTCTTCGGATCAATCTTTTCCAGAAGCGGGATTCCAAAGGCTGCTGTTTTTCCGGTTCCTGTCTGCGCCTGTCCGATCACATCTTTTCCGCTCATGATCACAGGAATTGCTTTGGACTGAATCGGTGATGCCTCTTCAAATCCCATATGTTTTACTGCTTTTAATATTTCAGGACACAACTCTAACTCTTCAAATTTTAATTCTTCCATAAATCTCCTTTTCTCAAAACAAAAATAGGGGACTGTATAACAGTCCCACAATACAATCTGAATTATCATATCAGAATTTTCTTTTTCTGTCAAAATTTCTTTGATTATAAAAATTTTTTAAAATCACTTGCATTCAAGGAATACAAGGTGTAATATACACATATACTTAATGTAGTTTTA
>ENA-UEOM01000729-UEOM01000729.1-human-gut-metagenome-genome-assembly--contig:-NODE-729-length-13755-cov-49.144685_pt1 | contig 13755 bp, 11 predicted proteins | sample MGYA00242993_ERZ507994 | MGnify/ENA primary metagenome ERZ507994 (study PRJEB26167, sample SAMN06115536) | human gut metagenome | host: Homo sapiens | place: China:Neimenggu | collected 2014-11-07... | reverse complement strand
GGCAAAGGACAATAAGGTTTTCCCGAGACAGAGCTGCTGAAATGGCTTCAGTTCATCAATGCAGAGACTAAGGAGGAGTTTGAAATGGCAGCAGAAAAAAACGAATATATTAAGAAAGCCTATGAGGATTTGAATCGAATCAGCGCAGATGAGGAAAAACGTCTGGAATACGAAGAAAGAGAGCGTATGATCCGGGATCATCAGTATTTTTCTACGATTTATAAAGAGACCGGACTGAAAGAAGGACTGAAAGAAGGATTGAAAGAAGGATTGAAAGAAGGAAGAAGACAGGCCACTGTAGAATTATTACAGGAAATGGGAATGGAAAAAGAGAACGTATGTGCAAAGATGCAGGAAAAGTTTCAGCTTTCTTTTCAAGAGGCTGAGCGGGAAGTGGAAAAATACTGGAAATAATAGAGGGAGATTTTTTGGTTTTTAAAACTGGCATGGTTAAAAGCGTTAAAACTGGATATTTAAGAAAAGCCAATCTTAATGTAGTATTCATATAAAAATGATAGCAATTAAGAGGAGGTACAGCAAATGAGTGCAGAAAGATATGAGCTCAACAAGCAGTTAGCACAGATGTTAAAAGGCGGAGTGATCATGGATGTGACAACACCGGAACAGGCAAGGATTGCAGAGGAGGCGGGAGCATGTGCAGTGATGGCGCTGGAAAGGATTCCGGCTGATATCCGTGCAGCGGGCGGAGTATCCAGAATGAGTGATCCGAAGATGATCAAGGAAATTCAGGAAGCAGTATCCATTCCAGTTATGGCAAAATGCAGGATCGGACATTTTGTTGAAGCACAGATATTAGAGGCAATCGAAATTGATTATATCGATGAGAGTGAAGTACTTTCTCCGGCAGATGATGTTTATCATATTAATAAACGCAAATTCCAGGTACCATTTGTATGTGGTGCAAGAGATTTGGGAGAAGCGCTTAGAAGGATCAATGAAGGAGCTTCTATGATCCGTACAAAGGGAGAGCCGGGAACAGGAGATGTGATACAGGCAGTCAGACATATGAGAATGATGAAGCGGGAAATTGCAAAACTGGTCTCCATGAGGGAGGATGAGTTGTTTGAGGAAGCAAAGGCCCTAAATGTGCCGTATGAATTGGTTGAATATGTACATCATAACGGACGTATTCCTGTTGTAAACTTCGCGGCGGGAGGCATCGCAACTCCGGCGGATGCGGCGCTGATGATGCAGCTTGGTGCAGAAGGCGTATTTGTGGGATCTGGTATTTTTAAGTCAGGAGATCCGAGAAAGCGGGCAGAAGCAATTGTAAAAGCGGTAACAAACTTTGAAGACTACAGGATGCTGGCAGAGCTTTCTGAGGATCTGGGAGAGGCAATGGTAGGAATTAATGAACAGGAGATAGAACTTTTGATGGCGGAAAGGGGCAGATAGAATGAAGATCGCAGTACTTGCAGTACAGGGAGCATTTGCGGAACATCGGAAGAAAATAGAAGACCTGGGAATAGAATGTATGGAACTCCGCAAAAAAGAGGACCTGATGAAACCGTTTGATGGATTGATCCTTCCCGGAGGTGAGAGTACTGTGCAGGGAAAACTTCTGAAAGAGCTGGACATGTATCAGATATTGAAGCAGAAAATCGAAGAAGGACTGCCGGTGCTGGCAACTTGTGCCGGCCTGATCCTTCTGGCGGAAAATTTGACAAATGACCGGAATATTTATTTTGCAACATTGCCGGCAGCGGTGAAAAGAAACGGTTATGGCAGACAGCTTGGAAGTTTCCGTACAATACAGGAAATGAAGGGAATCGGGAAAATACCGATGACATTTATAAGAGCTCCATATATTGAAAAAGTTGGAAAAGGAGTAGAAGTTCTTGCGGCAGTAGATGATCGGATCGTGGCGGTAAAATACGGGACACAGTTTGGGCTGGCATTTCATCCGGAATTAGATCAGGACAACAGAATACATGAAATGTTTCTGGATACGGTTAAAGCAGCCATAGAAAGCAATGAGTCTGCTATAAAATAAATCTATAACAGGATATTCTCAATCTATATTGGACAAATAAATCCTACTATGTTAATATGATTACAAGGAATTAAGAAAGAAACAGATTCCAAAGAAGGAGGAAATAGAAATGGCAGATATCAGAGATTCTAAAAACTGGGGATTTGAGACAAAACAATTACACATTGGACAGGAACAGGCAGATCCGGTTACAGATGCAAGAGCAGTCCCGATCTATGCAACAACCTCTTATGTATTTCACGACTCACAGCATGCGGCAGACCGCTTCGGACTCCGTGATGCAGGAAATATATATGGAAGACTGACAAATCCGACACAGGATATTTTCGAACAGCGTATTGCAGCATTAGAAGGCGGTGTGGCAGCGCTGGCTGTAGCATCCGGTGCGGCAGCAATTGCCTATGCATTTCAGGCACTTGCAAAGGCGGGAGAGCATATTGTGGCATCCAAGACCATCTACGGCGGCACATACAATCTTCTGGCGCATACTCTTCCGCTCACAAACGATGTGACAACAACGTTTGTGGACCCTGAGAAAGAAGGATCTTTTGAGGCAGCCATTCAGGAAAATACAAAAGCGATATTTGTAGAGACACTTGGAAATCCGAATTCAAATCTGATCGATCTGGAGAAGGTGGCAGAGATCGCGCACAGACACAATATTCCGTTGGTAGTAGATTCTACATTTGCAACACCGTATCTGATCCGGCCGATCGAACATGGTGCAGATTTGGTGATTCACTCCGCAACGAAATTTATCGGCGGTCATGGAACAGCGATTGGAGGCGTGATCGTTGACAGTGGAAAGTTTGACTGGAAGGCATCCGGCAAATATCCGTGGATTTCAGAAGCCAACCCGAGTTATCATGGTGTATCGTTCTCAGATGCAGCAGGCAGTGCGGCATTTGTAACCTATATCCGTGCAGTGATCCTGCGTGATACGGGTGCAACACTTTCTCCGTTCCATTCCTTTATCTTCCTGCAGGGGCTGGAGACATTATCTCTGCGTGTTGAGCGGCATGTGAGCAATGCGCTGAAGATCGTGGAGTATCTTGCGAATCATCCGCAGGTAGAGGCTGTACACCATCCGTCACTGGAAACGGAGTCAACCCATGAATTATATAAGAGATATCTCCCGAACGGAGGCGGCTCTATCTTTACTTTTGAGATTAAGGGAGATGCGCAGACGGCCCAGGCATTTATTAACGGAAAATATAGGAAAATGGAAAAGGCAGATTTCGATAATATTCTTTTATCCGGGGGTACGATTCTCGGAACTTCAAGACAGCCTTTTAAGACCATAACCAAACCTGATGAAAACGGGCGTGATAGGGTTGAAATGATGGTTAAAAACTATGAAAAATGGAAGCTTGACGCGTTAATCGTGCTTGGAGGAAACGGAAGCCATAAGACTGCTAATCTTTTAAGCGAAAAAGGCCTTAATGTCGTGACCGCACCAAAAACAATTGACAATGATATATGGGGAACCGATGTTACATTTGGATTTGACAGTGCTGTTAAGGTTGCAACGGAAACTATGGATAATATAAAGACGACAGCTTCATCTCACGGCAGGATATTTGTTGTGGAAGTAATGGGGCATAAGACCGGCTGGGTAACCTTGTATTCAGGAATTGCAACAGGTGCTGACATAATACTTATCCCTGAAATTCCTTATGATATTAAGAAAATAACATCATATATAGAAAAAAGCGATAAGAAATACCTTGTAATTGCTGCGGCAGAAGGAATAGTGGAAAAGGAATTTTCTTCCTTAAAAAATAAAGAAAGGCGAAAGCTTCTCAGTGAGAAAAATTTAAAATCACAGGTTGAGAAACTTGCACTTGATATCCAGACGGCAACAGATAAGGAAGTGCGTATTACAATACCGGGACATACACAAAGAGGCGGTTCACCTACCGCGAGGGACAGAATTGTGTCAATGCAGACAGGAACGGCGACGGCTTTGAACATCATTAATAAAAACTATGGTGTAATGGCTGCGGTTATAAACGGAAGAATTGTTAATGTGCCATTAAAAGAAGTAGCAGGTAAGTTAAAAGTTGTACCGGCTGATGCAGAAATAATTCTCCAGGCCAAGGAGATGGGAATTTGTTTTGGAGATTAAAAAGATGAAAAAAGAAAACAAAATATATATGAACAGAGAGCTTTCCTGGCTCAAATTTAATGAACGTGTACTGGATGAAGCGAAGAGAGAAGGAGTGCCTGTTCGTGGAAGTTGACAAGGCATATAAAGACGGAGCAGACATTCTGGTACTGTCTGACCGGGATGTGGATGAAAACCATATGGCGATCCCGTCTCTTCTGGCAGTTTCTGCAGTGCATCAGCATCTGGTGGCAACGAAGAAACAGACCTCACTTTCTCTGATCCTGGAGTCGGGAGAACCAAGGGAGGTTCATCACTTTGCGACACTGCTCGGATATGGAGCGTGCGCAGTGAATCCGTATCTTGCATTGGATACGATCCATGAGCTGATCGAAGAGGAGATGCTGGACAAGGACTACTATGCGGCAGTGGAGGATTATACACTGGCGATCCTGCACGGAATCGTGAAGATTTCATCCAAGATGGGAATTTCCACGATCCAGTCTTATCAGGGAGCGAAGATCTTTGAAGCGATCGGAATTTCAAAAGAAGTGACAGACAAATATTTCGCAGGTACAGTCAGCCGTGTGGGCGGTATCACCATGGAGGATATCGAGAAGCAGGTAGATGAATACCATACAAAAGCATTTGATCCGCTGGGACTGACAACGAATCTGGCGCTGGAGAGTATGGGAAAACACAAGAGACGTGCAGATGGTGAAGAACACCGCTATAATCCGGAGACGATCCATTTGCTGCAGCAGGCGACCTGGACCGGGAATTATGAATTGTTTAAAGAGTATACGAAAAAGATCGATGCAGAGGAGACGGGATATCTGAGAAGCCTCATGGATTTTGCCTATGCAGAAAAAGAGATTCCGCTGGATGAAGTGGAGAGTGTGGAAGATATTGTGAAGCGATTTAAGACAGGAGCCATGTCCTACGGATCCATTTCACAGGAAGCGCATGAGACACTGGCAATCGCGATGAATCATCTGCATGGAAAATCCAACTCCGGAGAAGGCGGAGAGAGTGACGAGCGCCTGGATTCCGCAAATACAGAAACAGACAGATGTTCTGCCATCAAACAGGTTGCATCCGGAAGATTTGGTGTGACAAGCCGTTATCTGGTCAGCGCAAAGGAAATCCAGATTAAACTGGCACAGGGCGCGAAACCGGGTGAAGGTGGTCATCTGCCGGGGAAAAAGGTGTATCCGTGGGTGGCAAAGACAAGACATTCCACACCGGGAGTGAGTCTGATTTCTCCGCCGCCGCATCACGACATTTATTCGATCGAAGATCTGGCACAGTTGATCTATGATTTGAAAAATGCAAATAAATACTCCAGAATCTCTGTGAAACTGGTATCAGAAGCAGGCGTCGGAACCGTAGCAGCAGGTGTGGCAAAAGCAGGAGCACAGGTAATTCTGATTTCCGGTTACGACGGCGGTACCGGTGCTGCTCCGGAAAGTTCCATCCACAATGCGGGACTTCCGTGGGAACTTGGTCTGGCTGAGACTCATCAGACACTGATCCGGAACGGACTGCGTGAACGTGTGAAGATCGAAACAGACGGAAAACTGATGAGCGGAAGAGATGTGGCGATCGCGGCACTTCTGGGAGCGGAAGAATTCGGATTTGCGACAGCTCCGCTTGTAACGCTTGGCTGTGTGATGATGCGCGTATGTAATCTGGATACCTGTCCGGTGGGAATTGCTACACAGAATCCGGAACTTCGCAAACGTTTCCAGGGAAAACCGGAGTATGTAGAGAACTTCATGCGGTTTGTTGCCCAGGAGCTCAGAGAATATATGGCGAAACTCGGAGTTCGTACGGTAGATGAGATGGTAGGAAGAACAGACCTCTTAAAGAGAAATGAAACGAAGCATTCCCGGATGGCAGACAAGATGGATCTGGGTGAGATCCTGTATCATCCGGCAAAAGAAAATGTGACATTTAAAGAAGGAAAAGCCTATGACTTCCAGCTGGAAAAAACACTGGATGAGAGAGTTCTGTTAAAGAAACTGAAAACTGCGGTAGAAAAAGGAAACAAAGCAGTTCTGGAAACAGAGGTGAAAAATATCGACCGTTCTGCAGGTACGATCCTCGGCGCGGAGATTACCCGTTTCCACAAAGAAGGACTGCCGGAAGATACCATTGTTGTAAACTGCAAGGGAGTCGGCGGACAGAGCTTCGGAGCATTTATTCCGAAGGGACTGACCATGACACTCTGCGGAGATACCAACGACTATTATGGAAAAGGACTTTCCGGTGGAAAACTGGTTGTATATCCGCCGAAGAACAGAGGATATAAAGCCGAGGAAAATATCATTGTCGGAAACGTGGCGCTTTACGGTGCAACGGCAGGAAAAGTGTTCATCAACGGTGTTGCAGGAGAGCGTTTCGCAGTCCGCAATTCCGGAGCGTATGCCGTTGTAGAAGGGGTAGGTGAGCACGGATGTGAATATATGACCGGCGGACGTGTGGCAGTGCTTGGAAAAACAGGAAAGAACTTTGCTGCGGGAATGAGCGGAGGAATCGCCTACGTTCTGGATGAAAACAGTCATCTTTACCGCAATCTGAACAAGGCCATGATCGCAATTGAAAAAGTGGAGAACAAATATGACATCCAGGAGCTTCGCGCAATGATCGAGGAGCATGTGGAAAATACAGGTTCTGCGCGCGGAAAAGAGATTCTTGCCGACTTTGATGCGTATCTGCAGAAATTTAAAAAGATTATTCCTCATGATTATAAGAAGATGATCGCACTGGCTTCCAAGTGGGAAGAACGGGGAATGAGCAGCGAACAGGCACAGATGGAAGCCTTTAATGAGAGTTTTCAGATGAAAGAAAGTGAGGTATAGAAACAATGGGAAAACCAACAGGATTTTTAGATTACGAAAGAAAAAATACAAAGGCAGAAACACCGCTTCAGAGAATCCGTCATTTTCATGAGTTTAAAACTTCACTGCCTGTAAAAGAACAACAGAAACAGGGCGGACGCTGCATGGACTGCGGCGTGCCGTTCTGCCAGAACGGCAGCCTGCTCGCAGGCATGACATCCGGATGTCCGCTTCACAATCTGGTGCCGGAGACCAATGATCTGATCTATCGCGGGAACTGGAAACAGGCATATGAGCGTCTCGAAAAGACACATTGTTTTCCGGAATTTACCGGAAGAGTCTGCCCGGCGCTCTGTGAGGCGGCATGTACCTGTGCCTTGAACGGAGATCCGGTGGCAATTAAGGACAACGAGAAAATGATCATTGAACATGCATTCCAGAACGGATGGGTGACAGCACAGCCGCCGAAGGTGCGTACCGGAAAGACGGTGGCAGTGATCGGAAGCGGACCGGCAGGTCTTGCTGCGGCATTACTGCTCAACCGAAGAGGGCATCAGGTGACTGTATTTGAGCGAAGCGACAGAATCGGAGGACTTCTGTGCTATGGAATTCCGAATATGAAACTGGAAAAAGACATTGTAGAGAGAAGAGTCCGGCTGATGAAAGAAGAAGGCGTTCTTTTTAAAACCGGAGTGGATGTAGGAAAAGATGTGACTGCAGCAGAGCTTCAAAAACAGTTCGACCGGGTGATCTTAGCCTGCGGAGCATCGAATCCGAGAGATATCGAGGTGCCGGGAAGAGACAGTAAAAATATTTATTTTGCTGTGGATTTCCTGTCTTCGGTAACAAAGAGTCTCCTGGATCAGGATCTGAAAGAGGGCACTTTTATCCCGGCAAAAGGGAAACATGTGCTGGTGATTGGAGGCGGTGATACAGGAAATGACTGCGTGGGGACCGCGATCCGACTGGGGGCCAAATCGGTTACACAGCTGGAGATGATGCCCAAGCCTTCCAAAGAGAGAACAAAGTCCAATCCATGGCCGCAGTGGCCGCGCACGGAGAAGACGGACTATGGTCAGGAAGAGGCCATTGCAGTCTTTGGAAAAGATCCGAGAATGTATCAGACAACGGTAAAGGAATTCCAGAAGGACAAAAACGGAAATGTCAAAAAAGCAGTTCTGGTCAGCCTGGAGCCTCAAAAGGATAAAAAGACAGGCAGAATGCAGATGGTTCCCGTTGCGGGCAGTGAAAAAGTGGTGGATGCCAGTCTGGTACTGATCGCCGCAGGGTTTACGGGCAGTCAGAAATATGTAACAGATGCATTTGGGGTAACTGTAGATGCAAGAACAAATGTAGCGACAAAAGAAGAAACGTATGAGACCAATGTACCGGGGGTATTTGCAGCAGGAGATGTGCGCAGAGGTCAGTCGCTGGTCGTATGGGCGATCCAGGAAGGAAAACAGGCTGCAAAAGCAGTGGATTATTCTCTGATGGGGTATACAAATCTGTAAGAGAGAAATATAATAGGATCATAGTGTAAGACAAGGAGAGGATGTTATGGAGAAGTATAGAAAAACAGAAATTCTGCAGATCGTGGAGGAAGAAGGCGTTGAGTTTATCCGTCTGCAGTTTACAGATATGTTCGGAACCTTGAAAAATGTCGCAGTTCCGGTCAGCTGCCTGGAAAAAGCAATGGATGACCGCAGCGCGATCGACCTGGCTTCTTTGAACGGATTTGCAAAAGAAGAGGAGACAGAGTTGTATCTCAAGCCGGATTTTTCTACGTTTACCATACTGCCATGGCGTCCTCAGAATGGAAAAGTTGCCCGTTTTTTGTGTGACGTATGCACAGAGGATGAAAGAGAATATGAACTGAGCCCGCGTCTGATCCTGAAACGGGCGCTGGAAAAAGCTGAGAAACAGGGATATACACTGGAAGTGAATCCGGAGTGTGAATTTTTCCTGTTCCATACAGATGACGATGGAATGCCGACGACTGTTTCGCACGAAAGGGCAGGATATCTGGATACGTCGCCGATCGATCTGGGCGAGAATACAAGAAGGGAGATTATTCTGATGCTGGAGGAGATGGGATATCAGATCACATCTTCTCATCATGAGATCGCGCCGGCCCAGCATGAGATTGATTTTGCATTTGAAGACGCGCTTTCCACGGCCGATAAGGTGATGACATTTAAAATGGCAGTCCGTACGATTGCAAAGCGCTACGGTCTTCATGCTACATTTATGCCGAAACCACGCCAGGATGTAAACGGTTCCGGTATGCATCTTCACATGCGGCTTCTTAAGAACGGCAGAAATGTGTTTACCGGGGAAAACGGTGAATTGAGTACAGACGGCGAGGCATTTCTGGCAGGAATTCTGGGACATGTGGTGGGGATGACCGCAGTGTTTAATCCGCTGGTCAATTCCTATAAGCGTCTGGTTCCGGGCTTTGAGGCACCTTCCGATGTGACCTGGTCCAGAACACAGAGAAATGCGCTGCTCCATGTCAGAAAACGCAGAGGAGAAGGCGTGGATCTGGAGCTGAGAAGTCCGGATTGTGCGGCAAATCCATATCTGCTTCTGGCACTTTGTCTGGAAGCAGGACTGGATGGAATCAGGAAGCAGCAGAAAGCGCCAAAGGAACTGACAGAAGATATCCGCAGACTGTCCGGTGAGGAGAAAAAGCAGCGAAAAATTCAGAGCCTTCCGGAAAATCTGGGAGTGGCACTGGATGCAATGGGACAGGATCTGTTGGTGCGGGAAGTGCTTGGAGAATCCTATGTTGCGGAATATCAGAAAATGAAACGCCGGGAATGGAAAAACTATCTGGAACAGGTAACAAAGTGGGAACTGGAACAGTATCTGTATCTGGTTTAAAAAAAATCAATGGAGGCCGCAGATGGGAGTCATCGTTGTCGTATTACCAAAGCTTGAGAATGCGAAAAAAGTGAAGAAAATACTGCTTGAACACGGATTTCAGACGGTGTTTGCGTGTTCTTCTGCCTCTGCGGCTCTTCAGATGGTTGGTGAATATTCGTATGGTCTTGTCATCAGCGGGTACCGGATGCCGGATATGTATTATCTGGATCTGGTAGATTGCCTGCCGCGGAATTTTGAATCCATTCTGTTAGGATCCGAGGAGACGGTGGCACAAGTCGGTGCAGGGATTTTATCCCTGACCATGCCGATCAAAGCCTATGATCTGGTCAATACCGCAGATATGGTGCTTCGTCAGCTGGAGCGGCGGATCAAAAAGAAAACCCGGACACCCAAAAAACGGAGTGAGAAGGAACAGAGTTATATCCGTAATGCAAAATTTCTGTTGATGGAGAGAAACTATCTGACAGAGGAGGAAGCTCACAAATATCTGCAGAAATGCAGTATGGATAATGGAACGAATATGGTGGAGACAGCACAGATGATCCTGACACTGCTGTTTGATGAGACATAACTGGAAAAGAGTGAGGAAAATAGAATGCCGAATTTAAATGAAAATTATTTGAAACTGCAGGAAAATTATCTTTTTTCGGAGATCGCACACCGTGTTGCTGCGTATACGAAGCAGAATCCGGGAAAAAATGTGATACGCCTGGGAATCGGAGATGTCACACGTCCTCTGTGTCAGTGTGCCGGAGAGGCACTTCTTGAAGGGGCAAAAGAGATGATGTCTGCGGATACGTTTAAAGGATATGGCCCGGAGCAAGGGTATGAAGATACCAGAAAAGCCATTGTGGACTATTACAAAAGAAGTGGTGTAGAGATCGATGCGTCTGCCGTGTTTGTGTCAGACGGAGCAAAGAGTGATACAGGGAATATCACGGATCTGTTTGCTCACGACAATGTGATCCTGATCCCGACACCGGTTTATCCTGTCTATGTGGACTCCAATGTTATGTGCGGAAATAAAGTGGAGTATATTGAGGGAAATGCAGACAATGACTTCCTTCCGATGCCGGACTGGAATCAGCATGCGGATATCATTTATATCTGTTCGCCAAACAATCCGACCGGCGCATGCTATAACAAAGGCCAGTTAAAAGAGTGGGTGGATTATGCGCTGAAGAATCAGGCAGTGATCCTTTTTGATGCGGCTTATGAGGCGTTTGTGTCTGATCCGGAACTTCCGAGAAGTATCTATGCCGTAGAAGGGGCAAAACAGTGCGCGATAGAGTTCTGTTCGCTTTCCAAAACAGCGGGATTTACCGGAACCAGATGTGGATATACGATCGTTCCCAAGGAACTGGTATTTACAGCGTCCACAGGAGAAGAGATGTCGCTCAATGCTATGTGGAACAGACGTCAGTGCACAAAATACAATGGTACTTCCTATATTGTACAGAAAGCGGCAGCGGCAGTGTTCAGTGAGGAAGGCATCCGTCAGTGCCGGGAGAATCTGGAATACTATCGGGAGAATGCGCGAGTCATTACGGATACACTTTCAGACCTTGGTATCCGGTTTTATGGAGGGGTACATTCCCCGTATGTCTGGTTTGAATGCCCGAAGGACATGGATTCCTGGACATTTTTTGACTATCTGCTGCAGGAGATCCAGGTAGTCGGAACGCCCGGAGCCGGATTTGGAGAGAATGGAAAACACTATTTCCGTCTGACCTCATTTGGTACTTATGAGAATACAGCAGAGGCAATGAAACGCTTCCGGAATCTTCTGGAAACAAAATAAAAAACGGAAGTTCGTGTTCTCTGACTGGAAAAGTTTTCTTTCTTAAAAAAGCATGAAGTTTATGACAGTAAGAGCCAAATATGGTATACTGATAGAGACTAAGTGAGAAGGGAGATTTTCCAAGTTGAGAGGAGAACACCAGATGGAAGACGCGATCAAGAATTATGAAGACGTGGACAGTTGGAAGACCGTCATTTTCTTATATAATGCAGCAATGAAAGAGGTAGGAACGAAGCTGGAGATTCTCAATGATGAGTTTCAGCATGTACATAAATATAATCCGATCGAGCACATTAAGACAAGGATCAAGACGCCGGAGAGTATTGTAAAAAAGCTCAAGCGATATGGCTATGAGACCTCGATCGAAAATATGCTCCGTTATATCAATGACATGCTCAGGCGCGCAGTTTCTATCAGTTCCTTCACCTTGTAACGGCTGAGTAGTTTTTTAGCCACATCGCCGCCGCAGAGCGGAATATTCAAGGCGTAGAGCAGATGACGGCCATCAGTATGGCGGCTTTTCTCTACACTCTCCAGAAGATTGCTTACGCTCTTCTTGCCAAATCCTTCGAAACAGGAAATCTCGAACGCATAATTCTTCAGTTTGTAGAAATCTGCATATTCCCTGATAAAACCATGATTGATGAATTTCCAGACAGTCTGTTCTGAGATTCCGTCAATATTGATTCCTTCCTTGCTGACGAAGCGGGCAAATTTCTTAAGTTGTTTGGCTGGGCAGGCTGCATTGGTGCAATGGAGAGTCTTCGTGCCGCTCTCACTCTCGCGCACTACGGCTGTCGCATGGCAAACCGGACATTCGTCGGGAATGACAAAACTCCCCACAACCTCTGTAATATTGATTACCTTCGGGATAATCTTATTGGCCTTGATGACCTGCAGTCTGGTTCCCTTGTCGCCAATGCCCAGACGCTCGCATTCGCTTACATTGCAGAGTGAGGCACGCTGCACGGTGGTTCCTTCAAGTTCTACCGGTTTAAAAACAGCTACAGGCGTGATGGTGCTGGCTGCGCACGACCATTCGATGTGGTCGAGTTCTGTCTCTGCATGTTCATCTTGCCATTTGAAGGCAAATCCTGCCCTCGTAGCGTGGTGGCCTGTAACCGAACCGGTAGCTGCATAAGCCGTATCATCGTAGCAAATCACCAGTCCGTCTACCGGGAAAGGATTCTTCTTGCTTGTCACCTTCTCCGTAAACTTGTCTATTTCCAGCTGGATATTTTCTGTGGTAGGGTGGTCAATACGCTCTCGTTCTACAGGATTCATTCCCAGGTCTTTCAGCATCTGCATGCGTTCGCCCCATGAGGTAAGTTCCCGATCAGTATAAACCAGGGTGAACGGAATCCATTGGATGTGGCGCTGCTTCACCTCATCAATATCCTTCAGCGTGAGTGAGCCTGAAGCGAGGTTTCGTGGATTGGCGTAATCGCCTTCGCTTTCGATGATGAACTGTTCGAAATCAGCATACGAAATGACGGCTTCCCCTCTTACTACAAGATGTCCTTTCTCTGAAATGGTAGCAGGAATGCCTGAAATGGCTGGAGCCAAGTGGGTAATGTTGGTGCCGATGTGTCCGTTACCGCGGGTAACGATCTTGGTGAGTTTTCCGCCGTCATAGGTTACTACGAGGGTCAGTCCGTCCAGTTTCCATGAAATCCAGATAGGGCGGTCTTCTGCCCATTTTACAAGATCACTTACCTGTTTGGTCTTTGCCAGAGAGAGGGCGGCAAATTCATGCTCCTCTTTCTTTCCTACGATAGAATCTTCTGACACGCGATTAGTAGGGGAGTCAGGCAGAATTTCGCCTGTTTCCTCTTCCAATCTCTTGAGCTGGTCGAAAAGGGCGTCCCACTCATAGTCGGTCATGAGTTCGCCTTTTCCGTTATAATAACTATCCGAAGCTTGGTTGAGTCTTTCAACCAAGCTCTTCATCTGCAATAGTTTCTCTTCCATAATGAATGTTTGAGGATGTTTATCAAATGTTGTGTTTTTCGATGGTCAGAAATTAATCTGCAGGTTCCATGGCTATGGAGAGTTTTTCAAAGGCGAAACGCTGACCTCTGTTTCCTCCATAGTTTACACGTCC
>ENA-UEOM01000725-UEOM01000725.1-human-gut-metagenome-genome-assembly--contig:-NODE-725-length-13781-cov-6.508830_pt1 | contig 13781 bp, 9 predicted proteins | sample MGYA00242993_ERZ507994 | MGnify/ENA primary metagenome ERZ507994 (study PRJEB26167, sample SAMN06115536) | human gut metagenome | host: Homo sapiens | place: China:Neimenggu | collected 2014-11-07... | reverse complement strand
AGTCCGAGAAGGACATTCAGGATCTGACCGACAAATTTACCAAGCGCATCGACGAGATGTGCAGCGTCAAGGAAAAGGAGCTCATGGAGATCTGAGCCAAAAAGCCTCGCAGAGTTTCGCCGCGCACGGCGAAAAAAATTGTCGATCTGTTTTGTCCGGGGGCGTGTACCTCGGACAAAACACACTACGCGCTGCAAGTGTGAGATCTGGGCGCCTGCGGCGCCCGGATCATGCGCACAGCGGCGTGCAGTCGTTTCAAACGGAAAACCAGCGAAGCGTTTTCCGTTTGAGCGCGTGTCAAAAATCTGTTTTGACACGCCTGAAAGCCGCCGAACGGCGGCTTTTGTTGTGAAAGGAAACGCAATGGCAGCCATTTTCTCAAAGAAAAACGAAATCCTTCCGCCGCCGCGCCACATCGCCATCATTATGGACGGCAATGGCCGCTGGGCACAGAAGCGCGGCCTTCCGCGCACTGCCGGTCACGCGGCCGGCAGCGAGACCTTCCGCCGCATCGCGACCTACTGTAAGAACATCGGCGTGGAGTATCTGACGGTCTACGCCTTCTCCACGGAAAACTGGAAGCGCTCGGCGGACGAGGTGCAGGCCATCATGGGCCTGTTTGAAAAATATCTGCACGAGGCCATCGACGAGATGGAGGCCGACCATATCCGGCTGAAAATTCTCGGCGAGCTTGGCCCCATCAGCCCGGAGCTGCGGCGGCTCATCGAGCGCACGGACGAGATCTCCACGCATTATCAGGGCTTTCAGGCAAACGTCTGCATCAATTACGGCGGACGCGACGAGATCATCCACGCCGCGCGGCGCTTTGCCGCCGACTGCGTTCAGGGTCTCAAAAAGCCGGAGGAGCTGACGGAGGCGGATTTCGCGCATTATCTCTACACCGACGGCATTCCAGATCCGGAACTGATTATCCGCCCCTCCGGCGAAGAGCGCATCTCGAATTTTCTGCTCTGGCAGTCGGCCTATTCAGAGTATTATTTTACCAATGTGCTCTGGCCGGACTTTGACGAAAAAGAGCTTGATAAGGCGATCGCAGCCTATCGGAAGCGCGACCGCCGGTTTGGAGGCGTAAAGAAATGAAACAGAGACTTCTAGTGGCAGCCGTCGGCGTACCGCTGCTGATTTTGGTGCTGGTGTTTCTGCCGCCCATCGCGGCGACGATCCTCGTCGCGGCCATCGCAGGCGCGGCGGCCTATGAGCTGCTGCACACCGCCGGAAAAAACGTCCCCCCCGCAGTCTACGTTCTGACCATCCTCGCGGCAGTGCTGACCGTGCTGTTCTGCGCGCGGAAGCCGTGGCTTGCGGCATACTCCGCGCCGGACTACCGGCCGTACCTCTACGCCGCACTCGCATTTTTGTATGTGATGGCGCTCTTTTTCACCGCCGTCCATACGCACGGAACGGAAAAGGCCATGCCGTTCGCGTCCGTGGCCATCTGCATCGTCGCAGCGTTCCTTTTTCCGGCCATGTACAGCTTCATCGCGCTGCTTCGGAACATCGGCCCGTCGTTCGTGCTGATACCGTTTGTCGTCGCCTTCATCGGCGACAGCTTCTCCATGCTCGGCGGCATGGCCTTCGGACATAAGAAATTCGCCCCGCGCGTCAGCCCCAACAAAACGTGGGCGGGCTTTCTCGCTGGCCCGGTCGGCAGCGCGCTCGGCATGATGCTTCTCTGTCTCGTCTGCAAATGGGCGTGGTCCATGGAGCTTCCCATCTGGTATTTCGCGCTGACCGGCGTGCTTGCCAACCTCTTCGGCCAGCTCGGCGACCTCTCGACCAGCCTCATCAAGCGCGAGGCCGGGATCAAGGACTACAGCCACATCTTTCTGACCCACGGCGGCGTGCTTGACCGGTTCGACTCGATCCTGTTCATCGCGCCGGTCGTCTACGCGGCAGTGCTCTGCATGGAGGCCGCGCTGTGACGAAACGGATCTCCATTCTCGGCTCGACCGGCTCCATCGGCCGCCAGACGCTCGACGTGGCGGAAAAGCTGCAAATCCCCGTCGCGGCGCTGGCAGCCTCGCGGAACGTGGAGCTGCTGGAGGCACAGTGCCGCAAATTCCGTCCGGAGCTGGCCGTTTTGTTTGACGAAGCGGCTGCGGAGGAATTAAAGCGCCGTCTTTCGGATATGAATATCAAGGTAGCAGGCGGAATGGAGGGGCTGCTGGCCGCAGCCGTGCTCGACTCCGCCGATACCGTCGTGACGGCGGTATCCGGCATGATCGGCCTGCGGCCGACGCTGGCCGCCATCGAACGCGGCAAGCGCATCGCGCTGGCGAACAAGGAGACGCTCGTCTGTGCGGGCGAGCTGGTCATGCGCGAGGCGCAGCGCCGCGGCGCGGAGATCATCCCCGTCGATTCGGAGCATTCGGCCATTTTCCAGTGCCTGATGGGCTGCCGCGACCGGAGCGAGGTGCGGCGGCTGATCCTGACGTGCTCCGGCGGGCCGTTCTACGGCAAAACGGCGGCGGAGCTTCAGAAGGTGACGCGCGTGGACGCGCTCCGGCACCCGAACTGGAAAATGGGTCCGAAGATCACCGTGGACTGCGCGACGCTGATGAACAAGGGTCTCGAGGTGATCGAGGCGATGCGGCTCTACGGTCTGCCGCTCCAGCAGGTGACGGCGGTCATCCACCGGCAGTCCATCGTCCACTCGCTCGTGGAGTTCCGCGACGGGGCCGTGATGGCGCAGCTCGGAACGCCGGATATGCGCATCCCCATCGGGCTTGCGCTGACGTATCCGAAGCGGGAGGAAAATCCCGCTCCGCCGCTCGATCTGCTCTCCTGCCCGCCGCTGACCTTCGCCGCGCCGGACGAGGAGGCCTTCCGCTGCTTCCGTCTCGCAAGACAGGCGGCAAAGCAGGGCGGGACGGCCTGCGCCGTCCTCAACGGCGCGAATGAAGCCGCCGTCGGCCTGTTTTTACAGGAGAAGCTGGGCTTCCCGGAAATCGCCGACGCGGTCGAAGCGGCGCTGGACGCCGTGCCGCAGTGCGCAGACGTGACGCTGGAGGCGGCGCTGGACGCCGACCGGCAGGCAAGAGACATCGTTTTTGCAAGGTTTAGGTGATGCTATGTATATTCTGATCGCAATTCTGATCTTCGGCTTTCTGATCTTCATTCACGAGCTGGGCCATTTCCTGACGGCCAAGGCTCTGGACGTGCAGGTCAACGAATTTTCCATCTGCATGGGCCCCGCGCTTCTCAAAAAGCAGCGCGGCGAAACGCTCTATTCCCTGCGCTGCATCCCCATCGGCGGCTTCTGCGCCATGGAGGGCGAGGACGGCGACTCCGACAATCCCCGCGCCTTCACCAGCAAGTCCTGGTGGCGGCGGCTCATCATTCTGGCCGCAGGCTCGTTCATGAACTTTCTGACCGGCCTTCTGGTGCTGGTCATCGTCTATTCCTGTGCCGCCCCCTCCTCGACCGCGCGCATCGACAGCTTCTTTGAGGACTGCCCGTATCAGTCGGAGGAAGGGCTTCATCAGGGCGATGAATTCTACAAGATCGACGGCCGGCGCGTATTTATCTATTCCGATGTCGCAATGCTGCTTGGCCGCAACGAGACGGGCGTGTTCGACCTGACCGTCCGGCGCGACGGAAAGCTCGTCGAGCTGAAGGACTTCAAAATGGTTCCGGTCGAATACACCATCGACGGCGTCAAGCAGACCAAGTACGGCTTCTACTTCGCTGCCGAAGAAAAAAACGTCGGCAGCGTCCTGAAAAACACATGGAACACGGCGCTGGACTTCTCGCGCATCGTCTGGATGGGCCTTGGCGACCTGATCTCGGGCATGGTCTCCGTCAAGGAGATGAACGGCCCGGTCGGCATCGTCTCCACCATCGTGCAGACCGGTGAAAGCGCCGCGACGGTTGCGGACGGCCTTCTGAACGTCGCCTATCTCGGCGCGTTCATCGCCATCAATCTGGCGGTCATGAACATGCTGCCGCTGCCCGCGCTGGACGGCGGGCGGGTGTTCCTGCTGCTGGTGAATACGGTCTTTACCGCCATCACAAAGAAGAAAATCCCCACAAAATACGAGGGCTACGTCCACGCGGCAGGCATGGTGCTGCTGCTGGCGCTGATGGCCTTCGTGATGTTCAACGATATCTGGAGACTGTTCCAGTAGGAGCGCAGCATGACAAAACAAATTCTCGTGGGCGGCGTCCCCATCGGCGGCGGCGCGCCCGTTTCCATCCAATCGATGCTCAATACAAAAACGACCGACGTGGAAAGCTCTCTGCGCCAGCTGCGGGAGCTTGCCGACGCAGGCTGCCAGATCGCACGGCTTGCCGTGCCGGACATGGACGCGGCAAGGGGCTTTGCCGAGATCGCGTCCGCCTCTCCCCTGCCGCTGGTCGCCGATATCCACTTTGACTACCGCCTTGCCATCGCGGCGGCGGAGGGCGGCGCAGCCAAGATCCGCATCAACCCCGGCAACATCGGCGGCGAGGAGCGCGTCCGCGCGGTCGTGGACGTCTGCAAGGAAAAGAAGATCCCCATCCGCATCGGCGTCAATGGCGGGAGCCTCGATAAACGGCTGCTCGAAAAATACGGCCATCCGACGCCGGAGGCGCTGGTCGAAAGCGCGTTTTCGCACATCGAGCTGCTTGAAAAATACGGCTTTTACGACATCTGCGTGTCGATGAAGTCCAGCTCCGTACCGCTCATGATGAAGGCGTATTCGCTCTTCCATGCGCAGTCGGACTATCCGCTGCACCTCGGCGTGACCGAGACCGGCACCGAATACATGGGCACGATCAAATCCGCAATGGGCATCGGCGGACTGCTGTGCATGGGCATCGGCGATACGATCCGCGTGTCGCTGACGGCGGACCCCGTGCGCGAGGTCTATGCCGCCAAGGCGATTTTGAAGGCCGCCGGTATCCGCCGCGACGGCGTCAATATCGTCGCCTGCCCGACCTGCGGCCGGACGCGCATCGACCTCATCGGCCTTGCAGGCCGCGTGGAGGAGGCGCTTCGCGGCTGCGAAAAGCCCATCACCGTCGCGGTCATGGGCTGCATCGTCAACGGCCCCGGCGAAGCGCGGGAGGCCGATATCGGCATTGCCGGCGGCGAGGACTGCGGCGTGCTTTTCGTCAAGGGCGAGCTGAAGGAGCGCCTGCCCTATGACGAGCTGCTTCCGGCGCTGCTGCGCTATGTCGAGGCAATGTAAAATGTTGTTCAGCGGATTGCTTCCGTAAGCGCCTTTCGACCAGCTTTCTTTCCCACAGGGGGAGTGGCCTCCGGCGGCATACTTTTTTCTGGCAAGACAGAAAAGAATGGGCCACCGGAGGCATCCCGCGCCATTCCGACGCAGAAATGACCGCCCCGGCGGTCTTTTATACACACGTTCCCGCCCTTCCGGGCGGCAAAAGGAGCACACAATGTCTCAGGTACACTTTCTTGACCTGTTTCTTGGATATGAGCCGCCCGAGGCGATCCGCGCCGAGGTAGAGACGCTTGCCGTTGAGCACGCGGGAATTGACCGCGAGGCGCGCACGATCTCGCTGCGCCTATCCTCCGGCGTTTACATCACCGAGGCCCTGCTCAGCCAGATGGCCTCCGAGTTGGAGGCGCGCTACGGCCTCCGGCGGCTGGAGCTTTCCGTCCAGTACCCGCCCGAGGCGCTGGCAAGCTTTGACTACTGCGACCTCTACCGCGTCTTTGTCAAGGCCTACTCTCCGTCGGCTGCGATCCTCGCGGGCGCGGGCTACGCGCTGGAGGGCGACACGCTGACCATCCATCTGCGCGCAAACGGCAAAAACGAGCTTCTGCCCCACGTTCCGATGGCAGAACGCTTCCTGTTCGAGCGTTTCGGCGTACATAAGACCATTTCCGTCGAGGCGCACAGCAATCTGGAGGGAAAGGCGCTCTTTGAGGAGACCGAGCGCATCCGCAGGGAAGCCATGAAAAGTATGCCTGCGGTCACGGACGCTGCCTCACCCGCTCAGAAGAGCGGCGGCTCCCGCCCGCAGCAGCAGGCCCCGCAGCAGACCGGCGACCTCTTCTACGGCAAGCCCTTCCACGGCGAAAAGGTTCCCATCCGCGATCTCAATCTGGACATGTTCCGCGTCGTGGTCGAGGGCAAGGTCTTTGCCGTGCAGCACCGCGAGCTGAAAAAACGCAACGCATGGGTCATCTGCTTCGACGTGACCGACTACACTGGCTCCGTCCGCGTCAACCAGTTCATGGAGGCCGACAAGGCAAAGCCCATTCTGGAAAATGTACAGGTCGGCATGTGGGTGCGCATTCAGGGCAAAATGACCTTTGACCGCTACGACAACGAGATGGTCATGCAGCCGAATTCCATCCAGAAGCTCAAGGCGCCCAAGCGCGAGGACACCGCGCCGGAAAAGCGCGTCGAGCTGCACCTGCACACCACCATGTCCTCCATGGATGCCCTGACCGACACAGCCGCCGCCGTCAAGCAGGCGGCAGCGTGGGGCCACAAGGCCATCGCCATCACCGATCACGGCTGCGCGCAGTCCTTCCCGGACGCCATGAAGGCCGCCGGAAAGGCCAAGGTCGCAGGCACGGATGAAAACATCAAGATCCTCTATGGCTGCGAGGGATATTATGTCAACGACGTGGACGACCGCATCGTCGTTCACGGCGATCTCGACGCGGATTTCGACGCGGAATACGTCGCATTCGATCTGGAAACGACCGGCCTTTCCGCTCAGCACGATGTCATCATCGAGATCGGCGCCGTCGTCATGAAGCGCGGCGAGGTGCTCGATACCTTCCAGACGTTCGTTGCGCCCGGACGGAAGCTCACGCCGAAGATCATCGACCTGACCGGTATTACCGACGAAATGCTCGTCGGCGCGCCGCCGATTGACGAAATTCTGCCGAAGTTTCTGGAATTCGTGGGCGGACGTCCGCTCTGCGCGCACAACGCCGACTTTGACATCGGCTTTGTGACGGCGGCCTGTGAGCGGCTGCATATCCCGTTCCAGCCCACGTCGCTCGACACGCTCATTCTGGCGCAGAATCTTTTGCCCGACCTTGGAAAATACAAGCTCAACATCGTGGCGGACTTCCTGAGCCTGCCGGACTTCAACCACCACCGTGCATCCGACGACGCCATCACCTGCGGCTACCTGCTCGCGCGGTTCTATACGATGCTGGAGGAAAAAAACGTCCGCACCATTCAGGCCATCAATCCCGCGATGGTCGAGCTGCGCAGCGGCGGCAAGATCATGGATCGGCGCGCGCGTCACATCATTGTTTTTGCGAAAAACTCCATCGGTCTGCGCAATCTCTACCGTCTCATTTCCTACGGCAATCTGAAATATTTCAAGCGCTACCCCATCATGCCGAAGTCGGAAATGCTCCGCTGGCGCGAGGGTCTGCTCATCGGCTCCGCCTGCGAGGCAGGCGAGCTGTTTCAGGCGGTCATGGCGCACAAGAGCCACGCGGAGCTGAAACGCATCGCCTCGTTCTACGATTTCCTCGAGGTGCAGCCGCTCTGCAACAACTTCTTCATGCTGGAAAAGGGTCTGGCGGAAAGTGAAGAGGAGCTGCGCAGCTTCAACCGCACCATCGTCGAACTGGGCGAGGAGCTTGGAAAGCCCGTCGTCGCCACCGGCGACGTGCATTTCCTGAATCCGGAGGATGAAATTTACCGCCACATTCTTCTGGCGACCAAGCAGATGCCGGACGCAGACCGTTCGCTTCCGCTCTATTTCAAGACCACCGACGAAATGCTCACGGAGTTCTCCTATCTCGGCGAGGAAAAGGCGTATGAGATCGTCGTCAAAAATCCCAACATGATCGTCGATTGGTGCGATCAGGTGCGGCCCGTGCCGCACAACCTGTTCGCGCCGAAGATTGAAAACTCGGTGGAGGATCTGGAAGCGCTGGTCTATGGCAAAATGCACCGCCTCTACGGTGAAAATCCGCCGGAGCTGGTGCAGAAGCGCGTCGATACCGAGATGCACGACATCATTTCCTGTCACTACGACGTTATTTATATGTCCGCGCAGAAGCTCGTCCAGAACTCGTTGGAGCATGGCTATCTGGTCGGCTCGCGTGGCTCGGTCGGCTCGTCGATCGTGGCGTTCATGTCCGGCATCACAGAGGTCAACTCCTTCCCGCCGCACTACCGCTGCCCGAAGTGCCACTACACGACCTTTGACGTTCCGGACGACTGCCCCTGCGGCGCGGACCTTCCGGACGCGGTCTGCCCCGAGTGCGGCGCGAAGCTGGACAAGGACGGCTTCAACATCCCGTTCGAGACGTTCCTGGGCTTCGGCGGCGACAAGGTTCCGGATATTGACCTGAACTTCTCGGGCGAGTATCAGGCCCGCGCGCACGCCTACTGCGTCGAAATGTTCGGAAAAACGCATGTTTTCCGTGCAGGCACCATCGGCACGGTCGCGGAAAAGACCGCCTACGGCTACGCGAAGAAATACCTCTCCGAGCGCAACATGACCGTCAGCAAGGCGGAGGAAAACCGGCTGGCGGCAGGCTGCGTCGGCATCAAGCGCACGACCGGCCAGCACCCCGGCGGTCTGGTCGTCATTCCGCAGGAAAACGAGATCTGGGATTTCTGCCCGGTGCAGCATCCGGCGGACGACAAGGACTCCGAGTGGATCACGACGCATTTTGAATACCACTCGATGGAGGAAAACCTCCTCAAGCTGGACATGCTGGGACACGATGACCCGACCATGATCCGTATGCTGGAGGATCTTACCGGCGTGGATGCGCAGAAGATCCCGCTCGACGACAAGGACACCATGTCCATCTTCACCTCCAGCAAGGTGCTGGGCTTTGAGGACGATCCCGTTCTCGGCCCGGTCGGCTCCTGCGGCATCCCGGAATTCGGCACGAGCTTCACGCGCGGAATGCTTCAGGAGACACAGCCGACCAAGTTCGATACGCTCATCCGTCTGTCCGGCTTCTCACACGGCACGGACGTGTGGCTCGGAAATGCGCGCGATCTGATCCTGTCCAAGACGGCCAGCGTCAACGACGCCATCGGGTGCCGCGACGACATCATGCTCTATCTCATCAAATGCGGTATGCCGGAAAAACGTTCGTTCAAGATCATGGAGGCCGTCCGAAAGGGCCGCGGCCTGCCGGAGGGCGCGGAGGAGGAAATGATCGCCGCCGGCGTCCCGGACTGGTACATCGGCTCGTGCAAAAAGATCAAATACCTCTTCCCGAAGGCGCACGCGACGGCTTACGTCATGATGGCCTTCCGCATCGCGTGGTTCAAGGTGCATGAGCCGCTGGCCTTCTATGCCGCGTATTTCTATCGCCGGAGCCAGAAGGACGGCTTTGACGCGGGCATGATGTGCCACGGCATCGAGACCGTCAAGGAAAATCTGACCGCCATCAAGGCCAAGGAGGACGCGACGGCAAAGGACGACGATCTGTTTACCACGCTGGAGCTTTGCTATGAGTTCTATCTTCGCGGCTTCTCGTTTGCGCCCATCGACCTCTACAAATCGCACGCGACCAAATTCCTGATCGAGGATGGAAAGCTTCTGCCGCCGTTCGTGGCCATCTCCGGCCTTGGCGAGACTGCCGCATGGGACATTATGGAGGGCCGCGAGGGCAAGAGCTTCCTTTCGATCGAGGAATTCTCCTCCGCCTGTCCGAAGGTCTCCAAAACGCATATCGAGGAGCTGAAAGCGGCGGGCGCCTTCGGCAATATGCCGGAAACCAGCCAGATCACGCTTTTCTGAGCCTCTCCGCTTATAAAATGGACATGCTCCCTCCGGGAGCGGCAGTGAGGAGCTGCCGTTTCAGGAGGGAGCATTGTTTTCGCCGCCAAGGGCGCAGACTGGATAAAAGGAGGCAGCCAGGCGGACACGAAGTCCCAGGGAGTTTACCCTATCAAGGCTGCCGTTTTTAGCATACTGGACGTTTGGGGAATTGCCAATTTCAATTTGTTCTTTTTCCCGCTGGCACGGCGTTTTGGAGAAGTCTATTGACAGCCGCAGTCCGCACGGCTATCATAAAATCATCCAATACGATCATGCAAGGAGAGATCAGAACGCTATGGAAAATTACAGATTTTCAACGCTGGAATACAAACGCCCCGATCTGGAAGCGCACCGCGCACAGCTTGCCCAATGGAAGGACGCCGTTGCGCACGCGGAGAGCTACACCGCGCTGCGCACGCTGATGCTGGAGATCGACCGTGAGAGCTGCGAGCTGTCCACACAGTATTCTATCGCGCACATCCGGCATACGCTCGACACGCGCGACGAGTTTTATGAGGCGGAGATCGCATATCTGCAAGACACGCTGCCCACACTCAGCGGCGACGAGGTCGCGCTCAGCGAGGCCATCGCGTCCAGTCCCTTCCGCCCGGACATCGAGCAGGAGTTCGGCAAGCAGTATTTTGTCTCCATGGACTTGCAGAAAAAGCTGTTCTGTGAGGCCAACATCCCGCTGCGTCAGCAGGAAAGCCGCCTGACCAACGAATACCAGAAGATCATGGCCACGGCGGAGATCCCGTTTGACGGAAAGACGCTGAATCTCTACGGCGTTCAGAAATATTTTGAGCATCCTGACCGCGCGATGCGTGCCGCCGCCGTCAAAGCATATTCCAAGTTCTACGAGAACAACGAGCCGCGTCTCGAGGAGATCTGGGACGAGCTGATCCGCATCCGCAACCAGATGGGCAAAAATCTCGGCTACGAGAACTACATCCCCGTCGGCTATCTCGAGCAGGGCCGCACAGATTACGGCGAAAAGGAGGTCGCCTCCTTCCGTGAGCAGGTGCGCACCTTCCTTGTCCCGCTGTGCCAGAAGCTCTACGACGCGCAGGCCAGGCGCCTCGGCCTCGACCACGTCATGTGCTACGACGAGAAGATGGTCTTCCCGGACGGCAACGCCGAGCCTGCGGGCGACGACGAATTCATGGTCAAGACCGCGCAGAAGATGTACCACGAGATCAGCCCGGAGACCGGTGAATTCATCGACTTCATGATCGATCATGAGCTGATGGATCTGCAGAACAAGCCGGGCAAGGCCTCCACGGGCTATATGACGAGCCTGCCCAGCCTGAAGGCTCCGTTCGTGTTCTCCTGCTTCAACCACACGATCTTTGATATGCAGGTGCTGACGCACGAGCTGGGCCACGCCTTTGCCGGCTATATGGCCATGCGCAGCCAGCCCATTTCGGACTATTACAGCGAGTCCACCGACATCGCGGAGATCCACTCCATGTCCATGGAGCAGTTCGCGTATCCCTATGCCGAGTGGTTCTTCGGCGATCAGGCGGATAAGTTCCGCTTCGCGCATTTGCAGGAGGCGCTGACCTTCGTGCCCTTCGGCGTAGCCGTAGACGAATTCCAGCACATCTGCTACGCGCATCCCGAGCTGACGCCCAAGGAGCGGACATACCAGTGGCACCTGCTGGAGGAAAAATATATGCCGTGGCGCCGCTACGAAAACGACCCGTTCTTTGAACGCGGCGGCTACTGGTATCACAAGCTGCACATCTACCTCTACCCCTTCTACTACATCAATTATACGCTCACGACCATGGGCGCGATGGAGTTCAAGAAGAAGTATGCCGAGGACAAGGCGGCGGCATGGCAGGACTATCTTAACCTCTGCAAGGTCGGCGGCAGCCGCAGCTATCTGGAAACGCTGCGTTATGCGAACCTGTCGGATCCCTTCGAGGCCGGCTCCGTCGAGCGTGCCTGCGGGTATGCGGAGGAAATTCTGCTTGCGCAGATGGCCGCGCAGGAGCAGAAGGCGTAAACGAAAGCTTCCGATGGGCAAAAGCACTTTGGTGCAAGCACTTCGAAGGCAGCCTTGTCTGCCGCGGATCTGAGATCCCGGACGGTGCTGCGGCGCACCTGCGCCTGCCGTCGGGCCGTACAGCGGAGCTTACCGGCGGCCGCCGGCACTTTGTCGATTGCGCGAGCTTTTCATGCAGGATTCGCCGCAAGATCATAACGACTCAAAAGGGAGTATTCACCAGATGCAAAGCATTACAGAAATTCTCAAGGGATTTGACCAGCCGTGCCCGTGCGGCAAAAAACACACCTCCGCGCTGGATATGCTCGTCAGCGGGCCGGGCGCGCTTGCGCGGCTTCCGGAGCTGCTGGCGCGTTACGACGCGAAAAAGCCTTTCCTTCTGGCAGATCGGAATACCTTCGCCGCCGCGGGCGGGCGTGTATGCGAGATCCTGACGCAGGCAGGCTTCGGCTATGCGTCCTATGTTTTCCCGGACGAGCGCCTCGAGCCGGACGAGCATGCCGTCGGCGCGGCGGTCATGCACTTTGACGACAGCTGCGATCTGATCCTCGGCGTCGGCTCGGGCGTCATCAACGACATCGGAAAAATTCTCAGCCGTGTGAGCGGCCGGCACTATATCATCGTCGGGACTGCGCCGTCGATGGACGGCTATGCAAGCGCCACATCGTCCATGGCGATGGATGGGCTGAAGGTCTCACTCAACAGCCGCTGCCCGGACGTGATCGTCGGCGACACGGACATTCTCAAAAACGCACCGATGCATATGCTGCAAGCAGGACTCGGCGATATGCTTGCAAAATATATCAGCCTTGCCGAATGGCGCATCGCACACCTGATCACAGGCGAGTATTACTGTGAGCGCGTGGCGGCGCTGGTACGCAGCGCGCTGGATGCGTGCGTGAAAAATGCGGACGGGCTTCTGCGCCGCGATGAAACGGCGGTGCAGGCCGTGTTCGACGGACTGATCATCGGCGGCGTGGCCATGGCCTACGCGGGCGTTTCGCGTCCGGCCTCCGGCGTGGAGCACTATTTCTCGCATGTGTGGGATATGCGCGCACTGGAATTCGGCACGCCCGCAGAGCTGCACGGCATCCAGTGCGCCATCGGAACGCTTGCGGCAGTGTGCCTGTATGAAAGGCTCCGGACCATGACGCCGGATGCGGAAAAGGCCCGCGCATATGTCGAAGCCTTCGACTACGAGGCTTGGGCGGCGCAGCTGCGCGCATTCCTCGGCAGAAGCGGCGAAACCATGATCGCACTGGAGAAAAGGGAAGGCAAATACCGCAAGGACACGCATCTGGCGCGTTTTGCCCGCATTCAGGCGTGCTGGCCGGAAATTCTGCGCATTCTGGGCGAGGAGCTGCCCTCCGCCGAAGCGCTCTCGCAGCTGCTTTCGCGTCTCGGTATGCCGCAGGATGCCTCCGTGATCGGCGTGGACACGGAGACGATGCGCCTGAGCTTCCGCGCCACCAAGGACATCCGGGACAAGTATGTGCTTTCGCGCCTTGCATGGGATCTGGGCGTTCTGGACGAGCTGTGTGCGCTGCTCTGAAAAGCGCCGTCCGTCCACAGAATGACCGGCCTGTCCCGGAGCACGCACCCTCTGGCTGCATTCATTGCGGTCTGCTGCTGTCCGCAGCGTTTTCAGTGCTGCGGTGCAAGGCACAATGGATATCCATCCGGGTCCCAGACAGCAGACAGGCTGCGAATCTGCCTCGCGTCCGTTTATACAGACAGGCCGCACCGTCCTCAAATCGGACAGTGCGGCCTGTGTTCATCATTGTGTGTCAATCCCATGTTCTATCCCATGTCAGCATCCGCCCTCCGTCGACCAGGAAGCTGGTGCCTGTGGCAAATGAAGCATTGTCGGACGCGAGGAATATAAGCATGTTCACCATTTCCTGCGGCTGCGCCGTGCGCTTCAGCAGTGTTTTCATGCCGTTCATTCCCTGCCGGGTCAAGACCGGCCACTGTAGATGTTAGAATTGCACCATACCCGATACCGCTACATAGGAAGGCATATGAAACT
>ENA-UEOM01000722-UEOM01000722.1-human-gut-metagenome-genome-assembly--contig:-NODE-722-length-13828-cov-12.254963_pt1 | contig 13828 bp, 12 predicted proteins | sample MGYA00242993_ERZ507994 | MGnify/ENA primary metagenome ERZ507994 (study PRJEB26167, sample SAMN06115536) | human gut metagenome | host: Homo sapiens | place: China:Neimenggu | collected 2014-11-07... | reverse complement strand
TATACCGTCGGCTTCCTGCTGGTCAAGGCAGGCGGCGCTCTGATCGATAACATGGCATGGCTGTTCGCCATTGGTGCCGCTGTCGGCCTTGCTGACAACGATGGTACCGCAGGTCTGGCCGGTCTGGTCAGCTACCTGATGATGCAGCAGCTGCTGAGCCCCGGCGTGGTCGGCATGGTGCGCACCCTGGAAGAGGGCACCGCTACCTACATTGCCTTCCAGAAGGTCGCCGGCAACTCCTTCATCGGCATTCTGGCCGCTGTTGTGGGTGCTGCCTGCTACAACAAGTTCAAGAATATCCAGCTGCCTGACTGGCTGGCATTCTTCTCCGGCAAGCGCTTCGTTGCAATTGCTACCGGCCTGATCTCCATTCTGGTGTCCGTTGTTCTGCTGTTCGTCTGGCCCGTCATCTTTGGCGCGCTGGTCGCTCTGGGCAAGGGCATCGCTGGCATGGACGGCATCGGCGCTGGCATCTACGCCTTCCTGAACCGTCTGCTCATCCCCACCGGCCTGCACCACGCTCTGAACAACGTGTTCTGGTTCGATACCATCGGTCTGGGCGACCTGAGGCACTTCTGGGCTGGCGAGACTTCCGCTGATGTGGGCTGGAGCCTTGGTATGTATATGTCCGGCTTCTTCCCCTGCATGATGTTCGGTATCCTGGGCGCTGCTCTGGCTATGATCAAGACCGCTAAGAACAAGAAGGCCGCCATCGGTCTGGTTCTGTCCGCTGCAATCTGCGCATTCGTCTGCGGCGTTACCGAGCCCTTCGAGTTCGGCTTCATGTTCCTGTGCTTCCCGCTGTACGTTGTGTACTCCGCTCTGTACGGCATCTTCACCATCATCACCTACTACTCCGGTTTCCGTGCTGGCTTCTGCTTCTCCGCAGGTGCTACCGACCTGGTGTTCTCCGCTTCTCTGCCCGCAGCTGCTAAGACCTGGATGATCATTCCTCTGGGCATCGCAGCATTCCTGGTGTTCTACTTCGTGTTCTACTTCGCTATCACCAAGTTCGACCTGAAGACCCCCGGCCGTGAGGATGACGACGAGGAAGCTGAGAAGAAGGTCGTTCTGGCTAACAACAACTACACCGAAGTCGCTTCTGCTGTGCTGGCTGCTGTCGGCGGCAAGGAGAACGTGAAGGACGTTGGTTACTGCGCAACCCGTCTGCGCTTTGAGGTGCTCGACAACGCTAAGGTTGACGAGAAGGCTGTCAAGGCTGCCGGTGCTGCCGGTGTCATCCGTCCCAGCAAGAACGCTTGCCAGGTCATCATCGGCACCAAGGTGCAGTTCGTGTACGACGAGCTGAAGAAGATGCTGTGATCCTGCACTTCTGAAAAAGAATGAACTGCAAAAGTCTGGTTGATTTTGCAGTATGAACCGGGCCGCCGGGGGCGGGGTGCACAGCGCCCCCTCCCGGCGGCCCGCTTTTTGTGCACAGCGGTACAATGTTCACACAAAAGGACTTTTGAAAAAACGCCCGGCGTGCTATACTGGGTGAAAAAGAAGAAAGAACGAGGTGTTTTGTATGATCCTTCAGAATGCACTGGTCTATACCCCGCGCCACACCTTTGAGCGCGGCACCATCGTCATCCGCGATGGCCGCATCGTGCCCTTTGCCGCCCCGGAAGAGGGCGAGGAGGTGCTGGACGCCGAGGGTCTGTACGCCCTGCCGGGCCTTGTGGATATCCATTTCCACGGGGCAATGGGCAAGGATTTCTGCGACGGCACCGAGGAGGCCATCCAGACGCTGGCGGATTTCGAGGCAAGCAAGGGTGTGCTGGCCATCTGCCCCGCCACCATGACCTATCCCGAGGAGATCCTGAACAAGGTGATGGACGCTGCTGCCGCCCATAAAAACGGCAAGGGTGCCGACCTTGTGGGCATCAACATGGAGGGCCCCTTCATCAGCCCCAAAAAGGTGGGTGCACAGAACCCGGAGTATGTGCAGGGCGCAGACGCCGCCATGTTCCGCCGCCTGCAGAAGCGTGCAAACGGTCTGATCAAGCTGGTGGACGTTGCCCCGGAGGAGCCGGGCAATCTGGACTTTATCAAGGAGTGCCATAACGAGGTGCGCATCTCCATCGCCCACACCTGCACCGACTACGACACCGCTGTCAAGGCTTTTGAGGCCGGTGCCACCCACATGACCCACCTGTACAACGCCATGCCCGGCATCACCCACCGTGCGCCCGGCCCCATCATTGCGGCCATGGAGCACGACGCCGAGGTGGAGCTCATCACCGATAACGTGCACATCCACCCCGCCATGGTGCGGTTCACCTTCAACACCTTCGGGGACGACCGCATCTGCCTGATTGCAGACAGTGCCATGTCCTGCGGCCTGCCGGACGGCCAGTACAGTCTGGGCGGACAGGCCATCACGGTCAAGGGACCCCGCGCTACCCTGACCGAGCACCCGGACACCATTGCGGGCAGCAACACCTGCCTGTACGACTGCATGAAGCGCGCTGTGCTGGAGATGAACGTGCCGCTGGAAAGCGCTGTCCGCGCCGCCAGCGAGACCCCCGCCAAGAGCATCGGCGTGGATAACGACTACGGCAGCCTTGCCGCCGGACGCTACGGCAACGTCATCCTTGCCGACAAGGAGCTGAACCTCAAGGCCGTCATCCAGAAGGGCGTCCGCATCGTCTGAGCTTTGTAAAAAAGTGATGCCGGGCAGCCGCAGACTGCCCGGCATCATGCTGTAAAAAGATGCTTTCCGCAAAAAGAGGCCGCTGCGCAATTGCAGCGGCCTCTTTTGTGATGCAGAAAATCAGACCTTGAACAGCGGGGTGCCGGGAGCGACATCGCCCTCTGCCAGCATCTTCACTTCATCGCCTGCACCATCGGTCACGATGATGGCGGTGGCGGTGGGGTGGCCGGCGGCGCGGATGGCGTCCAGATCCACCTTCAGCAGCGGGGTGCCGGCGGTGACCTTCTGGTTTTCCTTGACCAGAACGGTAAAGCCCTGACCCTTCATGTCCACGGTGTCCATGCCGACGTGGATCAGCAGCTCGATGCCGTCGTTGCTGGTAATGCCCACAGCGTGCAGGGTGGTGGCGATCTGGGTCACAGTGCCGTCAAAGGGGGCGTACACGGTGTCGCCGGTGGGCTCGATGCCGCAGCCGGGGCCCAGAATGCCCTGTGCAAAGGTCTCGTCCGGGATGGCGGCCTGTGCCAACACCTTGCCCTGCAGCGGGGTCAGCACGGTCTTGCTCTGGTTGGTGAACTTAGCGGTGTTTTCGTCCTTGGACTTGCCGCCAAAAAGCTTGTCAAAAAAACCCATAAGTATCATTCCTTCCTGTCATTATTCAAGGGGACGGCAGAAGCAACAAAATGTTTGCCGACCCTGAATGGTTTACCTGTATAAAAGATACCATACCGCGCACCAAAATGCAAGAAAAGCGGGTACTTTTTCTCCATACTATCAGGGCAGAGGGTTCTGCCTTTTTGCCGGGGGCTGCCCCGGAAGGGTCACTTCCCGGCGGCGACCCCTCTTCTACGCTGCCGCTAATTTTCACTTTACAAACGCCGCAAGAACCGTTACAATTACAATCAAAGCAGTGCCGAAAGGCCGTTCGTTTTCATCCACCGCGCGCAACCGTTCCGACAGCGCCGGGGCTGCGCAAAACGCTCTTATCAGGAGGTTTTTTGCATGAAAAAGATCACGCGTCGTACCGTTCTCCGTGCCTCGGGGCTGGCAGCCGCCTCGCTGGCTCTGTCCGGCTGCGCGCCCGCCGGCAGCGCCTGTGTGGGCAACGGCTTTTCTGACTGGCTGAAGCAGACCTTCGGGAAGGACAGCGCCGCCTCTTCTGAAAGCGCAGAGGCCGCAGCCCCGGATGCAGGAACCCCGGACGCCGGAGCGGCGTCTGAACCCCCTGCGGAAAGTGCCGACACCAGCCTGCCCGCCTACAACGCCGACCCCCTTACCGGCGAGCCGCGCCGCAGCAACGGCCGCATGGTGGGCGTGATGGTGAACAATATCAGCAACACCCAGCGGCAGAACGCCCGCCCGCAGCGCGGCATCGGTTCTGCCGACCTGCTCATCGAGAGCAAGGTGGAGGGCGGCATCTCCCGCTTCTGCGCGGTGTATTATGACGCCAACGCCATCCCGGAGGTGGGCCCGCTGCGCTCCGGCCGTGACCAGTTCCTGCAGCTGCTCATGCCGTGGCAGGCGCTGTACTACCACGATGGCGAAAGCGCCCCCTGCACCAAGTTCATCAACGTGTACAACTACTCCGGCCTGAACATCGGCGGCAAGAGCTACTTCAATACCCCCACCCATCCCCATGTGGCGCACCGCGACAGTCGCGGCCGCAACGTGGCTTACGAGCACACCGAATTTACCTCCGGTGCCGAGATCCGGAAAGCTGCCGCCAACGCGGGTATCGGGCTGCAATACCCTTATGAGAGCACCTTCTTCCGCTTTGCGGACTACCGCACCGGCGCAGAGAACAAGATGTCCGGCGCTGCCGCCGCCAAGACCATCAACATTGTGCACTCGGACAGCTACAAGACCACCTTCAGCTACAACCGCTGGGATCACCTTTATAAAATGTCCATGTACAGCCGCGCCGCCGGTGCTTTTGAGAACACCGTGGACGAGCTGACCGGCAAGCAGCTCGGCTTTACCAACCTGCTGGTCTGCTTTGCGGGCATCGCGGACTACCCCGGCAACTCCGGCGGCGTGCAGCAGGTGGACTATGTGTCCGGCGGCGAGGCCTATTTCTTCACCCGGGGCGCAGTGCAGCGCGGCACATGGCAGAAAGCCTCCCCGGAGCACCCGCTCAAGGTCTACGCCGCCGACGGCAGCGAGATCTGCTTCAACCGGGGCAAGACCTATCTGGCCATCGTGGACGACGACGAGTGGCAAAACTTCAACTATCAGTAAGGGGAGAAGCCCATGAAACGCAAATGGAGCCTGCGCCTTGGTGCAGCCGTGCTGTGCGCGGTGCTGCTGGGCAGCTGCGGGAGCACCGCCGCTGCGCCCGCAGAAAGCACTGCCCCGGCAGACCCGCTTACCGGGCAGCAGCTGCTGTACCCGGAGCAGCGGGCAGCTGCGGTGGTCATTGAAAACACCACCGACAGCACCACCCAGTGGGGCATCGGCAGCGCCTCGGTGGTGCTGGAAGCAATGACCGAGAGCGGCAGCTCCACCGAGCTGTGTCTGGTGTACCCCGCCCTCAGCGCCATGCCTGTGGTAGGGCCGGTGACGCGCGGGCAGGACTTATACTGGCGGTTGCTCAGCGGACAGCAGGTGCTGCCCATCCAGTGCGGCAGCAGCGCCTATGCCAAGCGGTATCTGGAATACTATAATCTCCGTGCGGTGGACGCGCAGGAGGTGGGACGCAATGCCTTTGTCAGCACCGGTTACAGCTGGGACAACACCCCTTTGTGGCGCACCAGCGGCAAGGCAGTCGCCGCAGTGCTGGACAGCCTGAGCATCTCCACCGCCGTGAACCAGAACACCGCTTCCGGCAGCGAGAGCGAAACGGCGGGCGTGCTGCCCACCCTGCTGCCCCAGCGGGACACCGGCCATCTGCCGGACGCAAACGCCGCCGATGCGGTAAAGGCGACCGTGAATTTCCAGTCCGGCGGTGCCACCGGCTTTGTCTATGACGATGCCCTTGCCGCCTACGGGATGCTGCACGCCGACGGCACCCCCCAGCTGGATGCCAACACCGGCACACAGGCGGTCTTTGACAACCTGCTCATCCTGTACAGCGGCTCTTCCCTGCGGGACGACGGCCGCACGCTGGACTACGACCTTTCCATGGGCGGCGGCGTCTGGCTGAATGGCGGGCACCTGTGGCAGGTCACATGGACGCAGGGCACCCATAGCACCCTTGCCCTCTACGATTCCAACGGCAAGCCGCTGAACCTCCCAGCGGGGCGCAGCTACATCGCCCTGCTCTCCAGCCTTACGGGGCAGGAGCTGCTGGTGCAAAGCAGCACCGGCGAAGCGCTGGTGGGCGCCGGCTGATCTCCGGCAACGGGACGATTTTAAATGCGCTCCGCGTTGCTTTGCGCATATTCAGCGGAAAATTTATTATTATAATTTGCGGCTCAGAAACGTCTGCGGACGTTTCTGAGCCGCTTTTTCACGGAAGAGGTCGCAGCGGCAAACGGCATTTGCTACAAAAAAAGAGCCATTGCGCGTCATTTCGTGCAATGGCTCTTTTGGTATGCTGTTACAGATCCACCACGTTGCCGACCTCGGCGGGAGCGGTGGGCACGGGGCCCAGAGCGGCCTCGTCGGCATCGCGGCGCACCGTAAAGATGGCGCTGCGCCCGGCGGCAAAGTCCGGGTGCCATGTCAGCGCAAGGGTCTGCCAGTCCTCCGGCACGGCGCAGAAGCAGTGTAGCAGCGCACCGCGTCCGGCGGCAAGGTTCAGGGTGAACACCGAGGCGTCCGCCGCGTTCTCGTTGTACAGCGGGGCGGCAAAGCTGCCGCAAGGCACGCTCTGGCCGTTGCAGGCAGCGGTCACGCCGGTGCCCATGCTATACAGCTGCTCCCGGGTACGCAGACCCCGACTTTGCAGGTAGCTGGTATCCACCGGCAGGCTGGCTGCCGAGAGGTTTTCCACCGAGAGGTACACCAGCACGCCGCCCAGCTCCGGTGCCGGGGCATAGCCCAGCAGCTCCACGGCGGCTTTGCCGTCCAGCAGGGCAGGCTCGCCCGCAAGACACGGCTGCTGCGCCGCAGCACAGACCCCGGTAAGCAGGGCAGCCGCAAGGCTGACCGCACCGGAACCGGCACATTTCAGGAATGACCGGCGGGAGATGGATTGGGACATGACAGCGTTCCTCCTGTATACGATACAATACTACCCCTTAACAATAAAGGATTCTGCGCGTTCTGTCAAGGGGCAGCGGGAAACTGTAACCCTTTCTTATTCGTAGGCTTCGTTTTCCTCGGCTTCGGCCTGCCCCTGCAGGGTGTCGGCGTAGCCAAAGGGTACGATGTCGATGGCCTCTACCAGTTTGTCCCGCATCCACAGCTGTACATCGGTCTGCACGGTGTAGCCGCAGCCCGGGTCTGCCATCCACTGCTCGGGGCGGCGGGTGGGCACGGCGCGCTGGCTGAGCATACTCATGATCACACCGCCGTGGGTCACGCAGGCGGCCTCGGTAACGTCCATGCGGATCATGTACTCAAACAGCTTCATCAGGCTGTCGGCACAGCGGGCGTGGAACTGCTCGGTGGGCTCTGCGCCCTCCGGCAGATAGCCGGAGCCCGGGGTGATCCACTTTTTGAAGTCCTCGTCGTGGACGAGATCCTTCACCGGGCGCCCCTCAAACTTGCCAAAACCGGCCTCCCGCAGATCGTGCACCGTAAACTGGTGGGCAGCCCCGGGGAACAGGATGTTGGCGGTCTCCACCGCACGCAGCAGGGGGGAGGAGAAAACAGTATCTACCTGCGGGTAGACGAACCGCTCTTTCAGCTCGGTAAGCTGCGCACGGCCCTCGTCGCACAGGGGCAGGTCAGTGCCGCTGCCGATGTACAGGCCCTGCAGGTTGCCCGCGGTCATGCCGTGGCGGATGAGATGAAGCTTGAAGGTTTTCATGGATCACACCTCTTTTGGTTTAAAGTTCCGGATAGGGCTTAGCCCTCGGCGTAGTTGACCTCCACGGTATCGGGGAACACATTCATGTCCAGACGGCAGTTGTCGCGGATGGTCACGCTGGTCAGGGCGGTGCAGCCCTTGAATGCGCCGGTCTTGATGTAGCCCACGCTCAGGGGAATGTTGAGCTCGGTCAGAGCGGTGCAGCCGTTGAAAGCGCCGGCCTCGATGTACTCCACACCGTCGGCGATGTTCACGGTGGTCAGGGCAGTGCAGTCCTTGAAGGCGGTAGCGCCCACGCTGGTAACGGTGCCTTCCACCTCAACGGTGGTGATCTGGTCGGCCTGATCAGCCCAGGGAGCCGGAGCGTCCTTGGTGAAGTTGGTCATACGGCCGGTGCCGCTGATGGTCAGGGTGCCGTCAGCCAGTGCCCAGGTCACACCCTCGCCGCAGCTGTTGTTGGTGGCAGCAGCGGTGGAAGCAGCCACAGAAGAAGCGGCTGCGGAAGAAGCAGTGGTCTTGGAGCCGCCGCAGCCGGTCAGGGCGATGGCGGCGATCAGGACGGCAGCGGCAGCGCTGCACAGACGGACTTTGCGCTCGAGTTTCATGATGAAGTTTCCTCTTTCTTATTCTTGGTATATTACCTTTTATAGCGTCTGCCTTGCCCTTCGCGGATTTGTGCGCCGGTCAAGAACAGTCGCCAAAAAGAGATTATAGCACAAACTGCAGAAAGATGGAACCACCTCTTTGAAAAAATTTTGTTTCGAAAAAGACCTGCTTTCACTACGCCTGTCGTTTTTTTGCCGCAGCGGAAACACAAAAACTATGTGTTAATACCCATAGTTTAGCATAGATGTGGGGTCTCCGGCAAGACTTTTGACAATAATGACGAAAAAAGACGAAAAATATCGGCATTTTTCTTGCTTTACAAGTCGTTTTCCAATGTGTATAATCAACCTGTTGTAAACCAAAAACAAGGATGTTACCAAAAAACAGATCCTGCGGACATTGAGGAGAGCACACCATGGAGTTCAATCGTATCATCAAGCTACTGCGCAAGGAGCGCGGCATTACCCAAAAGCAGGCGGCAGAGGATCTGGGGGTCTCTCAGGCGTTGCTGTCCCACTACGAAAAAGGCATCCGCGAGTGCGGATTGGACTTTGTGGTGCGGGTGGCAGACTACTATAATGTTTCCTGCGATTATCTGCTGGGGCGCAGCGCCGAGCGCAACGGCATGATGCTCTCTGCCGAGGATTTGCCCAACCCTGAAAAGATGAAGGACAACATCTACCATGGCAGCGTGCTGCCCACCATGAACAAAAAACTCATCTCCAACAGCCTGAACGTGCTCTACGCCAAGATCGGCCAGTGCCACAGCAAGGCGCTGACCACCGAGGTGAGCGCCTACCTGATGATGGCGGTGGCCAAGATGTTCCGGCTGCTCTACTCTGCGGAGCCGCACAACGCCTCCAGCATGTTCAGCATTGAGCCCCACCGCTGGCACGGCTATTCCGATGCGGTGATGCGAATGGCGGAAGCCAACGTGGAGGCGCTGCTGGACGGGCAGGATGTGAACGGCGGCGAGGGCGTCAAGGACCCCGCCTGCCTTGCCATGACCACCGAGAGCCTGACGCGGGAATTTCCGCTGTACACGCCCAGCCTGTTAAATCTGGTCAAAACCAGCGAGACCCATGTCAAGGGGCTTTCGCCGCAAGAGTGACCGGCTTGTGAAATTGTTGTAAATAATCAGCCCGGACTCTTGCATCTGTGCGCCGGAAACGGTATAACCAGAGAAAGAAGAAAAAGAAACTGACCCTTCAAGGAGGATATACCTTATGTCTACTGTCATTTCCCGCCGCAGCTTCCTCAAGTGCACCGGTGCATCTGCCGCCGTACTGGGCGCAGCCAGCCTGCTTGGCGGCTGCAAGTCCAACGGCAACGACACCGTGGTAGAGGTCAAGGTGGGCGATACCGTCCGCAACTGGAACGGCTTGGGCGTGCAGCTGACCAGCGTGTTCCACCTGACGCAGGACCCTGTACAGCCGGCAGGCTACGAGTATCTGGGCGTGCGGGTGACCACCGTCAACCGCAGCAAGACCGAGAGCTACGCCATCGGCGCACAGGGCATTGACGCCATCAACGAGGCCTACCCCGTGCCCCCGCTGGAGAACGTGGACGCAAACTTTCAGGCCATGGCCGCCGCTACCCCGGACTTTACCGCCGTCTGCGATGGCCAGCCCGCAGCCTGCTGCGCCAATATCTCGTTGTATAACGCCAATTCCCAGAGCTTTTCCGATGTGGAGAGCCTGCCCCCGCAGGGCAGCGCCTACATCGTGCTGATGCTCATGGTGCCCAAGGACTGGAAGCAGCTGAAGGTCACTTATGTGCCCACCTTCCTGGAGGGTAAGAGCCTGACCTTCGTCATGAATGCCTCTGACGTGATCCGCAGCTGACAAAATCACCAGAAAAATCACTTAAGCTTCGTCTAAAATGCGCGATGCTGCCACAAAATCTTCACATTTGTTTTGTGAAAAATCATTGACATTTTTCTCTGTTTCGCCTATTGTATAGGTAGTGCCTTATGGCAGAATCTGTATTATTGATGTGTCCCAAAGGAGGAACGAATATGACTGGGGAATTTTCCCGCCGCTCTTTCCTGAAATATACCGCCCTCACCGCTGTGGCTGTGGCGGGCAGCAGCCTGCTGACCGGCTGCTCCGGGTATGCCCCGGTGCAGCACGCTCCCGGCACCAGCAACACGGTGCTGAAGGTCGTCTCCACGCTGGACTGGGTGGAATACGATGAAGAGACCAACACCACCTTGTTCCGGCTGGTGGTGACCAACGGCCGTAAAAACGCGCTGGAGGTCACTAAGGCAAACTTTGCCGTAAAGGCAGAGGGCTACCTTGCCTATCAGAACGACAAGCTGCAGGTGATCTACCCGGATTCTCTGAGCCATCAGGTCAAGCAGGGCGAAACCTTCACCTATTATGTGAAAGCAAAGGACCTGAACGCGCTGACAGACGGCCCTGTGACCCTTACCTACTACCCTGACCTGCAGTACAGCGAGTTCAGCGCCAACTGGGAGCTGGCCGCAGATGTTCTGGAACCGGAGCTTCCCGGCACCTCCACGAACTGATCCCAGGTGGAAGAACATATAGGTAAAAAACGGAGGAACAAACCATGTCTTATACATTTTCCCGCCGCGCATTCCTGAAGTATTCGGCAGCCACCGCAGTGGCTGTGGCCGGTGCCAGTCTGCTGGGCGGCTGTGAATATCAGGATCCCCAAAACCCGGTCTGCAAAACGCTGCCCGGCGCGATCAAAAGCGATCTGCAGGTCATTGCCGGCCTGAAAAGCATGAAGATCGAGAAAGGCACTTGCACTCTGGAGGTGGACATTGAGTCTGCCCGTGCAAACCCCATCCCGCTGGACCCCTACCGCTTCTCTGTTGCCGTAAAGGATGTGAAGGACGAGCAGGTCTACTTCAGTGATAACTACGGCGGTGTGCGCATTCTGGACGCCAAGGACCCCCTGATTCAGCAGAAGAAGCCCATCACCATCCATCTGGCCGCCGACCACTTCCCCACTCTGGAAGAAGGTCAGACCGTGGTGTTCAAGTTTATGCCTATCCGCGAGAACCCCGAGTATTCCATGACTTGGGAGATCACCAAGGAAGTGTACGACGAGTTCATCGCAAATCAGAGCACCAGCAAGAACTGAGCGTATCATGGCTGAACTATGACCGCAGACCGCTGCACAAAGCTTTGTGCAGCGGTCTGTTTTTGTGTGCAGGCTGTTTTGTACTGTGTGCGAATGATTCAGACCGCAGCACCCGGCGCTGCACCACGCTTTGCGAGGCACTTGGAGAAAAGTGTTGACGGCAGCAGGCTTTTTTGTTATACTGTATAAGGTTTATTATGGAGATGTATCGAAGCGGTCGTAACGAGAACGACTCGAAATCCAAGTGGATGCTTCGCCGGATGTCTCCATATCACACGAGGGAACGTCAATTTTGATGTCCTGACAGGCTTCAAAGCCTGTCTGAACGATGCGTTTTCTAACAATATTCTAACATTAAATTTCTAAGATTCAAGAGGAAATCAGCAATATACAACTTGCAATTTTCTCTCGAAATACAACAAGGAGTAGTACTCAAGTGGTCGAAGAGGCGTGACTCGAAATCTCGTAGGCCCTGCAAGGGGCGCCAGGGTTCAAATCCCTGCTACTCCGCCAGAGGCGCAGATTCAAACGAATCTGCGCCTTTTTTGCTGCCAAATCCAACGGTGATGCTGTGACAACAGTAGCGAAGATCCTACTTTGAAAGCCCGTTCTCTCCTAAATTCTCTCCAACAGGAACTTTAACGGGCCGCCTGTTGAATCCGTTAGAAATACTACCGTTCGTTGAAACTGCTGTGGAATGCAACGGTCTTTTTACTTTTTCGTTTCTAACAGCCCGGCAATGACCCCAGCCGACCCTTCCTTGCTCTTGTAATCGAGATGTGCGTAGATGTCAGCGGTGGTAGAAAAGGTACTGTGCCCCAGCCACTCCTGAACCTGCTTCATGGATACGCCGTTCATCACCATCAGGCTGGCACAGCTGTGGCGCAGATCGTGGAAGCGGATGCGGGGCAAGCTATACTTCCGAAGCAGCCAGTCGAAGTGCTCCGTCACGAAGTTCGGGCGGATCAGCTTGCCTTCCTGATCGGTGCAGACAAAATCCAGATACTCGGTGCTGTAACTCTTCTTGAACAGCTTACGGTAAAGCTGCTGTTTTTCCTTCTGCTTCAGAAGTTCTTCTTCCACAGCCGGGATCAGCGGCAGAGTACGGCAGCTGGTCTTGTTCTTCATCACATCGCTGACCACAGGAACGTACTTGCCGTTCACCAACTGTTCCGTTACCTTGTGATTGATGGTGATGGACTTGCGCTCAAAGTCGATAGACGACCACTTCAACCCCAGTACCTCGCTGCGGCGCAGGCCATAGTAGGCCGTAATGAGGATGCACAGGTGCAGGGGGTCATCCTGTGATACTTCCAGCAGCTGCTGGACTTCATCCTTGGAGTAGAAGTTGGGCCGGAAGCTGTTCTTCTTCGGGCGGTCAACTTTCAGCATCGGGTTGGTTTCCAGATAATCCTTGCGGACGGCATCCTTGAACGCTTTACCGAAGATGGCGTAGTAGTGAATGACCGTGTTAGTGGTGTAGCCCTCCAGCAAGATCTTCTCCTGAAACTCATCCAGCACCTGCGGCGTGACCTCGCACAGCTTCAAGCCCAGCGGCTCAAAATACTGCGTAATGCGCCCGGTGATCATCCGATTGTAGCTGATAAAGGTTGCAGGCTGGATGGATGCTTTATGGATTTGCACCCACTCGTTGAGATAGTCCAGAAACAACATCTCCGACTTGTTGACGGGCTGGAGGGGCAGCGGCAGGGGCTTGGCGGTTTTAGCATCTACTTTTTCGTAGGCTCCGCCCCGCCCTGTGGGCAGCTCCCCGGTCTTATCATAGTGGAGCAATACTTCCCGGAGCATGGATTCTGCCTTGCGCTTGTTGCCCCGGACGGTGGTGATGTGCAAACTGACGGTATCGTTTATTCCGCTGTTCAGATAGACTTTGCTGGCTTCGGGAGTCAGCCTGTCCGTAATGAGTACGACATATGCCTGATAGAACTTTTTCCTGAAAGCACCGATCTGTTCAATATCTCCGTTCATCTCCCCTTGTTCGTGAAGGACAATGATGTTCTCACGTACTTTCAGTCTGATACAAATTGTAATGGCATCCTGGTAGTTTTGGGCATAAATCATCTGGACATTTTCGAGCTTGCTGAATTTGCGCAAAAAATCCTTGTTCTTTCCTATATAAAGCAGAAAGGTCATGCTGATTTACTCAATGATTTTCTTAATTCTTACTTTTAACTCCATGGGATTGAAAGGTTTGACAATATAGTCTTCCGCGCCTTCTTGTAACAGGCGGATGCGTTCTGTGGTACTGTCTTCGCTGCTTAGCATAACCACCGGAATGTGTTTGAATAACTGATTGGATTTTATCCATTCCAGAAACTCGTCTCCACGCATTTCGGGCATACGGATATCTGATATAATCAAATCTGGTATGTTACCTTCCTGAAGCCATTTTACCCCTTCGATGCCATTCGGTAACCAAATACAATCATAATCACTGGCCAGTTTTGCCGCCTTTGCTAAAGGGTCATGGGAATAAAACACCTGAATTGTACGCTTTTCAGGCGAACGGGTCGGCA